>Ga0193752_1002121_pt1 | contig 15286 bp, 12 predicted proteins | sample H1c1metaG_FD_144924 | JGI IMG/M metagenome (GOLD analysis project Ga0193752, IMG submission 144924) | Soil microbial communities from a riparian zone of the East river system, Colorado, United States - H1c1 | ecosystem: Environmental > Terrestrial > Soil > Riparian zone | place: USA: East River... | reverse complement strand
CCGGCACGTTCGGCGCGCTCACCGTGATCACGCCGCCGCCCGTGCACATCTCAGCGGAGTCGAGCGTGAGCTGCGCGCCGACGCGACCATCGATGCAGAACGCACCCGTCGTCGGCAGCCGGCGGTTGCGCTCACCGAACGCATCCGATTCGACCGAGTTGACCGGATCGCCGTTGAGCCAGGGAACGCTGATCGTCGCGCGCACGCAACCGATCGCGATCGGCTCGCCCTCGAGCACGTTTGGCTCACAGCTCTCGTCGCAGGCCGCGGCTGTGCCCGGGGTGATCGGTCCGGCCGCGGAGACGAACGTGCCGTCCGTGAGCTGGCCGAGCGCTTGCGCTCGATAGCTCGTGTCCTCGGCCAACACGGCGCAGCCCGAGCCGACATCGTCCGCCTCGACGCGCGCTGCGCCGAAGCCGAACGACCGCGTGAACAGGATGCCGGCGCGAGCGAGCGGACCGGCGGTGCTGCTTTGCGCGACGGCGCGCGCGCAACGCAGCGGACCCGCCGAGCTGCCGATCAGCCAGTGGCCGGTGCGATCGATCTTGGCGAGCATCCGGTTCGGCTCCAGCTCGCTGTGCTCGAGCGAGCCGCGCGGCACGAACGCGCCCGCTTTCGCGTCGAAGAAGTAGAGCGTTTGAGCCGCCGCATCGACCGTGCTTGCGTAGTTGGCCCACTGCAGCTCGACGGTGGCGTCCTCGATCAGCGCGAGCTCCGTCGAGCCCTGCGCGACGCTCAGCTCGAACGACAACACCCCGGTCACTAGAACGCGCTGCCCGGCGACGAGCGCTTGCATGCCGCCTGGCACGGCGGCTGCTTCGTCCGCCATGGTCAGCACCGTCATCCCGATCACGCCTGGGCCTTTGGCGCTGCCGCTCCACGGCAGCTCGAACGACGCAGCGTCGAAGGTCGCGCTCGCTTCTTCCGTTTCGACGACACCGCCGGCCGCGAGATCGTCCAGCCGCAGCACGTCGCGCGGCGCGACGACGAGCACCACGTAGCTCGCTTCGCCGGCGTGGATCGGGATGCGCGCGTGGCTCAGCGTGTGTCCGCTGCCGAACGCATACACGTTCGTGAAGTCGGAGCCGTAGACGTCGCGCACGCTCGCTAGGCCGAACTGGCTCGTGAAGGTCGCGGGCCCGCCGGTGCTCACGCTCACGTCTGCCAGCGGTACGCCCGTTGGATCGACGACGATGACCTCGAGCCGCGCGGTGCTCAGCGGCTCGTTCGGCCGCGCGATCACGAGCGGTAGATCCAAGATCGGCGTCGGCTCGGTGATCGCAGCGTCGCGCGGGCCGATCGGCACGGTGATGTGGTCCTCGAGCGCGCCGCCTTCGAGCACGGGGCTGATCTGCGCGTCGTTCATCGGGCTCGGGTCGACGGGCGGGGCAGCGGGCGGATCGTCACCGCCGCAGCCGAGCACCGCGCACGTACCGAGCATCAGAATCGCTAGCCGGCGCGTCACTGGGGCCCCTCCAGCACCTGACGGATGATGATGTCGATCGGCGGCCCGAGGTTGTCGCCGCAGATCGATTGCACGAGGCTGTTCGGCCCGAACTCGCGCGCCAAGCTGACGATGCGGCGCGGCGGATACGCTTCGCCGTTGTCGCTCTCGCACGACGGCGTGAGCTGGTCGAGCACGCCGCTGCCTGGCGTACGTTCGCGCGGCACCTCCTGCATGCGCTCGTCGCTCAGGATCTTGTCGTAGTGCGCCTCGCGTTGCGCGTCGTCGTTCCAATCCACCTCGGCGAGCGCGATTTGGTCGACGAGATCGACCGGCACGCCGACGATCGCGGCGAACAGCACGCGCGCGCCGGTCCAGCCGTGCAGCGCACGGTAGCCGACCGCGTAGCGCTGCAGGTCGTACTTGCTCTCGGGGTTGTAGAAGCAGCGCAGGTTCAGGTCCTGCGTCGCCAGCGGATCGTCGGCTGGCAGCTCGTGGGGCTGAAGCCACAGCCGCGTATCGAACGCCGAGCAATCGTCTTCATCGGTGACGACCACGATCGCCAGCGTCGCTGGGCTCGCAGGATCGTTGCGCAGAAAGCCCGCGTTGTCGCGGTCACCGCGCCCAAACGACGCTTCCGTCGTGGGCGCATTGAAGCGGATCGCAGGATCTGCAGAAGGCCAAAGCGCTTGTAGCGCCGACTCGAGCGGCTGCTCGAAGCCGCAGCCGTCGATGCCGACCTGCGCGATGCAGGCAAAATCGTTCGCGACTCGCTCGGGATCATCTTGGTCCGCGAGGTACGTAAGGAACTTTGGAAACTCACGCTCGCAGCCGACTGCGAGCGACTGATGCAGCAGCCGGCCGGAGTCGCCGCTGCCCGTGCACTTCGAGACCGACTGCGTGCCTCCGATGTTGGTCGACACGACGCCGATGTGCAGGTCCTTGACCGGCTCGTACTCGGGCTCGCCGTCTTCGTTGTGATCGCCGCTGGTGAGCTTGCGCATCAAGCGCGGAAACTCTTCGGCGAGCGAAAGCTGCTCTTTGTCCATCGACATCGACGTGTCGATCACGAACAGCATGTCGACGATTCCGCCGTGGCCGGTGATCGTCTGACCGCAGCCGGCGAGGCCGCACATCATTCCGCCCGCGCCGCCACTTCCGCCGATCGAGCCATCGATCGGGGGCGGGTTGCCGGCGTCGATCAGACCGCCTGCGCCGCCCGCTCCACCAGCCGCAGCCGACCCGCCGCTGCCGCCCACCGACGGCCCTTCGCTGCGGTCGCCCGACGGGTCGCCGCCGCAGGCCAACACGAAGACGAAGCCCCCCACCCATAGACTGCGCTGCATCAAGCTAAGCCTCCGCAAACCCAGGCCGACTGTGAAGTCGCGACCTCTATTCGTATCTATATAAGAGGAGAAGAGCTCATGTCGCCATCCCGGGAGCGGCGCTATGAGGGACCGAGTGAACGTGAGGTTGTCGTCACAACAGCGCGAGCAGCTCGTCGTGCACCAAACCGTTGCTCGCTAGCACGTGACCCTTGCGAAAATCCGCCGCCCCGCCGTCGATGTGCGTGACCCGGCCGCCGGCGGCGAGCACGAGCGCCGCGCCGGCCATCAGGTCCCACGGGTGCAGCATGCGCTCCCAGTACGCATCGAACGTCCCGTCGGCGACCATGCACAGGTCGATCGCCGCGGAGCCGCAGCGACGGATGTCGCGCACCGATTGCATCACCTTGCCGAAGCTCGCGAGGTTGTCGTGCGGATGCTGGCCGCGGCTCTGCGGGTGAAAGCCGGTGCCTACGAGCGAGGACGCAAGCGTCGTCGTCTGGCTCACGCGGCATGGCTCGGCCGCGACGTTGCCCGCTTGCCGAAACGCGCCGAGCCCTTCGCCGCCGTACCACGTCACGCCGAGCGCGGGCGCTATGACCGCTCCCAGCACCGGCCGGCCGTGATCGAACAACCCGATCGATACGCAGAAGAACGCGAGCCCGTGCACGAAGTTGGTCGTGCCATCGATCGGATCACACAGCCAGGTGATGCCATCGCCGAGCTGGCCACCCTGCTCTTCGCCGACGATGGCGACCTCGGGCGTGCGTGCGCTCAACTGCGCGCGAATAAGCTGCTCGCTGGCCAGGTCGTAGGCCGTAACCAAATCGGCGCGGCCCTTCTCGGTCGCGGCGACCGACGCGCGATAGCCTTGCATGACGAGCTGCGCCGCATCGCTTGCGACCTCGCGCGCTACGACGAGATATTGTTCTAAAGTCGAAGACATCGGCCGAGCATACCGCCAGGGGGAAACGAAGATGCGAGCGATGCTGATCGCAATGACCAGCTCGATGTTGATCGCGTTGGGCTGTGGGCCGGCGAGCGAGGCCCGGCTACCGAAGCTGACCGCCGATCAAGAAGCCGCGCTGCAGGGCGTGACCATCACGAGGTTGCAGATCTCGGAGCGCGAGCTGAACGCCGAGGCCAAAAAAGGTGACGCCGCGGTGAAGCTCAGGCTCGCGCTCGGCGAGCCGATGCCGTGGTTCGACCGGCTGGTCGGCTCGGCGATGGATATGTGGGAGCCCGAACGCGACGGAGCACGGCAGTGCCAGATCCGGCTCGACGATCGCGACGGCGAATTCATAAGCGATGGAGCATCTACAGCGGCGATGACCGAGACGCGGCCGATCGAGCACTTCGACGCGGACATGGCGGTCGCCGAAGGCCTGATGGCGCAGCTCAGCCAAAACCAGCAGGCGTGGAACCTCTACCGCTGGGAGATCCGCAACCTCGGCCGCCTCGCGCACGAGCTGCAAGGCCTAAAAGGGCCGACGCAGTAGCGACACGATCACGCCTCGATGTCGGGCAGCCCAGGCAAGCGCAGCCGTTGCTCGAGCTCGACACCGAGCACGCAGCCGCCGTCGGTCGGGTATTGCGATCTCAGCCGGCCCTTCACGCGCTGATCGCCCGAAGCGATCTCGACCGTGGTCTCGTCGAGCTTGAACGGCCCGAGCCGCTCCATCTGCGAGCCATTCAGCGCGATGCCGAGGCCGTGCTGCGAGATGTTGTAGACGGTGCCTTCGATCGACCCGTCGCCGAGGTCGACGCGCACGTCGGTCGGCTGATCAGGGCGCACCCGCTTCTCGCGGCGGGACTCGCTCACGTTGGCGGGCCGCTGCTCGAACGGATAGCGGCGCCGGATGCTCAGCTCGATCCGCTTGCTGCCCTCGCGCTCCAGGTGGATCACGACCAGCAGCTGCTCGTCACGCATCAGGCCGATCCGCTGGACGATCGTCTCGTTGGGCAGCTCCGGGCTGAAGCGCTCTTCTAATTGGCGGCGCAGGTCCGAGAACCTCATTCGGAGCGGGGTGACGCCCCCGGCGGGCTGGAGCAGCGCGTACTCCACGCGGCCCCCTTTCTCGAAAACGGTCTCGAGATGGAGGCGCTCGATCGGTACGAAGATCTGATTCATCCGCTTGCCGGGGAGTATGGCACCGGCCCCCGCGGGTGCGCCAACCGCCGGAAAAGGCCGTAGAACTGACCCCTTTTGGTCAGGGTGGGACAAATTGTTGCCGGCATGTTGCTGCTTTTTTGCCGCAAGGCGTGTGGCGTCGATAGCCTTCGCCCGCACGTGGATTGCTTTTCGCAATGGAGGTCTTCATGTCGATTGGCTCGAGTCTCGGGCGCGGCTTAGTCGCGCTGGGTGTTCTCGCAGCAGTGTCCTCAACCGCGCACGCCGACCGGCGCACCGGTTACGCGGGCAACCTGCTCATCGAGGACAAAGATGACGTTTTCCTTTTCCCTCACCTGACCAGCACCTACCGGAACCTGATCTCGCTCGACTACGGCGGGAATGAGACCTCCGGCAACGCGCTGCTCACGCTCGGCAATGCCGACATGGCGTACGGCGTCGCCCTGCATCGCGGCGATGTCCTGAACCCATACGGCGTCGACCGCGCTCGCAACGGCGAGATCCTCGCGCTCGAGAATCCGCCCGCGCTGTTCGCACCGGAAGTTACGCAGGCGCCTGCGACCATGATCGATTTCATGCTGTCGATGGGCAACATCGGCTTTCGCGCGTCGATCGGTCGCAGCCTGACCAGCGTGCGCGACGGCGCGGGCGATGCGACCGGCCAGGAAAACACCTTCATCGCCGGCCAGTTCGGCTGGGGCAACGGTGGCGTCCGGGGCGAGAGCTCGAAGTTCGACGTTAGCGGTGGCCTCTCGCTCGACTTCGGTAGCGCCTACGCCGCTGGCGAAGATGCCGGCTCGGGCATGAACTTCGGATTGAACGGCTTACTCCGCGGGTACCTCCCGCAGGACGAGCAGCTCGACCTCGGCATCCTGGCCCGGCTCGACGTGAACAGCTTGTCCGTGAGCAACGACGGCGACCCGGCGATCGACCGCGGGTCGTTCGGCCTGGGCTTGAGCGGCGGCGTCGGTCCGGCGTTCCGCTTCGGCGGGGCGCAGGTCGCGGCGTATGCCACGCTGCGCTTCAGCTACACCACGACCGAGCCGAACAGCGAGGTCGACGACAACGAGAGCGGCACGCTGGGCATTCTGATCCCCGGCCTCAACGTGGCCACCGAGATCCCGCTCAACGACTGGTTCGTGGTGCGCACCGGCGCTCAATACGACTGGAACCTGAGCAACACGAGCGGTCCCGGTCCGGAAGACGAGGGCAGCGGCTCGCAGGCCGGCACGTTCGGCTGGAACGCCGGCGTCGGCGTGATCATCGACCAGTTCCGCTTCGACGGCGCGCTGCAGCAGGGCTTCCTGCTCAGCGGTCCGAACTTCATCGGCGGCAACACGGCTGGCTTCTTCGCGATCGCCAGCCTGACCTACAGCTTCGACGCGGCCCGTTCGGGCAACGTGACGCCGACCGGCGAGCCTGAGGCGACCGAGCCGGTTGCCGAAGAGCCGCCGCCGCCCGCGCTTCAACCCGCGCCGCCTCCGGGCGACGTCCCCGCACCCGCGCCGGCACCCGGCGCGGCCGAGAACCCCGAAGCGGGCGCGAACGGTACGGTCGGCGGCTCGGCCGGTGGCTCGATCTCGATCGGCGGCGGTACGAACTGATTCGCTTCCGACTTAACTCTTAGTTAGACCGGCGAGCATATCGCCAAGTTGAGACGCCTCGGGGCTTTGCTCCGGGGCGTTTTCTTTTTTGCCCCGCCGAAAAGAGACCGAAACCTTCGGCGCGGGACAACCCGCGAACCATGACCGCCCTCGTAAAATCCGAGCCGTACCTTTGGCCGTTCGACGGTGACCTCAGGCCAGCGAACACCGCGCTCGTCATCATCGACATGCAGACCGACTTCTGCGGCAAGGGTGGTTACGTCGACTTGATGGGTTACGACATCGCGCCGGCGCGGGGGTGCATCGAGCCGATCCGATCGGTCCTGACCGCGATGCGCAGCGGCGGCTACACGATCTTTCATACCCGCGAGGGTCACCGGCCCGACGTCGCGGACTTGCCCGCGAACAAGCGCTGGCGCTCGCGCCAGATCGGCGCCGGGATCGGCGACCCTGGGCCGTGCGGCCGGGTCTTGGTGCGCGGCGAGGTGGGCTGGCAGATCATCCCGGAGCTTGCCCCCCTCGAAGGTGAGTCGATCATCGATAAGCCCGGCAAGGGCTCGTTCTACGCGACCGACTTCGACATGTTGCTGCGCCAAAAGAGCATCCGGAACATCGTGCTCACCGGCATCACGACCGATGTCTGCGTGCACACCACGATGCGCGAGGCCAACGACCGCGGCTACGAATGTTTGATCCTCGGCGATTGCTGTGCGGCGACCGACATGGGCAATCACAACGCAGCGCTCAAGATGGTAAAGATGCAGGGCGGTGTGTTTGGTGCGGTCGCGGACAGCAAGACGTTGCTGGCAGCGCTCGCGGGATCGTGAGCAGGCATGACAGAACGCATCGTGCTGCGCGACCTCTTCGGGCCGCGTCAGGACTTCTCGGCTCTACCTTGGCGGCCGTTTCACCCCGGCGTGGAGGTGATGCGGTTGTACGGCGGGCCCGAGAGCACCCAGCCCGACGGCCCATCGGCGGCGCTCTTGCGCTACGCGCCGGGCGCGAGCATCCCGCACCACGCACACACCGGCTACGAGCATATCGTCGTGCTGCAGGGCTCGCAGCGCGACGAGCGCGGGACATATGAGAGCGGCACGTGTTTGATTCACGGTGAAGACACCGGCCATGTCGTGGCGAGCGACGAGGGCTGCGTGGTGCTCGCGGTTTGGCTATCGCCGGTGCGCTTCGCGGAGTAACGGCAATGGACGAGACCTCACTAGCAGAGCTGAGCTTGGACCTGGCCTCGCTGCGCGCAGCGTTTGCTGCGGGCGAGCTGACGCCGGCAGATCTGGTCGAGCAGATCTATGCGCGGATCGAGCGCGGCGATCACCCGAACGTGTGGATCCACCTCGCGCCCAAGGCCGAGCTGCTGGCACGCGCGAAAGCGTTGGGGGAGTGGGCTGCGTTCGATGCCAAGAACGCGCCGCCGCTGTGGGGCATCCCGTTCGGCGTAAAAGACAACATCGACGTCGCCGGCATGCCGACCACCGCGGCGTGCCCGGACTTCGCGTACATGCCGAAGAAGAGCGCGCTCACCGTCGAGCGCCTGCTCGCGGCCGGCGCGCTGTGCATCGGTAAGACCAACATGGACCAGTTCGCGACCGGCCTCGTCGGTACGCGATCGCCGTACGGCGCCTGCCGCAACGTGTTCAATCCGAGCTACCTCGCGGGCGGCTCCAGCTCCGGCTCGGGCGTCGCGGTGGCCGCAGGTCTGGTCGCGTTCTCGCTCGGCACCGACACCGCGGGCTCGGGGCGCGTGCCGGCCGCCCTCGGCAACATCGTGGGCCTCAAGCCGACGCGCGGGCTGGTGTCGACCGAGGGCGTCGTGCCGGCGTGCGCTTCGCTCGACTGCGTGTCGGTGTTCGCGCTGTGCGTGAACGACGCTGCGAACGTGCGCGAGATCATGCTCGGCTCATCAAACGTGCCTGCGCCGGCGCGCGCGCAGCTCGCCGGCTTGCGCGTCGCGATCCCGGATCGGCTCGAGCTGTTCGGCGATTACGGCGCATCGTTTCGCTTCGCCAGCGTGGTCACCGTGCTGCGCGACCTCGGTGCTGAAGTCGCGGAGGTCGACTGGTCACCGTTCGAGCAGATCGGCAACCTGCTGTACGGCGGTCCGTGGGTCGCTGAGCGCACGCTCGCGGTCGGCGACTTCATCCGCAAGCATCCCGACGCGTGCTTGCCGGTGACGCGCGAGATCATCATGGGCGGCGAGCGCTTCAGCGCGCTCGACGTGTACCGCGCAGAAGCGACGCTGGCCGCGCTCACGACGCAGGTGCGGCGCGTGTTCGACGGCATGGATGCGCTGCTCGTACCGACCACGCCCACGGTGTACACGCTCGCGGAGGAAGCGAGCGACCCGCGCGGCTTGAACGATCGCATGGGCATTTACACACGCTTCGCGAACTTCCTCGGCTGGCCTGCGCTCGCGATCCCGACCGGCTTCAAGCCCGATGGCCTGCCGTTCGGCGTCTCGCTGCTCATGCGCGCGCACGAGGATCGCAAGCTCGATCATCTCGGCGTGACGATCGAGCGCGCGCTGCACCACGCGACGCGACCGAGCACCGCTGCGATCTCCGGCATGCGCACGCGCACCCGCGCGACGTTGCCTTCGATGCCCGCGGTCACGCCCGCCGCCGCGAGCACGATCGAGCAACCGCCGCCGCTACCCGGTTACGTGCGGCTCGCGGTCGTCGGCGCCCACCTGCGCGGGCAACCGCTGAACCACGAGCTCACCTCAGTGCGCGCGCGCTTCGTACGGGCCGCCCGTACCGAAGCTAGCTACAAGCTGTACGCGCTCGCTGGCACCGTGCCGCCCAAGCCCGGCATGGCGCGCGTGAGCAGCGGTGGCAGCGCGATCGAGATCGAGCTTTGGGACATGCCGGTCGCCGCGTTCGGCGCGTTCGTGTCGAAAATTCCAGCGCCACTCGGCATCGGGACGCTGCGTTGCGAAGACGGCGAGCAGGTTAAGGGTTTCCTTTGTGAGACCTACGTGCTCGAGCACTCGCAAGACATCTCCCAATTCGGCGGCTTCAAAGCGTACCTGGCCCAAAAAGGCTAGCTAATTTCGAGTGCTCTCTTTTGGGCAGCGCTGCGCGCTCGTTTGGAGCGCAGTGCCATGTTTATTCCCGCGTATCACCAGAATGTGTGTGGTGCGCAGCGAATTCATAACCACGAAACAAGCCGTTAATCAGGCGCGCGGTATTTCGCCCCTCGCTGGTGCAGCGCGTGACGAAAATGCGTCTCCATGTGGGAGCCGCAGCAATCAACGAAAGCAGCAGGCACCTGCGAGAGCGAGACATGGATAGACTATCGAGCACGCATACGACCCCGCGCGCACGAGCCGCGGGACTTCTCCTAAACCTCTTGTTATGCGCCGCAGGGCTTACGCTCGCGCAGCGCGCCGAGGCACAGGACGCGCCGGCTGCTCCCCCAGCAGCAGCACCCGCTCCGGTTGCCGCACCCGCGCCCGCTCCGGTCGAGACGGCGCCCGCCGAGTCCGCGCCGGTCGTGACCGCGACGCCCGCCGCACCGCCGCCTGAGGTGCCCGTGGCGGCGCCTGCCGAAGAGCCGCCGCCGCCCGTCGAAGAGGCGCCGGCACCGAAGCCGCTCTCCGTCGGCGCGTGGGCCCACTTGGGCACGTACTTGAACGGCCCCGACAGCAAGATGAACCGCGTGGCCGCGGACGGCGAGCTCGACCTGCTGTTCAGCGCCGACCTGATCGAGGGCTTCGGTATGACCGCGAACCTCGTCGGCTACTACGGCCCCGGAGCAACCGACGGCTACGGCGCGCACGCGGGCGGCATCAACATCATGGACTTGCACGGCAAGATCGCGATCGATGATGCGTTCAACATTTGGATCGGCCGCATGCTCGTGCCGTCCGACCGCGCGAACTTCAGCGGTTACTGGTTCGCCGCGCCGTGGTTCTATCCCGGCCAGCACTTCGCGGGCCCGCCGGTCGGACCGCGCCAAGGTCCGCAAGGCCGCAACGACGGCGTCACGATCTGGGGCCAGGCCGCAGGCGGATTGTTCAAGTACTACGCGGGCGCGTACAACCTGCAGAACACCGCGGGAACCGCGCTGTTCAGCGGCCGCTTGAACATCTCGCTGATCAACCCCGAGCCCGGCTACTACCACAGCAGCACGTACTACGGCGGCAAGGACCTGCTCGCGATCGGCATCGGCGGCCAGTTCCAGAAGGACGGCTCGCCCGACGCGATGGGCGAGGGCGATTACTCGGAGTTCAACGCCGACATCCTGTTCGAGAAGAACTTCGGCGAGGGCGGCGTGCTCGACCTCGAGGGCGCCTTCTACAAGTACATGGGCGAGAGCGAGCCGGTCGACCACTCGTTCCTGGTGCTCGCGAGCTGGATGACCGCGGACGAGATCGGCATCGGCAAGATCCAACCGCTCGTTCGCTTCCAGTCGGCGAAGACTACGGACACCGTGCCCCCGATGGGCCCGTTCCCGGCGGAAGAGACCAGCAACATCTTCGAAGGTCAGATCGGCTACATCATCGACAGTTACGCGACGCGCTTCGCGCTCGGCTTCCTGTACCAGAAGGCCGGCGACGCCATCGAAGACACGCAGCTCTACCTCGGTCTGCAGCTGCAAAAGTAAGAGCCAACGCTTAGTCCGGAAGCAATCCCGGCTTATCTGACCCGCGGTGCAGCGCACCACATCTCCTGCTGCACCGCGGGTCAGTCCTCCATCCAACTCGCTTTGCTTTGTCCTGACTTCGTCCTGCTCGATCCCGACTGGAGCTCACATGACCTCTCGCAAAACGCTTCTGACCTGTCTCGCGATGCTCGCGCTGTCCGCAATCGGCTGCGGCAAGAAAGAAGAGGCGCCCGCGCCGACCGAGCCCGGTACGCCGGCCGCGCCCGAAGCGCCGGCTGCTGACAAGCCGCTCACCATCGGCTTCATCTACGTCGGCCCGCGCGATGACTTTGGTTACAACCAAGCGCACTCCGAAGGCGCCAAGGCGATCGCGGCCCTACCCGGCGTCAAGATCCTCGAGGAAGAGAAAGTCCCCGAGACCATGGACGTGCAAAAGACCATGGAGAGCATGATCAACATCGAGGGCGCATCGGTGCTCTTTCCGACCTCGTTCGGTTACTGGGATCCACACATCCTCAAGGTCGCCGAGAAGTATCCGAACGTCTTGTTCTTCCACTGCGGCGGCATGTACGACGCTGCCAAGCACCCAAAGAACGTCGGCAGCTACTTCGGCTACATCGACGAAGCGGAGTACTTGAACGGCATCGTCGCCGCGCACGCGACTAAATCGAAGAAGCTCGGCTTCATCGCCGCCAAGCCGATCCCGCAAGTGCTGCGCAACATCAACGCGTTCACGCTCGGCGCGCGCAGCGTGAAGCCCGACATCACGGTGACCGCAGTATTCACCGGCGATTGGTCGCTGCCGGTCAAGGAAGCGGACGCCGCCAACAGCTTGATCGACCAAGGCATCGACGTGCTCACGATGCACGTCGACAGCCCAAAGGTGATCGTACAGACCGCCGAAAAACGTAACGTGTATTCGGTCGGCTACCACACCAGCCAAGCGGCGCTCGCGCCGAAGGGCTACCTGACCGGCGCGCAGTGGAACTGGAGCAAGGTCTACGAGGCGTACCTCAAGACCGTGAAGGACAAGGCGCCGATCGAGCACCTCGTGCGCGGCGGCTTGGCCTCCGGCTTCGTCACCACGTCGGCGTACGGTCCGGCGGTCAGCGAAGAAGCCAAGGCCGCTGCCGAGAAGGTGAAGGCCGAGATGATGGCCGGCAAGTTCGTGATCTTCAAAGCCGGCATCAAGGACAACAAGGGCGCCGTCATGGTCCCCGCCGACATGGTGCAGACCGATCCGGTGCTCGAGTCGATGGGCTACTTGGTCGAGGGCGTGATCGGCTCGACCGGCACGGGAACCTGAGGAACGATCGTGAGTCGCATGTGGCAATGGGCGGCTCCGGCCGCGACACTGGGCATCGAGCTGGGAGCTCTGCTCGTTGCCACCGTGCTGTTCGCGATCTTCTTGGCGTTCGTCGGCGCTGAGCCTTTCGCCGTATTCGGCGATATGTACACCGGCGCGTTTGGGTCCGCGTTCGCAGCGCAGGACTCACTCGCGCGCGCCGCGCCGCTGATGCTCACCGCGCTGTGCACCGCGCTGCCGGCGCGGCTCGGCATGGTCGTGATCGGCAACGAAGGCGCGCTGCTGCTCGGCGGCTTGGCCGCAGCTGCGACAGCGATGGCGCTGCCAGCCGGCCTGTCGCCGAGCGTCGTGCTTCCCGCGTTGCTCTTGGCCGGTGCGCTCGCCGGCGCGGTGTGGATCGCCTTCTCTGGCTTTCTGCGCGAGCGCCGCGGCGTCAACGAGACCATCAGCAGCTTGCTGCTGTTCTATATCGGCCTCGCCATCTTCTTGTACTTGGTCGAAGGCCCGCTGCGCGATCCGTCGAGCCTCAACAAGCCGTCCACGTATCCGGTGGGCGACGCCAACATGCTCGGCGACGTGCCCGGCATGGATGTGCATTTGGGTCTTCTGTTCGGATTGATCGCGTGCGTGATCAGCTACGTGCTGATGGAGCACACGACGTTCGGCTTCGCGGCGCGCGTCACCGGCGGCAACCTGCGCGCGGCGCGCGTGATGGGCTTACCGGTCACCCGGCTGGTGCTGATCACGTGCGCGCTGGCAGGCGGCGCCGCGGGCCTCGCCGGCGCCGTCGAGATCACGGCCATCCATGGCAGCGCCAACGCGACGCTGTACGCGGGCCTGGGCTTCGCCGGCATCTTGGTCTCGTTCGTCGCGCGCCATCACGCGCTCGCGATCATCCCGGTCGCGATCATGATGGGCGGCATCGAGGCGAGCGGTGGCATCCTGCAGCGCCGCCACGACTTGCCCGACGCGGCCGTCGACGTGTTCAAGGGCATCTTGTTCCTCGTGATCCTGGCCAGCGAGACGTACGTGGGCAAAGCCGAAGAGGCGGTGCAGCGCATGGCGGCCAAATATGCGGCCGAGGCCAATGCACAGCGCGCCGCCGCACCGGCGCCCGTCGAGAAGAAATCGGAGGCGAGCACATGAGCAGCGATCTCGGCTTGTGGGGCATTCCGATCGCGATGCTCGGCGGCATGATCCGCGTGAGCACGCCGTACATGTTCGTGAGCTTGGGCGAGACGATCACGGAGAAGAGCGGCCGCATCAACCTCGGCCTCGAAGGTACGCTGCTGATCGGCGCGGTGAGCGCGTACGGCGTCTCGTACAAGACCGGCTCGCCGTGGCTCGGGGTGCTCGCGGCCGGTGCCTGCGGGATCGTGCTCGGCATGGTGCACGCTTGGCTGTGCAGTCGCCCGCGGGTCAGCGATATCGCGGTCGGCATCGCGATGATGCTGTTCGGCATGGGCCTGTCATTCTTCGTCGGCAAGCCGCTCATTCAGCCGGAAGCGCCGCAGCTGCCGGCGATCGAGCTGGCTTCTTTCAGTGACATCCCGGCGTTGCGCGAAGCGTTGCGCGTCAATCCGCTGTTCTTGCTCGGCATCGCGCTGGCGTTCTTCCTGCACTGGGCGTTCGCCTCGACGCGCATCGGCCTCGTGTTGCGCATGGCCGGCGAGAGCAAAGACGCCGCGCGCGCGCTCGGCTATTCGGTCGAGCGCGTACGCATGCTGGCCACGATGGCGGGCGGCTTTCTGTCGGGCATCGGCGGCTCGTTTCTATCGCTCTATTATCCCGGCATCTGGAACGAGGGCCTGTCGAGCGGTCAGGGCTTGATCGCCGTCGCGCTGGTGATCTTTGCGCGCTGGAACCCGATGTACTGCTTCTACGCGTCGCTCTTGTACGGCGCGGCGGGCTCGCTCGGCACCGCGCTGCAGTCGGCCGGCGTCGACGTCAGCCCGCACTTGCTCAACGCCGCACCGGCCGCGCTCACGCTCGCGATCATGATCGCCACGTGCTCGCGCGACCGTGCCCTGGTCGGAGCTCCGCGCGAGCTCACGGTGGGTGCGTAAGCATGAGCCAGATCACGAAGATGGCGCCCAGCCTGGAAGTCGTCTCGATGACGATGCGCTTCGGCGCCTTCACCGCGCTCGAGGACGCAGCGATGAAGGTGCAGTCGGGCGCATTCCACGCCCTGCTCGGCGAGAACGGCGCGGGCAAGAGCACGCTGGTCAAGTGCGTGATCGGCTATCAGAAGGCGACCGTCGGCGACGTGCTGCTCAACAACAAGGAAGTCATCTTCGAGAGCACCAAGGATGCCCACGCGCACGGCATCGGCATGGTCTACCAGCACTTCACGCTGGTGCAGAACATGACCGTGGCCGAGAACTTGGTGCTGGTCCGCGATCACGTGCCGGCGATCATCGACTGGAAGGAAGAGCACAAAAAACTCGAGGCCTTCATGGACCGGATGCCGTTTCGCGTGCCGGTCAAGGCGCCGGTGAGCGCGCTCGCGGCCGGTGAGAAGCAGAAGCTCGAGATTCTGAAGCAGCTGTATCTCGGACGCCGGCTGTTGTTCTTGGACGAGCCGACCTCGGTGCTGACGCCGTCCGAAGCCGATGAAGTGCTCGGCCTCTTGCACGCTATGACGCGCAAGCAAGAGCTGACGGTGCTGATCATCACGCACAAGTTTCGCGAGGTGAACGCGTTCTGCGATGAGGTCTCGGTGCTGCGCCGCGGCAAGCTCGTCGGCGGCGGCTTGGTCAAGGACCTGTCGACGGACGAGATGGCGAAGATGATGGTCGGCGCGGAACCCTTGCGTAAGCCCGCGCCGCGCGCAGACGTGACGGCCAAGGTGCCGCG
>Ga0193752_1002120_pt1 | contig 15286 bp, 15 predicted proteins | sample H1c1metaG_FD_144924 | JGI IMG/M metagenome (GOLD analysis project Ga0193752, IMG submission 144924) | Soil microbial communities from a riparian zone of the East river system, Colorado, United States - H1c1 | ecosystem: Environmental > Terrestrial > Soil > Riparian zone | place: USA: East River... | reverse complement strand
CCCTCGCGCACGATCGCCTGGGCGAGAACGGTCGCCGTCGTCGTGCCGTCGCCGGCGATGTCGTTGGTCTTCGAGGCCACTTCGCGCACCATCTGGGCGCCCATGTTCTCGAACTTGTCGGCGAGCTCGATCTCCTTGGCGACGGTGACGCCGTCCTTGGTGATGCGCGGCGCGCCGAAGCTCTTGTCGAGGACGACGTTACGGCCCTTGGGGCCCAGCGTCACCTTGACGGCGTTGGCGAGGATGTCGACGCCGCGCAGCATGCGTTCGCGCGCGTCGCCGCTGAAGCGGACTTCTTTGGCAGCCATGTGTTTTTCCCTTTTGGATGTCTATTTGAACTTGGAAGAGCGATCAGGCGGCCTTGCGGACCGCGGCGGCAGCACCCTCGAGGATGCCCATGATGTCGGACTCCTTCATGATCAGGAGCTCCTCGCCGTCGAGCTTGATCTCGGTGCCGGACCACTTGCCGAACAGGATGCGGTCGCCCTTCTTGACGTCGAGCGGAACCAGCGTGCCCTTCTCGTCCCGGGCGCCCGGGCCGACGGCGATGATCTCGCCTTCCATCGGCTTTTCCTTGGCAGTGTCGGGAATGAGAATGCCACCTTTGGTCTTCTCCTCCTCCGCGACTCGCTTGACCACGACGCGGTCGTGCAGCGGACGGAATTTCATGCTTTTTCCTCCAAGTGATTGGTTAACCCTGCATGGCCTGGGGCCATACCGACGAAAGCGCTGTTAGCACTCAATCTCGATGAGTGCCAACGCGGCAGGGATTTAAGGGCAGACGCAGCGGGAGTCAAGCCGGCGGCGCCCGAAACAAGTTTGGCAGCACTCTCGTGAGAGTGCTGATAACTATTTGATTCTAAAGGAAATATTGCAAACTCGCGACGGCGGTGTGACTATCCCTGCTCGGTGTTCGTGTCAAGGAGCGTTCGATGGACCGTAGCTTTGTCGCGCAGCTTAATGATTACCGTGTTACAACCGCTGAAATCCTTTACTGGATGCCTGATCACAATCACGTCCTGCAAAGTTTCGTTTGGCAGAACTTGGATTTGGCGCCGCGCTTTCCCAACCTGACCAAGTTCCTCGACTTTTGGGAGCGCAGCCTCGAAGGCAAGCTCCACCGCGTGCGGGTCGCCAACGCCAAGCTGATCAAGCCGGCCGAATTTCGCTATTCCAGCGGTCTCTACCACCTTCACTGAGCGCTTCTGCGCGCCCGTTCGTATTCCCGGGCGGTGCGTTCGACCAGTTCGGCGACGGACGGCACGTCGGCCACGCCGGAGACCGAGTGCCCGGCGCTCCAGATATCTTTCCAGCGTTTGGCGTCCGGCCCTTCGGCGTCCCGGCGCTCGCGCTCGGCGGCGTTGATGTCCTTGGCAATATCGATGGCGCCGCGTTCCGGCAGATTGTCCGGGTCGAGCCCGGCGGCCCCGATCGACGGCCGCAGCATGTTGGTCTCGAGACCGGTGAAAGCGCGGGTGAGCTTGATATCGTCGAGCCGGGTCGCGACCAGCATCGCCTTGTAGGCGTCCTTGGCCAGGCTTTCGTGCGTGGCGATGAACCTTGTGCCCATGTAGGCGAGGTCGCAGCCCAATGCCTGGGCGGCATAGACCGCGTGGCCGTCGGACATGCCGCCCGCCATCACCACCGCGCCGTCCCAGAAAGCACGCACCGCACGGACGAAGGCGAAAGGATTGACCCAGCCGGTCTGGCCGCCGGCGCCCGCCGTCAGCAGCACCAGCCCGTCCACGCCGGCCGCCACCGCCTTCTCGGCGTGACGCACCGAGGCTACATCGGCAAAGACCAGGCAGCCCGCATCCTTGAGCGGCTTAAGCACGGGCTCGGGCGAACCGACCGAGGTGATCACCAGTTCCGCCTTGTGGCGCAGGACCGCGGCGAGGTCGTCCGGCACGCGCGGATTGGAGCGGTGGACGATCAGGTTAGGGCAGAAGGGCGCTGGCGCACGGCCGGTCTCGTCGGCGCTACGCTTCTGCGCCTCGCCCATTTCGGTGAGCCAGCTATCCAGTTCCTCGACTGTCCGGCAGTTGGCGGTCGGAAACGAGCCGATCACGCCGGCCCGGCACGCCGCCGTCACCAGTGCCGGCCCCGATACCAGGAACATGGGTGCCGCGATCAGCGGAAGCCGCAGTCGGGATTGCAGGGCGGCGGGCAGAGACATGGCGACCCACCCTCTCCGCCCGCACGCGCGGGCGGAGAGGAACTATGAGCAATAAGGCGTACGGGACTGGAGCTAGGCCGCCGCGGCGAGGCCTTCCTGCTCCAGCGCGCGCTTGACCGCGGGGCGATTCTTCATGCGCTCGTAGTGGGCAGCGCAATTCTTCGGCAGGGTCATCTTCATGCGTCCGGCCGCCCAGAATTCCACGTAGAAGAGCGCGGCGTCGGCCACGGAGAATTTGCCGGCGAGGTACTCCTTGCCCTCGAGCGTCTTGTCCATCAGCGCGAGGCCCTTCTCCATGATCTCCTTGCCGCGCGCCTTGACCTGGTCGTGATCGGCCTCGGTCGGCGCATAGTTGCCCGGCCGGAACATGCGCGAGAAACCCTGCATGTGCATGGTCGCCACGACATAGTCCAACGCCTCCAGAGCGCGCGCCTCGCTATCGACATCGCCCGGCAGCAGGCCCTTCTCCGGATTCTTGCGCGCAAGCCACGTGGCGATCGCCGGGAATTCGGTCAGCACCGAGCCGTCGTCGCGCTGAAGCGTTGGCACCTTGGATTTGGGATTGAGCTTGGTGAAATCGGGGCCGTACTGTTCCTGCTTCTGGAAATCGAGCTTCTGCAGGTCGTAGGGCTTGCCGATTTCCTCGAGGAGGACGTGGATGCCGAGCGAGCAGGCGCCAGGTGCATAGTAAAGCTTCATGTTTCTCTCCCTAGTGATGGACCCCACGCTAGTGTTTCGCGCGAGGCGCATCAAGGCGGTTACGCTATGGTGCGTACCGTAACGAAACCGACTTGAACAAGAAGACCTTGGGGGCAGCGAACCATGCCGGCACCGAATCTGCGCAGCCTCATCGGCACGCCGCAAGCCAAGATCGGCACTTTCCTGTTCGAGTTCGCCACACCCGGCATCGGCCAGATCCTGAAGGCGGCCGGCGCCGATTATGCCGTGCTCGACATGGAGCACACCGGCTTCGGCTTCGATACGGTGCGCCAGGTCGTGCGCTATTGCCAGTCAGCCGAGCTGCCGCTGGTCGTGCGCGTGCCGAGCCAGTCCCGCCATCATATCTCGCGCGCCCTCGACACCGGCGCCGACGGCATCATGGTGCCGATCGTCTCTTCGGTGGAGCAGGCCAAAGCCGTGCTCGACGCCGCCAAATACTGGCCCGACGGCACGCGCGGCGTGGCGTTGGGCCTGGCCCACGAACGCTTCGCCATGCGCCGCGAGCCGCTCCTGCCGCGCCTTGCCGAGCAGAATGCGCGAACCGCCATCATCCTGCAGGTCGAGGACCCGCGCGGCGCCGCGGCGGCCGACCAGATCGCAGCGATGCCGGGCGTCGACATGCTGTGGCTCGGTCACAACGATCTCTCGGTGGCGCTCGACAAGCCCGGCGCCTTCGACGATCCGGATTTCGTCAAGGCCGAGCAGGCGGCCCTCGCCGCCGCCCGCAAGCACGGCAAGTCGGCCGGGCGGCTCGCCGTCGACGCCGGACAGGCCGCCGCGTTCGCCAGGATGGGTTACGATTTCGTCTCGATCGCGGGCGACGTCTGGCTGCTGCAGCAAGCCTTCGCCGCAGGCGTCGAGACGATCAGGCGCGGATCCTGACCGGAAGCGCGCGAATGCCGCGGATGAAGTTGGAATAGAGCCGGACCGGCGCGCCCACGATCTCGATATCGAGCCGGCGCGCGAGAATTTCCTCCCACAGGATCTTGATCTGCATTTCCGCCAGCCGGTCGCCGACGCAGCGATGGATGCCGGCGCCGAAGGCCAGATGCTGGCGCGCCTTTGGGCGGCCGACCACGAAGCGCTCGGGCTCCTCGATCGCCTCCTCGTCGCGGTTGCCGGAGACGTACCACATGACGACCTTGTCGCCCTTGGCGATGCGCCTGCCGGCGAGCTCGGTGTCCCGGGTCGCGGTCCGCCGCATATGGATGACCGGGGTTTGATAGCGGATGATCTCCGACACCAGGCTCGGCAACAGGCCGGCGTCGCTTCGCACCCTGTCGATCTCGGCGGGATGGTCCGATGCCGCCATCAGCCCGCCGGTCATCGAGTTGCGCGTCGTGTCGTTGCCGCCCACGATCAGCAAGCCGAACGTACCGATGAATTCGCGGAGCGGCATGTCCTGCGTCGCCTCGGCATGCGCCATCATCGAGATCAGGTCGAACTTGGGCGGCTGCGCGGCGCGTTCCTTCCACAGCTCCGCCATGATCTCGCCCATCTGCGTGAGTTCCGCCATGCGCTCGGCTTCCGACCTCACCACCGCGTCCTCGGCGTCGATATTGGCGATCGCGACATCGGACCAGTGGGTGAGCTTGCGCCGATCCGCCCACGGAAAGTCGAACAGCGTCGCCAGCATCATGGCGGTGAGTTCGGTCGACACCAGATCGACCCAGTCGAAGGTCTGGTTGCGCGGCAAGCCGTCGAGCACGGCGGCGGTGCGCTGCCGGATCGTCGCTTCCATATTGGCGAGGTTGGACGGCGCCACGATCGGCGCCACGGTCTTGCGCTGCGCGGTGTGCCGGGGCGGATCCATGCGGATGAAATTGGGCAGTTCGTGGCCCTTGGCCTGGTCGGCGAGCTGGATGCCGCCCAGCTCCGAGGCCGACGAATAGGTCGCGGGATCGAGTTCGACCTTCATGATGTCGGCATATCTGGTCACCGACCAATAAGGTCCGTAGGGGCTGTCGTCATGGCGGTGCACCGGGTCTTCCCGCCGCAGCCACGCGAAAGGCGGCCGCCAGGAATCCTCGCGATAAAGCTTGGGATCGCCGACATCGATGTTTCCGGGGATCGAAACGATTGTGTCCACGGCGTGCCTCCATCTTTCTTTTTGCCGAAAGGCTCGGTTTGACCGTGCCAAAGGTCAAGCGATTTCCCGTCGTCCAGGCTGCCTGCGGTCCGTTGACAGCGGCGTAAGGCAGGTGCAAACCGCGCCGCGCTGCCACTGATGGCCGCTTACCTTCCCCTCTCATGTCCGCCCCAGACACCAACCCGCCGTCCCCCGCCGACGCTGTTCCGCCCTTGCCCGCACCGACCGCGCTCCCGTCGCCCACGAACGGCGGCAGCGGCCCTGGTCAGGTGAACGGGGTCCGCGCCGCCACGGCGGCGATGGTCGTGGGCGCCCTGGGCGTCGTGTTCGGCGACATCGGCACCAGCCCGCTCTACACGCTGCGCGAAACTTTCGTCCATGGCTCGGGAATGACGCCGACGCCCCGTCACGTGATGGGGGTGCTGTCGATTCTCTTCTGGGCCGTCATGCTGACGGTGACGGTGAAATATGTCGTCCTCATCATGCGGGCGGACAACAAGGGCGAGGGCGGCGTGCTGGCGCTGGCGACGCTCACCACGCAGGGCTTGAGTTCGCGGACGCCGCATGCGCGGCGCATCGTCATGTTGTTCGCCGTGGTCGGGCTGGCGCTGTTCTACGGCGACGCCATCATCACGCCAGCGATGACCGTGATGAGCGCCGCCGAGGGCCTCGACGCGGTGGCGCCGGCCTTCACGCCCTATGTCGTGCCGCTGTCGCTGGTCATCCTGGTCGGATTGTTCATGCTGCAGGCGCGGGGTACCGCCGGCATCGGCCGGCTGTTCGGGCCGGTCATGCTGGTCTGGTTCCTCGTGCTGGGGGTGCTCGGTCTGTGGCAGATCGTCAAGAATCCCGGGGTGCTGGCCGCCCTCAATCCGGCTTATGGCATCGCCCTGATCGCCGACCGCGGCTTCGGCATCTTCTGGGCCTTCGGTTCGATCGTGCTGGCGGTGACCGGCGCCGAGGCGCTCTACGCAGACATGGGGCATTTCGGCCGCAAGCCGATCCGCGCCGCCTGGCTCGGCATCGTCCTGCCGGGGCTGATGCTCAACTATTTCGGCCAGGGCGCGCTGATCATTGCCAATCCCATGATCGTCCATCAGGTTTTCTTCGAGCTGGTGCCGAAAAGCATGACCCTGGGCCTGGTTGCGCTCTCCACGCTGGCAGCGATCATCGCTTCACAGGCTGTGATCTCGGGAGTCTTCTCGCTGACCCGCCAGGCGATCCAGCTCGGCTACCTGCCGCGCATGGCGATCAAGCACACTTCCGAGACGGAAATCGGCCAGATCTATATTCCGCGGGTCAATTGGATCCTGATGATGGGCATCATCGCCCTCGTCTTGGGCTTCGGTTCGTCGGGCCGGCTGGCCGGCGCCTACGGCCTCGCCGTGACCGGCGCGATGCTGGTCGATGCCGTGCTCGCCACCGCGGTGGCCATCCTGGTCTGGCGCTGGCCGTGGCCGCTGGCGCTCGCGGTGTTCGGCCTGCTCGCCATTCCCGACTTCGCCTTCTTCATCGCCAACGCGCTGAAAATTCCCGATGGCGGCTGGCTGCCGCTGCTGGTGGCGACCCTGGTCTTCTACACCATCACCACCTGGCGGCGCGGCCGCGCCGTGGTGGTGCGCGAGCTGAGCGAGGGCGCGCTGCCCCTGAAGGAATTCCTCGGGCGCATGGAGCGGTCGCCGGATCGCGTCGCCGGCACCGCCGTGTTCCTGACCGCCGATGCCTCTTCGACGCCGCCCGCCTTCCTGCACAATCTCAAGCACAACAAGATCATGCATGAGCGCATCATCATCCTGGAGGTCCAGACCATCGACGAGCCGCGCGTGCCCGAGCAGCACCGCATCGAGGTCGAACGGCTCGGCAAGGGCTTCTATTCGGTACTGGTGTGCTACGGCTTCATGGAACAGCCCGACGTGCCGGCAGCCCTGCGTGCATGCCGCCCGCACGGCATCGCCTATGACGAAATGGAGACCAGCTTCTTCCTTGGCCGTGAGACGTTGATTCCCGCTCAGCATTCGAGCCTCGGCAAGTGGCGGCAGATGCTGTTCATCAACCTCGCGAGCTCGGCGTCGGCGACCAAGACCTTCTTCCGCATTCCGCCCAACCGGGCGATCGAGCTGGGCAACCAGATCCAGGTGTGAGGATGGCCAGGCCAACGCTCGTCCTGCTTCCCGGCCTGCTCAACACACGGCGCGTCTATGCGGCCCAGATCGCCGCCCTGGCGGACGCCGCCGACATCGTGGTTCCCGAGCTCACTGCCTACGACTCGATGACCGCCATGGCCGAGGCGGTCCTCGCCGCCGCGCCGGATCGCTTTGCGCTGGGCGGCTTCTCGATGGGCGGCTACGTGGCGTTCGAAGTGCTGCGCCGGGCGCCGCAACGGGTCGAACGGCTGGCGCTCATCGACACCCAGGCCGGGCCGGATATGCCCGAGGCCACGGCACGGCGGCGCGGCTTCATCGAGCAGACCAAGATCGGCCGGTTTCATGGCGTGCAGCCTTCGCTGCTGCCCTCGCTGGTGCATCCGTCGCGGCTGCAAGACACCGATGTCATCCAGCCGATCCTCGACATGGGGCGGGAAATCGGGCCCGAAGGCTTCGTGCGCGAACAGAAGGCCATCATGAGCCGGCCGGACAGCCGACCGATGCTGGCCGGGATCGACATGCCGACCCTCGTCATCTGCGGCCGCCAGGACCTCGCCATTCCCCTGCCACGCGCCGAGGAGATGGCGACCACGATCCCCGATGCCCGGCTGGCGGTTCTCGAGGTTTGCGGCCACATGGCACCGCTCGAAAGGCCGGCGGAGGTTTCGGCCGCACTCAGGAGATGGTTGACGCAATGAGCATCGTATACGCCCGTGAGGACAATCTCGGCGCCGACGAATATATCGCCGTGGTGAAGAGTTCCGGCCTCAACCGGCCGGTCGAGGATCGCGCCCGCGTCGAGCAGATGCTGGCGCAGGCCAACCTGATCGTGACGGCGCGCGAGGACGGCAGGCTGGTGGGCTTCGCCCGCTCCCTCACCGATTTCTGCTTCTGCTGCTATCTCAGCGACCTTGCGGTCGACAAGGACGGCCAGGGCAAGGGAATCGGCAAGCGGCTGATCGAGGAGACGCGCCGCGAAGCCGGCGGCCCGCTCACCACGACATTGCTGCTTTCGGCGCCGACGGCGATGAGCTTCTATCAGGGCATCAAGATGCCCCACGCCGACAATTGCTTTCTGTATCGAAGGGAACGCTGACCATGCCGCACAAACACGCCGTCGTCTGGATCGCCTCCCACGAAGCGCGCGTCTTCAAATTCGACCGGGAAGACGTGGAGAAGCAGCGCATCAAGGGCGAGATGCCGTTCCATCAGGTCCATCACAAGGCGGGCAGCATCGGCGCCGGCCACGCGCGCGACGACGAGCACTATTTCCACGGCGTCGTCGAGGCGATGGCCGATTCGGCGGAATGGCTGGTGGTCGGCCCCGGCGAGGTCAGGAAAGACCTGGTGAAGCACATCGAGAAGCACGACCCGCGGCTGAAGGCCAAGCTCGTCGGCATCGAGGCGGCGGATCATCCGACCGATGGCGAACTGCTCAAGCACGCCCGCGCGGTGTTCGACGCCGTCGACAAGATGCGTGGCACCAAGCCGCTGCCGCAGGGCTGAGACACGAATCGGAATCCCTTCCCCATCGTATGCTGCCACATTCGCACATCTCCTACTCACGGGTCGAACTCCCTCTCCGCCGCGCTTGCGGGGGAGAGGGTGGGGCCCAGTGCGTCAGCACTGGGAGGGTGAGGTGGTCGGCGTTACGGAGAGGGTGTGCGGGTAAGAAGATTCTGACCCACCTTGTGTCTTTGGAATGTGAGAGTAGTTGGGTTGCCGCGGGACCGTGGACCGATCCCGCGGCACGGCTGGGAGCCCGTACCCACCAAGGACTGCAGACCGCAGGTGAGCCAGGAGCCCCAGCCATTTCTTCTCAAACCCGAACAGTTGCGAGGGCTCGACCCCGCACCACAAGGCAGGGCTGGAAGATGGCACAAATACTCCCGACCGTCGGCATCGATGTCTCGAAGGACTGGCTGGACGTCGCCGTGCGTCCGACCAAGGATCTGTTCCGTGTCGCCAACGACGCCGCCGGCTGGCGCGAGCTGTGCCGGCGGCTCAAGTCGGTCGAACCGATTGCGATCGGGGTGGAAGCCAGCGGCGGCTACGAGCGCGACCTCACGCATGCCCTGCTGGCAGCCGATCTGCCGGTGCGCACGATCAACGCCTGGAAGCTGCGCCAGTTCGCCAAGGCCGCCGGCCTGCTGGCCAAGAATGACCGGGTCGATGCCCATGCCATCGCCTGGTTCACCGCCACCCTGCCGAGCCGCGAGGTTCGACGCGATCCCGCCCGCGAGCACCTGGCCGAGCTGGTGCGGGCCCGTCGCCAGCTCATCGATGCCAGGCAGGTGGTCGCCAATCAGCTCGAGCATGCACGCGATGGCCTGCTGCGCCGCCAGATGGCCCGCCGTATCCGCCAGCTCGAGGCCGACGAAGCCACGCTCGACCAGCGCATCGTCAAGGCGATCGAAGCCGAGCCCGACTTCGCCGCCCGACACCAGCTGGTCTGCTCGATGCGCGGCGTCGGACCGGTGCTGGCTTCCACCCTGGTCGCCCTGCTGCCCGAGCTCGGCAACGCCACCAACCGGCAGATCGCCGCCCTGGTCGGCGTCGTGCCCTACGACTTCGACAGCGGCAGGATGCGCGGCTTGCGCTGCATCTTCGGCGGCCGCGCCGATGTCCGGCGCGTCCTCTTCATGGCCGCTCAGGCCGCCGCCATCTGGAATCCCGACCTCAAGGCCTTCAAGCAACGCCTGCGCGCCGCCGGCAAAAAGCCAAAGGTCGCCATCGTCGCGGTCATGCGTAAGCTCATCGTCACCCTCAACGCCATGCTCCGCAGCGGAACCAAGTGGCAGGCCAAAATCGCGTGAGCAAAAAGACAGTTGCTCACCTAACCTCTCCCCCCGCTAAGAGCGGGCGGAGAGGGACTTGATCATGAGCGGCGATCTGTGAGTCCGATAGCCATCGTATGGCGGAGGACGAACCACACCGCATGAGCAACGCAGGTATCACGAAGAGAACAGTTAGAGCAGCCAAGTCCGACTGGAAGCGGTTCGACGCCATGACAGCAAAGGAACGACAGGCTGCGGCTGTCGCCCCCGCGCCAAGATCATTCGCCGTGCGCTCGGTTTGACGCAGCAGGAATTCGCGGCCCATTTTCGCATCCCCGTCGGCACGCTGCGCGATTGGGAACAGGGCGCCGCTGAACCCGACCAAGCCGCCCGTTCCTGTCTCACAGTGATTGCGCGCAATCCGGAAGCCGTTGCCAAGGCGCTTCAACCCACAGATTAAAGTCAGCTCGCGGCCACATCGCCCACTACGCGCACGCGCACGCGCACGGAATTGCCCGGCAGGTAGGCCAGCGGCATGTCCTCGCTTTCGATGGTGGCCAGCGTGTCGCGCGCGGCGCCGGCGGCGACGGCGCGGTCGTTGGCGATCCCCTGGGCGGCCTCGATGGCGGCCACACGGGTCATATTGCCGAATATCTGGTCGCACTCGCCCGAGACCTGGGCGATCGCCGCGCCCACGGCATTGGCGCAGTCGCCATGCTCGACATGGACCACGCGCGACACGCCCGCCATCTTCGCCGGCACCAGGAAGGCGCCGCCGCCGACGGCGATCAGCGGCACATCGCCCGCCTCGGTCTTCATGCGGTCGACCGCCTCCTCGGCCAGGCGCGCGGCTTCGCCGAACACGCGCCGGCAAATGTCGGCGTCGAGATGCGCCACCTTCGCGCGGTCGCCGAGATCGAGCACGCCGGCGGCGACGGCGATGTCGGTGGTGGTGAGCTGCTTGCCGCCGAAGGCGATGCCGTCGCGCAGCAGGCGATAGCCGACCGAGAGCGGACCCACCTCGAGCGGATCGAGCGCCACGTGGCTGCCGCCGCCCAGGCCGATCGACAGCAGATCGGGCATGCGGAACAGCGTACGCACGCCGCCCACCTTGACCACGGAATTGGCCTCGCGCGGAAAGCCGTTCTTCAGTTGGCCGACATCGGTCGTGGTGCCGCCGACATCGATCACCATCGCGTCCTGCAGGCCCGAGAGGTAAGCCGCACCGCGCATCGAATTGGTGGCGCCGGACGCGAAGCTGTAGACCGGCAAGCGACGCGCCTGCGCGGCCTCGACCACGGTGCCGTCGTTCTGGGTGATGAACAGCGGCGCTGCGATTCCCGAATCGCGGATCGCCCGATCGAAGGCCGCGATGGTGTCGCGCGCCAGTTCGGCGAGCGCGGCATTCAGCAGGCCGGCATTCTCGCGCTCCAGAAGGCCGATGCGGCCGAGATCGGACGAGCAGGTGATGGCGGCATCGGGAATCTCCGCCGCCACCAGTTCGGCCGCGCGCTTCTCGTGGCTGGGATCGAGCGGCGAGAAGGTCGAGGAGATGCCGACCGACTTCAGGCCGGCTGCCTTCATCTCCTTCGCGGCCTTGATGACCGCGGCTTCGTCGAGCGGCATGAAGGGTCGGCCGTCATATTCATGGCCGCCTTCGACCATCCAGACACCGCCGCGCACCAGGGCCGCCAGATCCTCCGGCCAATCACAGAATGGCGGCAGCGAGGCCGAGGCCGGCAGGCCGAGCCGCAACGCGCCCACCTTGGTGAGATGACGGCGCTGGACCACGGCATTGATGAAATGCGTCGTGCCGATCATCACGCCGTCGATCTTCTTGAGGCTGCCGTCCGCAGCCTTCAGAACGCCGGTCGAGCCGAGGCTCTTCAGCGACTCCAGGATGCCGGTGGTGACGTCCTCGCTGGTCGGCGCCTTGACCGCGCGTGTGACCTTGCCGTCTTCGATCAGGACGGCGTCCGTATTCGTGCCGCCGACATCGATGCCAATTCGTCTCATGCTGAAAACACGCTCCTGAAATCGATGTCATAGCCGAAGGCGCGCGGGCCGACATGCTCCAGCCCGCGCGGCGAAAGGAAGACGGGTGGCGGCGGCAACGCGATCACCGTGACGCGCTGGCCGTAGCGGATGGTCTCGCTGCCGACCGCTTCGCCCGAGACCGAGTCGAGCACGCAGATCAGGTCCGGCGTCATGGCGATCGGTGCGTCGTCACGCAGCGCCACGATCCACTCGTTCTGGAAGTTGATCGAGAGGCTGGAGCCCCTCCATTCGTCGAGCCCGTCGAAGCGGACGACGCCGCGCAAAAAACCCTCGGTGGCGCGCCGGGCGACGTCGATCACCTTGCCCCTGTAGAGCAGCTTGCCCGGCTCGACGGCGAGGATCGCGGCGATGGGATCGTCGTGCCGGCGCTGCGCCTCGCGCACCGCGTGGCCGATGGCGATGGCCTTGGTCGTCGTACCGTGAATGCCCCACTGCTTGACCTCCGCGCCGGTGCGCGGCGGCTGGCAAGTGGCGGCGACCGAGCCGTATTCGACGCAGATCTTGCGCGCCAGCCGCTCTGTCCATTTCCAGGTCGGAACCTTGTGGACCACGGATTCCAGGCCGCGCACGTCGACGGCGGTCAGCGGGTAAGGCCGCAGCCCACCCACGGCAACCGATGTCATCTGCGCCTCGGGATAGGCCCGGCCCATCGTGTCGGAATCGACGATCGGGCGTTTCAGATGGGCGGCCGCCATCAACGGCCGCACGCCGTTGGCGCCGCCGATCTCCATGCTCATGAGACCGGCGAAATGGTAGCCGGTATGCTCCTCCATCAGCGAGACGGCGCGGGCCAGGGTGAGGCTGTCGGTCAGCCGTTCCTGGCCGACCAGCGGTGCGCCCATGTTGGCCACGACGCCGACCCAGTCGTCGTCATCGAGGTCGGACGCATCCATGAGCTGCACGCGAAGGCCCTCGCGGTAGAGCGCGCGCATGTTGAGCAGAGGCAGATAGGGATTGCCGCCGCCGCCGGTGCCCAGCACCCAGGCACCGACCGCGAGCGATTCGATGTCGTCGGCGGTGATGTCGCGCAAGCTCACTCGACAATCCTCACGCGAACACGCTCTTGAAGTCGATGTCGTAGCCGAACGCCCGCGGCCCGACATGCTGCAGTCCCTTGGGCGAGAGGAACACCGGCGGCGGCGGCAAGGCGATCACCGTGACACGCTGGCCGTAGCGGATGGTCTCCGTCCCGACCGCCTCACCCGACACCGAGTCGAGCACGCAGATCAGGTCGGGCGACATGGCGACGGGTTTCTTGTCGAGCCAGGCCACGATCCACTCGTTCTGGAAATTGAGCTCCATCGACGAGCCGCGCCAGTCGTCCATGCCGTCGAAGCGGACCTTGCCGCGCAGAAAGCCCTCGGTGGCGCGCCGTTCGACGTCCATCACCTTGCCGCGATAGAGCACCTGGCCGGGCTCGACCGAGAGGATGGCGGCGATCGGATCGGCGTGCGTGCGCTGCGCCTCGCGCACCGCATGGCCGATGGCGATGGCCTTGGTGGTGGTGCCGTGGATGCCCCATTGCTTGACCTCGGCGCCGGTGCGCGGCGCCTTGCAGGTCGACGCGATGGAGCCGTACTCGACGCAGATCTTGCGGCTCACCCGCTCCATCCACTTCCAGGTCGGCACCTTCTCGACCACCGATTCCAGGCCACGCACATCGACCGTGGTGAGCGGACAGGGCACGAGATCGGCCACCGCCATCGAGGTCATCTGCGCCTCGGGATAGGCGCGGCCCATCATGTCGGAATCGATCACCGGGCGCTTGAGATGCGCCGCCGCCATCAGCGGCTGGATCGAATTGCCACCGCCGATCTCGAGCGCCATGATGCCGCGGAATTCATGACCGGTGTGACTCTCCATCAACTCGACGGCGCGGGCGATGGTGCGGCTGTCGGTCAGTCGCTCCTGCCCGACCAAAGGCGCCCCCATGTTGGAGACGGCGGCAACCCAGTCGTCGTCGGCCAGCGCGTCCGGCGACATGAGCTGGACGCGATGGCCTTGCTTGTAGAGCGCCCGCATGTTGAGCAGACCGAGATAGGGACTGCCGCCGCCGCCGGTGCCCAGCACCCAGGCGCCGACCGCAAGCGATTCGATGTCTTCCAGCGTGATGTCGCGTAGAGTCATGCGTTTGCCAATTCCCCCGGTACGGCTTCTATTTAGCCGCCCATCTCCTGCCGACAAAGGACCAACACGCAATGTCCGAGCCAAATCTGAAACTCGTCGCCTTCTGCGGCAGTCTGCGCAAGGCCTCGTTCAATCGCATGGCGCTGCACGCCTTCACCGAGCGGCTGCCCGCCGGCGTCACGCTTTCGGAGATCGAAATCGGCGACTGGCCGCTCTACGATGCCGACATCCAGGCCAAGGGCTTTCCGGACAAGGTGGAGGCGGCACAGAAGGCGATGCTCGGGGCCGACGGCGTGGTTTTCGCCAGTCCGGAATACAATTACTCGATCTCGGGCGTTCTGAAGAACGCCATCGACTGGCTATCGCGCATGACGCCGCAGCCGTTCGGCGGCAAGCCCATCGCCATGTTCGGCGCTTCGGGCAGCATCTTCGGCACGGCACGCGCGCAATATCATTTGCGCCAGACGATGGTGTTCCTCGACGGCCGCCCGGTGAACAAGCCGGAGGTCATGATCGGCGTGGCGCAGACCCGCTTCGCCGACGGCAAGCTCACCGACGAGACCACGGGCAAGCTGCTGGCCGAGCTCGGCGCCGCGCTGGCGCTCGCCTGCCGTCAAGCGAAGGCCGCGGCCAGCGTCAAGTAGCGACCTGAACCGCCTTCGTAAGCGCATGCTCCGGCCGCACGCCCATGGCTATCAGGTTGGCGGGCAGCCGGCGCAACAGCGGAAAACGGTCGAGAAGCAGGACGGGCCAGGGCACCCGGATGGGGCCCCGGCTGGCAAGTGCGGGGGCGATCATCCGGTTCTGGATGAAGACCTGCGCCGCCTGCGTTGCCCGTGTCGGAAACAGGCGGCGGGCCTGCACGGCAGCGAGGTTGGCATCGGTAAGCCGGCTTGCGCGCAACGGCGCTGCGAGGATGTTCGACGCCGCGACCGCGTCCTGGATCGCGAGATTGATGCCGACGCCGCCGATCGGCGACATCGTGTGGGCGGCGTCGCCGATGCAGATCACGCCTTGCCGCCACCACGTCTCCAGACGATCGACACCGACGGTGAGCAGCTTCAGGTCATCCATGCCCTTCAACGTGTCGACGCGGTCGGCAAGAAAGGGCATCAGCCGCACGATGGTGGCGCGCAGTTTCTCGATGCCGGCAGCGCGAACCGCCTCGGCCGTGCCCTTGGGAATGACATAGGCG
>Ga0193752_1002119_pt1 | contig 15301 bp, 12 predicted proteins | sample H1c1metaG_FD_144924 | JGI IMG/M metagenome (GOLD analysis project Ga0193752, IMG submission 144924) | Soil microbial communities from a riparian zone of the East river system, Colorado, United States - H1c1 | ecosystem: Environmental > Terrestrial > Soil > Riparian zone | place: USA: East River... | reverse complement strand
CGCGATGATCCGCGACACCGCGTTCTCCGAGATCGTCACGGGCAACGATCCGAAGGTCCGGCCGCTGGAACTCGAAGGTCTCGCCGCCGGCGCGATGTCCGCCGCGGAAAAGGCGCAGCTGCGCACCTTGATAGAGCTCTATGTCGGACGCGTGAATCCCGCGGCGGCCAAAGACGCGTTCGCGCGCCTCGAGCGCGCAGGTTTCGACCAGGTGCGCTTCGGTTGGGCAGGCAGCACCGAAAGCGGTGAGAAGCATTACTACCGCGTGCACGGGCCGACGCTGTTGATCGAGTACGACAACACGCAGAACGACGCCAATCACATCCACACCGTCTATCGCGACCTCGAGCGTGACTTCGGCGGCGATGTGCTGCGCGCTCATCTATCGAAGCAATAGGGAATATCGAATGGCCGGGCGCGCGGGCGCTGGCTACACTCGCCGCTCTCGTTTCAAAGACTTTGGGCGTGAGGAGTAACGACATGGCAAAGAAAAACACCGCCGCACTGGGTTCGCACCAGGCCGCCCCCCTGATCGACATCGGCATCAAGGCCAAGGATCGCGAAAAGATCGTGCAGAGCCTGTCGCGCGTGCTCGCCGACACCTACACGCTGTACCTCAAGACGCACAACTTCCACTGGAACGTGGAAGGCCCGATGTTCAACACGCTGCACCTCATGTTCATGGACGAATACACCGAGCTGTGGAACGCGCTCGACCTGATCGCCGAACGGATTCGTGCGCTCGGCTATCCAGCGCCGGCGACCTACAAGGAATTCTCCCGGCTCACTTCGATCGAGGAGACCGAAGGCGTGCCCGAGGCGCTCGACATGGTGCGGTTGCTGGTCGCCGGCCACGAAGCGGTGACGCGCACCGCCCGCGCGGCCTTCCCCGGCGCCGAGAAAGCCGGTGACGAATCGACCTGCGATCTGCTCACGCAGCGCCTGCAGATTCACGAGAAGACCGCCTGGATGCTGCGCAGCCTGCTGAAATGAGCGGCGTGAAGATCGAGACCCGGGCGGCCTACATGGCCGCCCGTTCTTTTGGACAAGTCGCGGCCTACATGGCCGCCCGTTCTTTTGGATACGTCGCGGCCTTCATGGCGGCCCTGCTTTTGACGGCGACGGTGGGCGCCGCCGGCACGCCGGCGAAGCTCAAGGTGGCGCTGACCTTCGACGATCTGCCCCTCAACGGCACCCTCGCCACCGGCTTCAAACAATCGGATTACGCGCGCGACACCGTCAAGGTGCTCAGGAAGCACAGGATTCCACCGTCGTACGGATTCATCAACGCCCGCGGCCTCGAACGCAATCCCGACGGCGCCGTGGCGCTCAAGGTCTGGGTGGCCGGCGGCAACCCGCTGGCCAACCACACCTACTCACACCTCAATCTCACCAAGAACAGCGCGGAAGATTTTCAGCGCGAAGTGCTGCGCAACGAACCGGTGCTCGAACTGCTGATGCCGGAAGACGGCAAGAGCAGCTGGCGCTGGTTTCGATATCCGTACCTCCACGAAGGCGACACGCTCGAAAAGCGCCGCGCCGTGCGCGCGTTCCTCGCGGCCAACGGTTATCGCATCGCGCAGACCACGCTCGACTGGGAAGACTACCTGTGGAACAGCGCGCACGCGGCCTGCGTGATGAAGAAGGACGAGCAGTCCATCGCCTGGCTGCACGAGAGTTATCTCGCCACCGCGAAGGAGCACGTGCGCGTGCAACGCGAGCTGTCGCGCCAGGTGTTCGGCCGCGACATCAACCACGTGATGCTGCTGCACCTGGGCTCGTTCAGCGCGCACATCCTGCCGGAACTGTTCAAACTACTCGACGAGGAAGGCTACGAGATCGTCACGCTCGAAGAGGCGCAAAGCGATCCGGCGTATGACTACGACCCGGATGTCGCGTCCGCGGGTGGCGGCACGTTGACCGAACTCGGCATGGAAGCGAAGCAGATTCCGTGGCCGGCGATCAACCCCAAGCCTCGCGAACGGCTCACCTCGATCTGCAGGTAAAGGGGACAGAGAGAAAAAGGGGACAGATCTATTTATTGCGCCAACGTTTTCAGAATCGCACGACTTCTCCGATAAATAGATCTGTCCCCTTTTTCTCTCTGTCCCCTTTTACAGCGTGACGGGTTTTCCGGACGCGGCGGACTCGTAAACCGCCCTGACCAGCGCGACCGATTTGCGCGCCTCGCGCCCTTCGATGAAAAACGGCCGCCGGTCGCGGATGCCGTCGATGAAATCCTGGATCTGCCGCACGTGGCCTTCGTTCTTGATGGCCATGGGCGCGGCAGCGCCGGAGCCCATCGTGCCGCTCTCCGTCGTCGCGCGCAGCTGCTCGTCCCCCGGCAGCGGACTTCTGAATTCCCAGCTCGTGATGTCGTCGTCCTCCATCACGGCCGAGCCGTTTTCACCGCATATCTCGATACGACGCGAAAAGCCTGGCCAGAGCGCGGTGCTCGCTTCGATCGTACCGAATGCGCCGCTGCCGAACTTCAATGCGGCCACACAGGTGTCTTCCGATTCGATCCTGTGAACGCGTTGCGTCGTCCATGCAAAGACTTGGACCGGCATGCCGGCGAACCACTGCAGCAGGTCGACGCCGTGAATCGCCTGGTTGATCAGGGCGCCACCGCCATCTTCGGAAAGTTTGCCTTTCCAGCCGGTGTAGTACTCGGCGGTCCGGTTCCATTTCACGTAGCAGCTCGCGAGCACCATGCGGCCGAAGCGGCCGGCGTCGACGGCCGCCTTCAGCGCGCGCGCCGCGTCGCCGAAGCGGGCCTGGAAGATGGAACCGACGCGTACCCCGGCCTTCTCCGCCTCGCGCAGGATATGGTCCGTGCCTTCGACCGTGGCATCGAGCGGCTTCTCGATCATCAGGTGTTTGCCGGCGCGAATCGCCTGCAATGCCGGTTCGAGATGCAGCGCCGACGGCGTGGTGATGCAGACCGCGTCCAGGCCCGGCTGTTTGAGCAGTTCGTTGACGTTGTCGCTCGCGAAGGGAATGTCGTGCAGCTGCGCGAACGCCTGCGCAGTGGCATTGCGCCGGCTCACCACTCCGATCAGCCGGCCACCGTTCGAGGCCGCCACCGCCTGCGCGTGAAACGTCGCGATGGCGCCCGCGCCGATGATCCCGAAGCCGAGTTTTTCCATGTTCAGTGAGCGTGCGCCACGGGGTCGTTCTTGTACACCGCGTCGCGGAACGCCTTGTGCAACTTGATCTTGTCGAACGGCCGCATCTGGGTGAACAACACCGCGGCCACATGGTTCTTCGGATCCGCCCAGAACAGCGTGCTGGCGGCGCCGTCCCAGAAAAACTCGCCCACCGCGCCCGAGGCCTCCGCCGCGTCTTTCGGCGGCGCCGTACGCACCGCGAAGTCGATACCGAAACCAACCGTGCCTTTCGACGGCAGCCAGGACTTGTCCGTGACTTCCGCCGGCATCGCATCGGTCGCCATCAGGTTCACGGTCTCGGGTTTGAGGATGCGGGCCCGTCCCAGTTTGCCGCCGTTGGCCAGCATGCGGGCGAACTTCATGTAGTCGTCGATGGTCGACACGAAACCATAACTGCCGGGTTTGAGCGGCCAGGCGGCGCTGTTGAATTTGTAGGCCTCCTCCTCTCCCTGGCGCGTGAAGCTGCCGTCGTCGTTGCGCGTGTAGATAGCCGCGAGGTTCGGCCGGTCCGGGTCGGTCGGCAGGATGGTGTACCGGATGGTCGTCATTCCGAGCGGCTTGAAGATGTGCAGGTTCACGAATTCGTCGAACGGCACGCCCGACAGTTTCTGCACCAGGTAGGCCTGCACGTCGACCGAATCCGAATACAGCCAGCGCGTTCCCGGCTGGTAAGCAAGCGGCACCTGCCCGAGCTTCTGTACGAGCTCCGGCAACGTGTTGGTGATGGCCCGCGGGTTGATCTCGCGGTAGATAGCCCCCACCGCGGTGTCATCACCCGCGCCCGCCGTCAGGCCGGCGGTATGACGCAGCACGTCGCGCACGGTCGGCTTGCGTTTCGGCGCCTCGTACTTCGGCTGCCCGGCGTCATCCAGGCCGGCGTAAACCTTGAGGTTGGCGAATTCCGGCGCGTACACCTCGAGCGGCGCGTCGAGCTCGAACTTGCCGCGCTCGTACAGCTTCATCAGCGCCACGCCGGTGATCGCCTTCGTCATCGAGAAGATCTGCACGATGGTGTCGCGCGTCATCGGTTTGCCGTTCTCGCGGTCCGACTGCCCGAATGCGCCGAAGTAGACCTCCTTGTCGTCCTGGAACACGAGGCCCGAGACGCCTATCAGCGTCTTGTTCTCGATGAAACTCTCGAGCGCCGCGTCGATGGCGGGCGGTTCGATCACGAGTGGTACCGCCGGCACCGGAGCGGGCGCAGCCGCCGGCGCGGGAACCGGCTTGGGCTTGGTCGCCGCGAAGGATGGCACACAGAAAGTCGTGACGACTGCCGCGACGGCAACGGTGAACAATTTCATCGAACCCCTCCTCATTTGATCATTTGGGGATTGCCCCCGCTCTCGGACATCCGACGCGCTGCCGGGACAACACGACGTCGTCCCACCACAGATTCTGGTCATTGGCGGAATCCGCGTACCGCTCGAGACCCAGGTAGAAACTGTCAAATCGCGGTGGCGCGCGCCACTCGCCTTGCAGATCGTTTCCCCGGCAGGCGCCGGCGGAGAGAGCGCGCGCCTTCACGTGTGTGACCTTGCGTCCATCGAGCCAGAACTGCATTTCATTGGACGCGACCTGCATGCGCCATTCGACGCAGGCCCAGCGGCCCACCGGCAACCGCAGGCGTGACTGCTGTTTGCAGTCGGTGGTCACCGGCGGCGTGGTCTCGAAATTGGCCATCAGCTGCAGGCTGCCGCGCTGCTCCACGCCGAGCCGGTAGATAGAGTTGTAGGTGTCGTCCACCGAGCGTCCTTCTCCCTGCAACAGGGTCCAGTGCACCGGCGGCGCGCCGGGCAATGCGACCGGTGCGGCGTCCAGCCACATCATGGCGCGGCCGTACATGCCCGGCATGGCGTTCGGCACCGGCGTCTTCAGGTGAATCGCGACGTAGCCGCGGCGGTACCGTGCACCGCGCGGCGTGAGGATGTGCAGCGCTTGTTTGCCGCTGAAGGCGTGTTCGGAATCGACCTTGATCACGGCGCCGGATTGGTAGGTTTCTTCCTTCCAGGGGGCGGCGGGGACGGAGCCCGCGGCGTGCCGTTCGAAGTCGTCGGAGAAGAGGTTGTTGGATGATTCGGCCGCGAAGGAGATGGCGGAGGAGCAGAAGAAACAGGAAAAGAAAAAAGTGCTGGCTAGCGCCGCGCGAACGGGGACAGTCCGCTTCACGGGTGCGCCACCGCGATGATGCGGTAGCAGGCGTCGAGCGTCGGCATCGGCACCTGGTGGTCGCGCGCCAGACGCAGGGCATGACCCAGCGTCTCTTCGTATTCGAGCCGGCTGCCGCGCAGTACATCCTGCTGAGCGGACATGCGGTGCTCGGGTGAGGTGTCGAGGAATCGCTGGCCGACTTCACGAATGAGTTCGATGGCCCGCTCGTCGCTGGCATTGGCGATGCTCGGCACCGGGATCGGCGGCATGTCCGTCAGCTCGATCTTGAGCGCGGCGGCCAACGCGACCGATTCGCGCACGATCCGCGCGATCACCAGGGCGCTGCGGTCGTCCATCAGGTACTTCCAGGTGAGCTGGCGCGTGAGCACCGACAAGGGAAAGGTGGATATCCAGCCGGCGAACTTCGACCATTCCCGCGTGCGGATGTTGGACGCGGCCACGCAATGGACGCCGGCCGACTCGATCGCGGCGGCCAACGCCTCGGCCCGCGGGCTCATGCCGCCTTTTTCGTCGCCCAGATGCAGGCAGACGTTGCGCGTGAATTTCACCTCGCCGTTGGCCAGCAATTCGCCGCTGAAATCCGCCATCGCGCCGAGCACTCGCGAAAAGCCGAACACGCGCGCCAGCAACTCGTTCTTGAGCACCCCGTTCTGCACGGAAAACGCGTTCTCGAGCCGCACGTGTTTGAGTGTCTCGAGGGCCTGCTCGGAATCGATGGCCTTGGTGGCCACGATCAGCGTCCCCGTTTCGAGCAGCTTTTTCGGATCGTCGATGACCTGCGGCCGCGCCTTGATATCCGACAGGCCGTTGAGCACCAGCCCCTGGCGCTGCAGGGTGCGCGCACGCTCACCGCGCGCGATCATCACGACTTCATGGCCGGCGCGCGACAGATGCGCACCGAGAATGGTGCCGAGCGCACCCGCGCCGAGAATGGCGAACTTCATGAGCGGATTTCCTGTTTCGATGACGCCGCGTGGACGGACGCTCTGAGTAGACGTTTGTGGGAGTCGGTTCCGTAGCCTACTTCTGCCGATACCTGCCGAACCACGCGAGAATGTTGTCGACTTTCGCGATGAGATTCGAGGGGCGCGCGACCATGCCGCCGTGAGACGCCTCGGGAATGCGCACCATCAACGTGTCGATCTTGCGCAGCTTCAAGGCCTGGTAGTACTGCTCCGATTCCTCGATCGGCGTGCGGTAATCCGCCTCGCCGGTGATCAGCATGGTCGGCGTCTTCACGTTGCCCACCAGCGACAGCGGTGAACGCCGCCAGTATTCCTCGGGCTTTTCCCAGGGCGGCGCACCGAACCAGTACTTGTAGAAGAAGTTGCTCGCATCGGCGGTCAGCACGAAGCTCGACCAGTTGATCACCGGCTTGGCGACCACGGCCGCGCGGAAGCGATCGGTCTTGCCCACGATCCAGGCGGTCAATACGCCGCCGCCCGACCCGCCGGTGACGAACAGGTTGTTCGCGTCGACGTGCCCTTCCGCGATCAGGGCGTCCACCCCGGACATCAGGTCGTCGTAATCGTCGCCTGGATAGGCGTGGTGGATCAGGTTGCCGAATTCCGCGCCGTAACTCGTGCTGCCGCGCGGGTTCGCATACAGCACGATGTAGCCCGCCGCCGCGTACAGCTGCAGTTCCGTCGCGTAGTTAGGGCCATAGGCGGCGAACGGCCCGCCGTGGATTTCGAGGATCAGCGGATACTGCTTCGCGGCGTCGAAATCCGGCGGCTCGATGACCCATCCTTGGATATCGCGCTGGTCTTTCGACGACTTCCAGTCGAGCGCGCGGACCGCGCCGAGCGTCTTGTTGTCGAGCAAGTCGTCATTGAGCGCCGTGATCACGCGCAGCGGCGCGCCGCCGGCGGCGGTGCCCACGTCCGCGGGCCGGCCCGGCGTGTTGTGCGAGAACGCCGCGCGGCCGTTGCGCGCGACGCTGTAACCGCCCGAGGTATACGGCCGGCCCAGGTCGGTGCCGCCCAGCCCGTCGGCCAGCGTGCGGATCTTTCCGTCGAGCGTCGTGAACCCGAGTTTTTTCACGCCGCGTTGGTCGTACGAGAAGTAGATGCCGCGACCGTCGGCGGCCCAGCGGGGATTCTCGACGTCGCGGTCGAATGCGCCGCTGACTTCGCGGGAATTCGACCCGTCGAGGTCCATCACGTAAAGACGGGTGACCTGGTACCCCTGCAGCTGGTCGTCGAATCCCAGGTACGCGACCTTCCGGCCGTCGGGCGAAACCACCGGCGCATTGTCCGGCCCCTGGCGCTTCGTCAATGCGACGAGTTTCTGCGTGGCGATGTCGACGCTGAACACTTCGCTGTTCTGCGGATCGCGCTCCCAGTCGGCACCGCGATTTGCAGAGAACACGATGTGTTTGCCATCGGGAGTGAACGACAGCGGTCCGCCGTCGAAGAAGTCGCCCTCGGTGAGCTGGCGCGCGGTGCCGCCCTCCGCTGAAACGATGAACAGGTGATCGAACCCGGATTCCAGATATCCGGCGCCATCGGCACGGTAGGTCACCGTGTCGATCACCTTGACCGGCGGCGCCCACGAGGCGCCTTCGGGTTTGGGTGGCGGCGGCGCGAGCGGAGGTTTGTTAGCCGGGACGAGCTGCGTGAACGCGATGAACTTCCCGTCCGGCGACCAGGTGATGGCGTCGGGCGGTTCGGTGAGATTGGTCAGCAGCGCGGTCTGCCCTGAGTCCAGCCAGCGTACATACAACTGCGGACTGCCTTCGGTGGCCGAGACGTAGGCGATACGGGTGCCGTCGGGCGACCAGCGCGGCGAGCTGAAGCTGCGGATGCCGGACAAAAGCGGCCGATTGTTGGTGCCGTCCGAGTTCACCATCCACAGGTTGCGGCGGGCGCGGTCGGTCATGATGTCGTGGCTGACGCGCACGTAGACGATGCGGCTGCCGTCCGGCGAGATCTGCGCGTCGTCGGCGTATTCGAGCTGGAACACGTCGATCGAATGCAGTCGCCGGGATTCGGGCATCGCGGCGCCGGCGAACGATGCAACGGATGCCAGGGCCACGGCAAGCGCGGCGGAGAGTGCAGGTCTCATGGAAAGTCCTGAATCGGGATGTGCGCGTACTGTACCCGAGGCCCCGCGCATCGGGGCCCGTACCCACCGACTTTTTGCGATGGGTGCGTCAGCCGTCGCGCCGGGCCGTGCCGCGCGGGTCGCCGGACATCTCGCCATGGAACCGCGGCCCGCACGCTGTTAGCCGTAGCCGCGCGGCGCGGCGCGCCGGGCAAGCGCCGGCGCGTCACCACCCGGGACGGCGGCGGGTAGCTAGCCCAGCTTCGCGACCAGCGAGATCTTCGCGTTCAGCACCTTCGACACCGGGCAGCCGGACTTCGTGATCTCGGCGATCTCCGCGAACTTCGCTTCGCTGATATTGGGCACCTTGGCGATGCAGATGAGGTCGCTATGCGTGATCGCGAATCCGTCACCCACCTTCTCGAGTCGGACCGCGGCCGAGGTCTCGATGGTATCGGCGGTGAAGCCTTCCTTGCCGAGGCCGCCCGACAGCGCCATCGTGAAGCAGGCGGCATGCGCGGCGGCGATGAGTTCTTCGGGATTCGTGCCCGGACCGTCTTCGAAACGCGCCTTGAAACCGTACGGCGCGTTCTTGACGACGCCGGTCTCCGTGGACACCGCGCCGACACCGTCCTTCAAACCACCCTTCCAGCTCGCCGAACCCTTCTTGATCATGATCGTGACTCCAATTCGAAACACTGATGGATGCGCGGATTGCGTTCGAAATCCTTCGGCAGCGTCGCGCGCGAAATGTCGGTGACTTTGTAGCGCTCGCCGAGCATCCCGTCCAGCTTGAACTTCTGCGCGTTGTTGGAGAAGAGCAGCTTTCCCCCGGGCGCCAGCAGCGCCATGCAACGGTCTATCAACAGCGCGTGATCGCGCTGCACATCGAGGATGTCGTCCATGCGTTTGCTGTTCGAAAAGGTCGGCGGATCGAGGAAAATCAGGTCGAAAACGTAACGCTCCTCCACCGCGTGTTCCAGCCAGGCGATGCAGTCGCCCTGGATGAACTCGTGGTGGTCGCCCGAAAAGCCGTTCACTGACAGATTGCGCTGAGCCCAATCGAGGTAAGTCGCTGACATGTCGATGGTGGTCGTGGAGCGTGCAACGCCCGCCGCCGCGTACACCGTCGCGCTGCCGGTGTAGGCAAACAGGTTCAGGAACCGTTTGCCGCGCGCGCCCGCGCCGAGGCGCCGGCGCGTGATGCGGTGATCGAGAAACAGCCCGGTGTCGAGATAGTCGGAGAAGTTGACCCAGAACCTGAGGCCGTTTTCCTCGACCAGGTGGTAGTCCGCGTCGCTGCCTAACTTCTCGTACTGCTCGCCGCGCGCGGTGCGGCGCCGCTGGCGCAGGTGGATGCGGTCGTTCGGCACGCCCGTGGCGCCCGGCAGCGCGGCCAGCGCTTCGCTGCGCCGCCGTTGCACGGCTTCGGGCTCGATCGTCTTGGGCGCCGCGTACTCCTGCACGTACAGCCAGACCTGGTCGCCGCCTGCTTCGGCATAACGATCGATCGCGAAGGAGTATTCGGGCATGTCGGCGTCATATAGGCGATAACAACTGACCTGCTCGCGCTGCGCCCAGCTCTTCAGTTGTTTGATGTTCTTGCCCAGCCGGTTGCCGAACATTTTCGACCCGGCCGATTCGGCCAGCGTCTCGTCGATGCGCGCGCTGCGGCCGGTGTGCAGCATCTGCTTTTCGCTCGCGGCCGAGACGTGCAGGCGCAGCAGCCGGCATTCGATCGCACCGTTCAACACCGTGTGCACGCGTTCGGCGCGGATGCCGAGCTCGAGACCGGCGTCGGGCGAACCGGCCAGGATCGCGGCATCCCAGCCGGCGAAGTTCGCGCGCAATGTTTCTCCCAGCAGCTTCATCAACGCGCGCGCCGTATCGCGGTCTTCGAGGCGCACGCCGTACGGGGGGTTGGTGGCGAGGAATCCCGCACCATCGCCCGCGGGTTTTGCCTCGGCAAGCTGGCCGCTCGAGAACGTGACGAGCTCGGCCAACCCGGCGCGCGCCGCGTTCTCGCGTGCCGCCGGCAACACTCGCGTGTCAGCGTCGCTGCCGCGCAGACGCAGCGTGGGTTTTACCTCGCGCGCCAGCGCATCGGCTTTGGCGGCTCCCCAGGCCGCGCGGTCGTGCCCCACCCAGCCGAGGAATCCGAAATAGTGCCGGCGCGCATTGGGCGCGACATTGGCCGCGATCATCGCCGCTTCGATGACCAGCGTGCCCGAGCCGCACATCGGGTCGAGGAATTCCCCGGCGGTCTTCGATTTCTCGGGCCAACCGGCGCGCAGCAGGATTCCCGCGGCGAGATTCTCGCGCAGCGGCGCCTCGCCCGCCTGCGCGCGATAGCCGCGCCGATGCAGGCCTTCTCCGGACAGATCGATGGAAACCGTCACCTTCGGGCCGTTCGCATGCGCATGCACGCGCACGCCGGGGCGATCGGTCGCGATGTCGGGCCGCGAGCCCGCGGCGTCGCGCAACTGATCGCAGATGCCGTCCTTCAGGCGCAGCGTGCCGAAGCGCGTGTGCGTGATCTCGGGATGTTTGCCGGTGAAGTCGCAGGCCAGCGTTCGCGCCGGATCGATGTGCGCGCGCCAGTCGATCGCGCGAACGGCGTCGTAGAACGCCGCGTCGGTCGGCGCGTTGAACTCGGACACGATCAGGAACACCCGGCTTGCCACGCGCGATTCGAGACAGACACGGTAGGCCACCGCCAGGGGCGCCGAAAATTCCACGCCGAGCGCGCGCTCGCGCACGTCCGCCGCGCCCAGCGCGCGCAATTCCGCGGCCAGCAGGTCGCCGAAACCGCGCGGGCTCGAGGCCACAAAGCGGTGGATGACAGTTGCGCCGGCGGCGGGAGGAATGGGTTCGGTCATTGCAGCTTCGAGAGTACGCGCATGGCATCCACTTCGACGTCGGCGATGCGAAGGCAGCGGGAAGCGGCCTCGCGCAGCGGCGCGGTATCCGCCGTGCGCCCGGCGGAACCGATCAGCGCCGCCACCGCGGCCCATTCGGCAGCGGAGTCGGCAAACAACTGATGCGCGCGCTTCAATTCCGGCTTGGCGCCCAGGTGCTCGCGCGCCTCGAGCAGAAAGTCGCGGAAGAAATTCCGGAACAACGCGCCACCGGTGCCCGCCTTCTCCATCAGCAGCGCCGTCAGTGCGAGGTCGTGGGCCGGATCCGGGGCGATCTCAAGCCAGCGCGGCAGCGAATCGGCGAGCTTGCGGATGCCGAGGTGCGAGGCTCCCTTGAATGCCGGAGATAGATAGTCGCGCGCATTCGCACGAATCGCCCTGGAGGTCGCCTGGCCGAGATCCGGCGCGCGCTGCGGCGCCGCGATCGTCCAGCTGCGGGCTTTCGCGGCCATCGGGCCCTTGGCAAAGCGCGCGGCCTCGACGCCCTTTCGAGTGGCGCGCTGCGCGGTGCCCTGCGGCGCGGTATCGACCAGCAGCACGTCCCGCTCGTCGAATCCATGTGCCGCCACGAAATGCCCCGCGAAATGAATCGGGTTCGAAAAATATTCCAGGTGATAACAGTCGAGCTGCAGCCCGACGGGTTCGCCCCGCGACAATGGCTGCTCGAGCGCCGCCCAGGCTTTCGCCTTCGACGTGGTCTCGGCCGCGGCGCACGTCACACGCAGGTTCTTGCACAGCGCCGTCGTCAACGCGAACGGTTTGACGCGCCCACCGACGAACGGCAGTGGCAGAGAACCGAGATTGATGAAGATGAAACCGAGCCCTTCGCCGAGTCCGAACAGCAGCGGTTCGGACAGCCGGATACCCGCGTGGCCCAACAACGAGCCGGTCGCGACGGTTTCGCAATGTTGTCCGATGAAGGGCTTGAAGCCCGGCACCGCGGCCGAAGCTTCGCTCATGGTCGCGGCAACGGCAGCGGGTGGTAACGCGGCTCCCGCAACATGCGCGTGAGAATTCGATAGCTGTCCATGTCGAACGCGTTCTGCCGGGCGCGTCTGCCCAGGCGCTGCATCTCGTCGATCTCGCTGACGTCGTCTCCCGGCTCGACGGTGCCCAGGTGTTGCCAGCCGTCGATCACGTGATACTGCGCCCGCTCGCCCGCGACCTCGCGGACCACCATGGGACCGTCGTGCGGCCATTGCTCGAGGCGCAGCGGCAGCAAACCGAGCATGACGCGCGCACGATGGAGCGCGGCAGCCTCCTTCCCCACGCAAGCGCCTTTGCAGCGGCCCATCTGGAAAGCGAAGCACGATCCCGCGCCGCTCTCCAGGCCTAACAACTTGAAGCACCAGCCGTGTTCGCGCGCGAGGCCTTCGAGCGCGCGACGAGCGTCGCGTTCGGCGCGATAGGTACCGAAGGCGTCACCCGAACGCAGCACCTGCGCATCGAGCTTCACCAGTCGCGGCGCGGCTTCGCCGGTGAACAGCCACGTGAGCCGCTCGCCGCCGCGCAGCTGGCGGTTGTACACCGGCTGCGTCTCGCGGATCTCGCGGGCCTCGAGCAGCAACGCGCCGAGCTCGCCCGCGGTCTGCGTCCAGTCGACCCGCTTCACCCGCGCCGCGAGCAGCAGCGCCTTCGCGCCGCCGGCGCCACCCGCTCCAGCAGCGCCGCCGCGGAAATGGTCGAGGACCCGTTCGCGCAGGTTGTCGGCCTTGCCTATATATAGGAGTGATTCGCCCTGCTCCCCGGCACCGAAAAACCGGTACACACCGGGGGTTTCCGGCAGGTCGTCCGCCAGGTCCGCGGACAGCGCCGCAGGCAGCGTGGCGCGCAACGAAGCGCGATCCATGGCCGCCTGCAGTTCCGCGGCGCTCCAGGTCGCGCGTAGTCTGGTCCAGAAGATGCGCAGTACCTGCGCATCGGGCATGGCGCGGTGACGGTTTTCCATCGTGATGCCATGGTGTTCCATGACCGCGTCGAGATTGTGCCGCGGCATTTCGGGATACAACGCGCGCGACAGCCGCACCGTGCACATCGACGGGCTGCGCCACTGCGTTTCCATGCGCGCGAATTCGCGCCGGATGAACCCGTAGTCGAAGCGCACGTTGTGCGCGACGAACACGCGGCCCGCGAGGCGTGCGCGCAATTCCCTGGCGATGTCTTCGAAGCGCGGCGCGTCGTCGAGCATGTCGGTGTCTATCCCGGTGAGCGCGGTGATTCCGGCCGACACGCGCACGCCGGGGTTCACCAGGCTCTGCCATTCGAAATCCACCGTGCCGCCGGTCATGCCGACGACGGCCACATCGATGATCCGGTGGACTCCAGCGGATCCGCCCGTCGTTTCGATGTCGACGAACGCCAGCGGCGCGTCAGGCGAGATACTCAACTCAGCTCGATCCACGTCGTCTTGAGCTCGGTGTATTTGTCGAAGGCGTGCAGCGACTTGTCGCGCCCGATGCCGGATTGCTTGAAGCCGCCGAACGGCACGGTGATGTCGTCTGCGTCGTAGCAGTTCACGTACACGGTCCCGGCCCGCAGCGCACGCGCGGTGCGGTGCGCGACGTTGATGTCGCGCGTCCAAACGGCCGCGGCCAGGCCGTACTCGACGTCGTTGGCGATCTCGATCGCCTCTTCCACGTTCTTGAACGAGATGGTCGCCAGCACGGGCCCGAAGATTTCCTCGCGCGCGATCCGCATGGCCGGCTTCACGCCGTCGAACACGGTGGGCTCCACGAAAAACCCGCCGCTGTCGGTGCGCACGCGTTTGCCGCCGAGCGCCACCTGCGCACCGTCCTCGCGGCCCGCATCGATGAACGAGAGCACGCGGCGCATTTGCGTTTCGTCAACAATCGCGCCGAGCTTCGTGGCCGGATCGAGCGGATCGCCCGGAATCATGGCGCGGCCGACGACGGCGATCTTTTCCAGCATCGCGTCCTTGATCGACGCTTGGACCAGCAAACGCGAACCGGCCGAACACATCTCGCCCTGGTTGAAGAAGATCGCGTAGGCGGCCGCGGTCGCGGCCTTGTCGATGTCCGGGCAATCGGCCAGCACGATGTTGGGCGACTTGCCGCCGCACTCGAGGCCGACTTTCTTGAGGTTCGATTGCGCGGCGTATTGCATCACCATCTTGCCGGTGGCCGTCGAGCCCGTGAACGCGATGCAGTCGACGTCCATCGACAGCGCCAGCGCCGAGCCTGCGGTTTGCCCGAAGCCGGGCACCACGTTGAACACACCCTCGGGCAGCCCCGCTTCGATCGCGAGCTCGGCGATGCGCAGCGCGGTCAGCGGAGATTTCTCCGACGGTTTGAGCACCAGCGAATTGCCGCTGGCCAGCACCGGACCGATTTTCCAGGAGGCCATCAACAGCGGGAAATTCCAGGGAACGATGGCGCCGACCACGCCCATCGGCTCCCGCGTGATCGTCGCGAGCGCGTTCGGCCCGGTGGGCGCGACTTCGTCGTAGATCTTGTCGACCGCTTCGGCATACCAGCGGATGCAATTCGCGGCCGAAGGAATGTCGACCGCGAGACTGTCGGAGATGGGCTTGCCCATGTCGAGCGTCTCTAACAACGCCAGCTCTTCCTTGTTGGCGAGCATCAGATCGGCGAGTTTCGCGAGCACGCGTTTGCGCGCCTTCGGCGGCTGTTGCGACCAGCTGCCGCGCTTGAACGCTGCGCGCGCGCTGGCCACGGCGCGATCGATGTCGACCTGTTCACCGGCGGAGACCTGGCCCAGCGACTTGCCGGTAGCGGGGTTGATGTTGTCGAACGTGGCGCCGCTCGCGGCCGGCGCGAAGCGGCCATCGATGAACACCTGCGATCGCGGCTTGAGCGCGGCGGCGCGCTCGTGCCATTGGGACGCGGAAATCTTGGGAGCTGCGGACATGCTTGTGTCGCTCAGAACGTCGGCGGGGTGGAGGCCGAGATGATCTCACAGACCTCACCACCCACATTACGAAAACGGTGCGGCGTCGCGCTGGCGAAGTAATACGCGTCG
>Ga0193752_1002118_pt1 | contig 15306 bp, 22 predicted proteins | sample H1c1metaG_FD_144924 | JGI IMG/M metagenome (GOLD analysis project Ga0193752, IMG submission 144924) | Soil microbial communities from a riparian zone of the East river system, Colorado, United States - H1c1 | ecosystem: Environmental > Terrestrial > Soil > Riparian zone | place: USA: East River... | reverse complement strand
AAGACCTACGCCTCCGGCTTTCAGGCATTGAAAGGCATCAGTCTCGAAATACAGCGCGGCGAAATCTTTGCATTGCTTGGCCCAAACGGGGCTGGCAAAACCACTTTGATCAGCATCATTTGTGGAATTGTCAACGCCACTTCAGGCCAGGTGCTCGCTGCGGGACATGACATCGTGCGCGAATACCGCGCTGCGCGCGCGCTCATCGGTCTGGTGCCGCAGGAATTGGCCAGCGATGCCTTCGAGAGTGTCTGGGCTACGGTGAAGTTCAGCCGCGGCCTGTTCGGCAAACCACCGAATCCTGCTCATCTGGAGAAGGTGCTGCGCGACCTGTCGCTGTGGGAGAAGAAGGACAGCAGCATCCTCGCGCTGTCCGGCGGCATGAAGCGCCGCGTCATGATTGCCAAGGCACTGGCACACGAGCCGCAGATCCTGTTCCTCGACGAGCCGACCGCAGGGGTGGACGTGGAGCTGCGGCGCGACATGTGGGAGATGGTGCGTTTGCTGCGCGCCAGCGGCGTCACCATCATTCTCACCACACACTATATCGAGGAGGCGGAGGAGATGGCTGACCGGATTGGCGTGATCCATCGCGGCGAGCTCATCCTGGTGGAGGACAAGAACCTGCTGATGCGCAAGCTCGGCAAGAAACAGCTGACCCTGCAGCTGCAGCAGCCACTGTCGCAACTTCCCGAAGCACTGGCTGCCCGCAATCTGCAGCTGGGCAACGGCGGCACCGAGCTCAGCTACGTTTTCGATGCACAGGCCGAGACCACCGGCATCGCTGAGCTGTTGCGCCAGCTCAATGAACTGGGCATCGACTTCAAGGACCTGCACACGCGCGAAAGCTCGTTGGAAGACATCTTTGTCAGCCTGGTGAGGCAAAAGTGAGCATGAACACGCATGCTGTCGGTTCCATATATCGATTCGAGCTGGCACGGTGGTTTCGCACGCTGGTGCAGAGCGTGCTGTCGCCGGTGATTTCCACGTCGCTGTACTTCGTGGTATTCGGTGCGGCCATCGGTACCCGCATGTCGCAGATCGACGGGGTCGCCTATGGTGCGTTCATCGTGCCGGGGCTGATCATGCTGTCGATTCTCACCGAAAGCGTCGCGAACGCATCCTTCGGGATCTACATGCCGCGCTACTCCGGGACCATCTACGAGATCTTGTCGGCACCGATTTCGTACTTTGAAATCGTCCTCGGCTACGTCGGTGCAGCGGCCACCAAATCGGTACTGCTTGGATTGATCATTCTGGGAACCGCGCGTCTGTTCGTACCCTTCGAGATTCTGCACCCGCTGTGGATGGTCGGCTTCCTGATCCTCACGTCGCTGACCTTCAGCCTGTTCGGCTTCATCATCGGCATCTGGGCCAGCGGCTGGGAGAAGCTGCAGGTCATACCCATCATGATCATCACGCCGCTGGCCTTCCTGGGAGGCAGTTTCTATTCGATCAACATGCTGCCACCGCTGTGGCAGAAGCTCACGCTGTTCAACCCGGTGGTCTACCTGATCAACGGCTTTCGTTGGAGTTTCTATGGGATTTCAGACGTCAATGTGGCGGTCAGCCTGCTGATGACATTGCTGTTCATGGTGGTGTGCCTGGCGCTCATCGCGTGGATCTTCAGAACCGGCTATCGGCTCAAGGCTTGAGCTCCAACAGCAGCTGCAGTCGGCGCCGCTGTTGCGCAGCGAAGCTGCGTGCCTCGATCTCGTAGCAGTTGTTCCAATAGCCGTTGCGCAGGCTCTCGAACAAGTACCGCCAGATCGTCAACCGACGCATCTGCCACTGGCGCAGTACGTGAAAATATTCGTGCAGCAGCAACTCCGGATCGCTCCAGAATTCGGCTGCGGAGGCGCGCAGGAAGATGCGATTGCGGCGGGTGGTGGCCCGTGCGCCGACGTGCAACCGGGCATACCAGGAGTGCTCGATCACGCGCACCCGATACACCGGCTCCTCGAAAATCTGCTCGAGCGCCGCTGCAATGGCCGGCGGCACCTTGCACTGAGCCACGCTTGCGGCCTGGATTGCCGCCTACTCCAAGAGCGAGCTCATTCTGGAATCGCGCCCCAAGCCACCGTACAGATCGAAGCCTCGATCGAGCCAGGCGCGCAGCGCATCGTCGGCAGCCAGCAATGGCAGGTCGCTGACGCTGGCAACCCACTGAAAGGCGCCGAGTGCGATGTAGTCGGCATAGTTCGGAGCAGCACCGCCTAGAAACGGATAGCGCGTGAGCTGGTATCGCATCGGCGCCAGCGCTTCACGCAGCTGTGGCAGCCGCGATTGACGATCGGCGACAAAGGCCTCGAGGGACATTTTCAGACGGGCCTCGCGGCTACGACGAAAGTACTCGCGATCCTCGGGGCGCGCTCGGTCATGGATGAGAGAGCACAGATACCGAACATGCGGCGCAGCACTTCCAGACTGAACCACGAATCGAAGAACCGCACCATGGCGTATTCACCGGGCGCGCTGAACAATGGGCGCGTTGTATAGGTGCGATCCAAATAATCGACGATATCCCAGCTGTCACACACAGCAGATGCCCCATCCTCGATGATGGGAACCGTCTTGAAGCGACCGCCACAGATGCCAGCAATTTCCGTGAACCCAACTGGTGCCGACCGAATCTCGAGCCCCTTGTGCGCCAGCGCGTAACGCACCCGCCAAACGTAGGGACTCAGGGAACGGCCGTTGGCGAGCACCAACTCGTACAGCGTGATGCCTGGATCAGAGCTTGCGGAAATCGGGTTCGGTTGGCTCACGAATGCACCTTTGGATGACTGGCCATGGCCAGCAAGACAGCCAGGATATCAGCCAGGAAGGTGAGGGCCCAGGCAGGCATGGACGCTGAATATTCACACGAGGTCCGAGGCTCGCTTACCGGCCGAGGCAATCTGACCACGCACCGCTCAGGACCCGCCTGAGCGTCGCTCCAGGGATCGGCCGCTGCAGTCAGTCAGGTGGTACCTGCTGGCCCTGCACAAGGGCAACAGGCTGAATAGGAACGCCTTCTCAGTTCGGAGCTGTTGTAGTGATCGACCAGCCAAAAAGCATAAGAGCCATACCGGGCGAGATAAGCGAGCTCTTCCGTTGGGAGCGCCTGAACCAGTACATCGCAGGGCCCATGCAGTGCTATTGCGTGTTGAAGCTGCGGACTGGCGCTGGTGGTTGAATGCCAAAAGCTGGCAACAAGATCAGCTTGAAGAGCTACGGCGTGGCCCGGGGCGGCGGGCTGCTGCTACTTTGGTGGACCTCGTATAGCGTCGTGAACTTGAGCAGCACGGAAGAAGGGACCGTGCCGGTCGGGCAAGCGCCGTTATTCGAGGCTCACTGTTGCAATTTTTTGGCATGGCCTTAGCCAGACCAGGCTAGCCGGCCGAGTGCGTCAACCTTTGGCCGGTAACAGCTTCCACGATGTCGACCAGGCACTCCTGATCAGCCACCCTGTCGGCCCTGCCCTCGCTGATCGTGTGCCACCAGCGCCTCACGGACGCCGCCTGCTGCACAGACAGACCACCCATGGCAAAGCACACCAAGACCGTACCATTGCTGGAAAACCAGAAGTCGATATTGATTTCCCGATTCCATACCTGGTGAAAAAAACGTCCGCCGCTGTCAATCAAAGATCGGATCACCTGCGGATCCGGAACTGACTTCAACAACGTGGCGATTGCGGCTGCGTCGTCGATTCGCGCCTGCGCTCTGACGACACTCGCAATCATCTGGTATCAGTGCCGAGTTTCCGGCAACCATGGTACGTGTCCGCTATCATCAGCTACCCGCCGGTCTTGGTACGCAGCTCTGCACGGCCGACTGGTCGAGCTTCCTGACGAAGTTAGTGTGCCCTGCCTTGTTCACCACAGGGCCAGGTGTGAGACGTCGTCGAGCTGTTCCACTGGAATGTCCCGGTAGCTTGGTGGACCGAGCTCACCAAAGCCATCCAGTTGGGCGTACTGATTGAGACTCGCCACCTGATACCTGCCCAAGCGTATCAACGTCGGCGGTCGACCGTCGTTGGCCAATTGGTACTTGTCGATCTCCAGGTCCAACAGGTCGGTGATCGTCTGCATCGGTGACTCCGCTGCCAGCAAGCCGTCGGCATCCTCCCCGCTCGCACCGCCTCAAGCAATCGGCGTTGACCCGTAGGCAGGAGATGCAGCGCACCATTGGCTCGATGATCTTCGACCATCCCGGGAAGAGCTGTTTTTGTTTCAGACCAACCGCGGGTTCTGCCTGAGCTTGCATGATGCACCAGAGCGGTTGGCGCGAGATCTTCCGCTGGTTTCCATCCATTGCGCGCGATGCGAAGGATGCAACTGGTCCCCTCGAGCGCCCCGGGCACGGGGACGCACCGCGATCCCGCGTTTCAAGCTAGACCGTGTGGATTGCGGCTGAGCCCGGAAAATCGACGATGGCTCGTTGTCCGGTCACGCCCTCGATCATGTCCGCCAGATTTGCCACGTCCAGCTCAATGTCCGGATTTCCCTTCCGAACGCTCTCCCAGAAACGCCGCAGCTCCCACGCCTTTTGCAGCGACAGCCCTTCGATGGTGAACCGCACTACGCGCTTGCCATCGCTCGCAATCCAGTAGTCGCGACTGGCCTCCCGGTGCCAGACGTGGCCAAAGAAGACGCCCCCAGGCCTGAGGTCTGGGCGTAGATGCTCAGGTTCCGGTAGCGGCTGGAGGAGCAGCAGCAGCGCCGTCTCGTCATCAATCGGGGCGTCCGATACTGAAACACTCACGGTCATTGCAGCGACTTCGGTGACAAGACAGGTAGGGTAGACGGCGATGGCATGGGGGGAACCACAGTGAGGCCATTGAACAATGATTGCAACTGAGCCGGGTCGGCCATGGCGGCGGCCGCTCCACTGGCAGGCCCTGCTGACTCAGGTACGAGTGGCGGCTCGACAGTAGGGCTCACAGTCACCTGGCGCTCGCAGGGGAATCCGGGCATCAACAGTCGCCGGCGCGAGCACGGTGCTCCATCAATGCTCGACGTCCCCGCCCGTGTGCACCGGACCGAGCCGGCACTGTTCTGCCGCCGCGTCAACACGCGTTGGTCCGCATTCGCCGTGATTTCGTGCGTCCGCATAGAGTTCAACTTGCACGCGCAGGTAAAGCACCGGCACACCTCAGGAGCAGGAACAACGAATGCGTCGTCATCAAACGCCTGCCCTCTGTGCGACACCGGGTCAGTATCTGACGCATGCCGTGCTGGTTGGCGCAATTTCAGGGCATAGTTGGCATAAATTCGAACGTCTTGGCGCATACGCTTCGTGCTGGGCGCAGGCCAGCATCCAGGAACTGCTGCGCCAGCACATCGAGGCGAGCGAGAACATCGCCAGATGGGCGTTGGTGGTGTGCGGCTGCACGGAGACATGGCCGGCGCTCGAGCAGCCTATTGGTAAGGAAATATGGAAGAATCGAAGCGAGGTTATGGAAGTGAAAGAGACCGAAGACGAGCGTATCAGCCGCCTGATTGCAGAGTCCGATGAGCTGAAGGGGCTTGCGGAGGACCTCGATTCGCAGGTCGATCCGCGGGCAAGAGAACTTCTTGAGCATGCCCGTGAAAAGTATGAAGAGGCGATGCAATTGAAGGAGCGGCAGCTGGAGCAGCCTGACTAGACCCCACGGCTTGATGGGCAGCGCGCTGTCGAGTCGATTGCCGACACTGGGCTGCCGTTGCCCGCAAAGCCGTACGGCCCACATGGGAAAGTCTTGTGTGACCCCGTGCGGTCCGGAGGCCCATCTCTGCATTCACTGCAATGATGCGCCGCTTGATAGTTGCTCGAGCACTTTGTGAAGAACTGGAGCAATCTCCCCATTCGCCATGATCGCGCACTGCCTGCAGATGCTCGTAACACGCTTGGCGGTTCTGCTTGAAATAGTGCGACAGGTACAGCACTGGTTTGTGACGCCCGTGCATTCCGGCAGTTTGAGGTTCGCCACATTGCTGCCAGTACAGATCTTGTCGACGTGATCCGCCCAGCGCTGCAGTGCGCGGGCGCGTTCTTGAATTCTCTCCGCGCGGTCGTAAACACCGACGACTCCCTTGAGCCGGTGGTTCAGGCAGAGCTCAGCCACGGCGTCTGGGTGCCACCCAGGTCGGATAGGCCAATGCGACAGGTGCGGCGCAGGTCGTGGATCTCCATCTTCTCCGGCAATCCATGGATCGCGCGCAGAGTGGCGTTCAGCGCCGTCTCGGACCGAGCCTTGCGGCGGAGGCCGCGCGAGCTCGCCATGAGCCACTCCCTCGTGCCGGCGAGCATCAATAAATACTTAACGAGTGCCTGCGCCTTCTTCGGCAGTTGCTCTGGATCGGCGCACCATTCTTTGATTTTTATGCAGGAATGTCCCAGGTTGTGGCCTCGGCGTCCAAGTGCTCGCGACGAGTTGCTCGGCGAGATCGTTGACGGTGCGAATTTCACCGCCGATGCGCTTCTCGGCTTCCTTCTTCCATCGCTTCACCAGCGCCGGGCTGGTCTTCTGTTGCACCAGCTTCTCGGCCTCGAGGCGCTTCTCTCGTGCAAGCTTCAATCCGACTGGGCTGGCGTTATTTCAGCAGGTGAAGCGTTCGGTGACACCACCTGCAACATCCCGCTACTTTCCAATACAGAAGGCAGAATCAGCGCGTAAGCTTCTGATAATAACGAATCTATGGCGAGAACTTGGGCGGCTGTGGGCCTGCTGGTGGGCCCAGAACCCTGTGTGTCTTAGCGGTACGCTTTTACGGTTGGCGCCATGTCCTGCCGGTGGATTTGAGGCGAATCGTTCCTCGAACCGGATCGTGCTGCTTCGCGATGTCGCCATCGCTGATCGCCCTGGCGAATGCATAGGCGTGTACCGAGGCATTGGGAAAGGAATCCAGCAACCGCGAGACTGATGCCAGCAGCGTCGCGCCAGTGGTCACGATGTCATCGACGATCAGGATGCGCTGGGACAACACCGAGCCAGCGCCCGTTACACCAATCGTCTCGTAATGCTTCTGTGCATCGGGCCGCTGGTCGCGTGGCGCGAAGGCGGACTTTGGAACGCTAGCGGTCCGCTCCAACAGCGCCTCAACCCGTGCGCCGAGTCCCTTCGCTGCGAAGGCCTGGCATAGCCGCTGCGGCACCCAAAGCGCGCCCTGGTTGCGACGTGCGCTGCCTGGTGCTGGGACCAAGATCACATGAGGCCCGAAAAGCTTTCGCACCTCGACATCCAGCGGAGGGCTGGCCGCGAGGTGGGCTGCATAGCCATCGAAGAGAGCCATATGCCCGCGCTTGATGCCGTCGCGCAGCCGCGCCGACTTCTGTCGGCACTGGGCGTCCGTCGCCCGCACGGCGTATTGCAGCGAGCTCGCGAATTCAATCTGCGAACGCAGCGACATCCGCTTTCGCAAACGAAGGCAGGTTGTCGATCACAACGTCGAGGTTGTCGCGCGAGAGCACCTGCGCTCCGTACTCGACCATCTTCGCCGGCCACGACAATGAAGGATCACGCATCACCGATTCCATAATGAACAGCGGCCGACCCAGACGTATGGCCTCCCACCCTTGATGCAGCGTGCCACTCGTTTCGCCGGCCTCAACGATCACCGTTGCATCGGACAACAGCGCCATCAACCGATTGCGGATCGGGAAATGGAAAGGACGCACCTGCGTGCCTGGGGCCAGCTGGCTGACCACCAAGTGCTCGCGCATCAGGCGCGCCTGCAGGTCGGCATTTTCTTTCGGGTGCGCTTGATCAAGCGGTGTCCCGATCACGGCGATCGTCTTGCCGCCGGCCTCGAGCGCGGCGGTATGCGCAGCGGTGTCGATCCCAGCCGCTAGACCGCTGACTACGATCACCTGACGCCGCACCAACTCAATAGCGAGTGCCCGCGCACGCTGAATGCCTTCTTTGCTCGCCTTGCGGGAACCGACGATGGATACCTTCGGGCCATGACGCAGCAGTTCAGCGTCACCGGCCAGATAGATCAAGGTCGGCGCGTGCTTTGTCTCAATGTCGGTCAGCGCGCCAAGGAAGTCTGCAGGCGAAGCTTGGCGAGCTATTCGATGGTCGTTGGTTTGCTGGTGAGTCATCGATAGAGCTTTGTATTGGCAGTCGTGCCTTCGAGGAAACGCGAGCCTAGCCTGAAATGAACTTACCATCTTTCTTTGAGACGTTCCCCGCTGCCGGCTCGAAAGCCAGGTCGAATTGACTTTCCGGGCGGCCGATATCTTCCTGGTCACCGTCGATCCTACGTAGGTCATAGAGAGCGAGTTGGGCTATTCGAAGCCCGGGACAAAGACGTATTGGAATCTCGCCGAAATTTGCGAGCTCCAGAGTTACTATCCCGCGGTAGAGGGGGTTTATAATTGTCGCAGTTGCAATGTTCAATCCTTCTCTAGCCCACGATGACCGTGCGGTGACTACACCTTGCAAGCTATTCGGTATCATCACCCATTCAAGCGTAGGCACAAGCGCCAGTGATCCCGGATGAAGAAGAAACGATTCCCTGAATGGAACGTCGAATCTTTCGTGCTTCTGCTTTCTGCTTTCTATGCCTCGATGCGCTTCTGGGCTGCGGTACGCTGCGGGGTCAACGTGGGACTGCCGTCCTGCACGAGCCATCAGCACTACGGTACCCATTCGCAAATCAATGGAAGAAGGGCCAACTTGATCAGAAGACAGCAGCGGCGATACCACAAGGTCACCTTGGGCCAGTCGCTCGAGCAACGCGCTTCTGCCTAAAGCTGACATGGTGGAATCATGGCTCCAGTTCTATGTCAATCGCTCGTTGCTGCATGATAGCGTGGCCGCAAAGTCGATTCACCTGCTCGAAAGTCAAGCCACCTAGATCAGCACTCTTGATCCAGCCCACATAGAGAATATGTCGAAAGTCGATCTTTTGACAGTTCAATGTTCGATCTGAAGAAACAGAAAAACCCACTGGTGGGATCGTGCCATTCAGCTGCCCAAGCAGATGTTTGAGCTCCACCTCCGTTGGCGAGCTATAGCATGAAGGAGGCAATGTCTGCAGCAATGCAGCTATTGAGTGTGCCGTGTCTTGAATCTGCCCATCGGTGAAGACGTTAAACCATGGGCTTGGTTGCCTTCTAGCGTTCAGACCATCCCAAAATGTTCTGACAGCTGCCCCGATCTGCGGATCGGTTAATCCATGGGTGTCCTGCCCGAGCAAGTGAGCAGCTTTGAGGAGATAGTTTCCGCGGCAACCGACGGGCGGATGCTTCTGTCCTATCCCTGTACCTTCAGCGTCAAATGAATAGAGTAAGTTGCATTCCGCAGCTACGAAGCTGGGCCCGAAAGTCAGAAGGCCAATAAGATCGCAGAGGATCTCCTCTCTCCATGCAGCCCAAGAAGCCCAGCGGAAGAAATTGTTGCGCGTAACCCCCGATTTTCCAAAGGCTGAAAGTTGGTCCTTAATGGCTTGCGGTGCATTTGCCGAGTACAGCCACATTGCGGCGTCCTTTTCAGTGGCAAATGTCCCTGTTGAGAAAAGATGTGTATTCAAAATGTCTCGCAGGGCGAGTTGGTGCTTTGAACATTGCCACATCGCATGACCGATTTCATGCCCAAGGATTGAATGCAGTAGCACGAAATGTTTTAACGACCTGGGAAAGACGATGGTCAAGATGCGCTTGCCAGCGTTTGACGGACGATTCGCCTCAGTGAAGATTGCGTACTTGTCCAGCCCTCCATCGGAGAACACATGTATCATCGGTGCACGATTGCGATCGGTAACCGTCTCCTCAGTACAGATCGCTTCTGCAACCTGCTTCAGTTCTTCAACAAACGGCCACGAATACTCGCCAACAGAGGAGCGCTCAATCCGGGAAATCAGGCCCGACAGTTCGAGCAACGCAATAGATGACTTCCGAAGATTGGCGCTATCTGTCGAGGGCACACTTGAAATGCTATTGGCGATGAAAATCAGTCGGTTCTTGCACTCTTCAAAGAACTGCTGACTGCCGTCCAATCCGTACTTGAATCGTAGCGTCTCCTCAAGGACCGCATTAAGATTTCGGCACTCTTGCTCCAGGAAGTCCTTCGCCGTCCGCATGGCCGAAAAATTTCAGGTCAAGTCCGCAGATAAGAGCTCAAGGAAAGTCTTGGCGCGGGCGCGAACATCGGTCGAAGGAACTTCCTTGTCTGTCGCCAACCAGCGCAGTGTGGACTGAATCTGAGGGATAGCTTGCTCCTTGGGAGTGGCACCAAAAGCGCTTGATAGAGCACTGCTCATCGCATTTTGAATTCGCAGGTGCCAACTCTCATCATCTGCGGTCAGGCTCGGCATTTCATCGATCCCTTCCAGAGCAAGCACGCCACTCCGGCGCTCATCTGCAAAGGAATCGTATCGATACATCTGCAGCACACGAAATAGATTCTCGAGTGGAATAGCTGCGCCTGGCTTACGTGCCTCCTCCGGAGAGTCAAGATACGAAGAAACCAACATCGCAAAGCGACCGCAAAGCGTATCGCTGTGGTCTTGGTAATGAAGGGAAATGATGCTCACCTTCGCTCTCCTGTTAAACCGCTGTCGTAATCGTTGCGGACTTGCAAAGAACCGCATTGCTGCTGTCTCGGATTGTGTCAACCAAGCTTCCTTTGGCGTAGATCCTGAGCGCGCTTCAGCCGCTTCTTGACGATCGCTTCCCTTCGAGTCCAAAGGGAGTCTGCACGTTTGCGGGTGGCTTCGACCTCAAGGACAAACGAAAAAACCATTTGCCCACCAGTAGTTAGATCCACTGGAGGCTGGTTCGGTTCGAGCAGTAGCGGGATTCCGTCGCGAATTATTATCCGCTTGTCCGTCAGCCGCACGGCATTTTTCAAATCAAGGTCGTCCCGCAGGGTGAGAAACGCCTTACGCAGGCTTAGGACCGACACTCCCGCAGCCAAGAGCGCCGCTATCGATCGCGCCACTAGGATGTCGGTAAATGCGAACAGTCGGCGCTTCCCGTGCCGTCGCTCTTTGAGCGACACACTCGGGACAATCAGGCCATGACGGCACAGGTAGTCGACCATGTGCTTGGAAAGGCCAGACAACGCCTGAAGTTCGGCCGAGTAGAAGAACTCGCGAACCACCTTCTTGGCGCGCATGTCGTTTCCTAAAAGAAGCCGCTATCAGAGTTGCTGGTATTGAGCAATGCTCAATACTGGTAGAGTAGTTCCCTTTGGATCGCAACACAACGCATTGCGTCTCATCCGTATCGTAGGTACCAGGGCTTGTGCGTCGCACAATAGCGACGCTGCGGCGTTCAAGGCCATGGAATCGAGGGCGTGGTGGCCAAGCGCCGGGACTCCGTGTACACGCCGGGCGAGCGCTCGCACGATTGGGTGAAGCTGAAGCTCGAGAACCAGCAGGAGTTCGTGGTCGGCGGATGCCGGCCCGACGGTGAGAGCAGCATTGATGCGTTGCTGGTGGGTTACTACGAAGGCAGCAAGCTGCGCTTCGCCGGCAAGGTTCGCGCAGGCCTGGTGCCTCACTCACGCCGCGAGCTGGCCGCCAAACTGGCACCACTTCGCATTCCGCAGTGTCCGTTCAGTGACCTGCCAAGCGGAAAATCGCGCTGGGGCGGCGGCGTTACCGCAGACCAGATGCACGAGATGCGGTGGACCAAGCCCGAACTCATTGTGCAGATTCGGTTCGTGGAGTGGACGGCCGAGGGACGGCTGCGGCATGCGGCCTACCTGGGATTGCGGCCGGACAAGTCAGCGGCTGAGGTGCGGCGCGAAGGTTGATTCCAGATCGTCACCATTCCACGATACCGGTGGGCCGCCCCCGCGCGTAAGTTGCGCTACGGGGACCGATTGAAGGCACACGCCGAAATGTCAGCCGAGCCAACCGGCCAAGCACCTGACACCGAGCAGTTCCGAAGATGGATGGAGAGGAAGGGCTACTCGTGGCCTGATGACGTCGGTCGCCAGCGCGACATGCTCGATGAGTATCTGCTCGATGCGTTCAGCCAGGCCGAAGAAATCCCGCGCCAACAGCATTCAGAAAAAAGCGCCGGCCAGTGAATAGGCCGCCGCGCTGACTCCGCAAAGCAGGTCGTGGAGCCGAACCCTGCTTTCGCCAATGCACCTGGTTGAAATGCATATGTAGCGATGAAATGTCAGAAAGCATAACTGAGTACCAATTACGCCGGGCGCAGTTCAATGGCCCCAAATCTGATCGCATTTACTTCGAAGGATCCTTGGTCCCTTTCTTTCCTGTGTATGGATTCGTGTTTCCCTTCGTTGACCAGTTGTCGAGCTTTGAACCGTTCGGGTCGCTGCGCACGTGCGGCGGCACGTATGTCCCATCCTTCTTGTAGTGCCCCTTGACCTGAGTATCCGCAGTGGCCGAGCCGAGCGCAGCGAGTGTGCACGCGACAGTAACAACGATTGCACGAAGCATGCGATGCATAACGGTACCTCTGTGTGATTGACAGTCAACACGGTAGCTGACGATGCGTGGTCGGGTCGCTCATCCAATCGCTGAAACGATGCTTCACCCACAACGCCACATAACTGATTGTAAATTCCATCGACTACGCATTTGCCACACCCGCTTGCTGCATCCCTCTCTGGCCTAATTGCCGATGCGTTGTAGGTCTCGCTAGAAGACCTGAGGGTGCCTGCTTTTATGCCGAAGAACTACAAAAAAGTCCCCGGGAAAATACTTGCCAAGATCCAAGGATTCCCCGACGACGACTTGCTCGTAGCATGCGTAAGGCGCATGACGAAGGCGGATATCGAAGATCGCGCGCACCTCAATCTGCGACTTGAAAACAATGTTCTGCTAGTACCAACGACAGCAACGCCATCAGCCAAGATGGGCAAATACTCAGACGCCAACCTCAATGGCAAGGAAGTTGTTCGAAGAGACCTTCCGAAGACCACCAAGAGCGTGGTGGTTCAGGCACCAAACTGGCGCGGAAGTGGAACCCACGATGTTTGGCAAACGCGTGAGGTCTTTGTTCGGGACTTCATTGCGCCCAAGGAAGTCACCCTCTCCCTTGAGTTGCTTGATGGGCCTCACGATGGCTCTACATTCACTCTAAAGTTCACGATAGACGAAGTTCTCAATCGAAAAAGTGCTGATTTTGAGGCGGAGCTGCTCTACAACTTGAATATCCTGCAAGAGAACGTGGGTGTAGTTGACGTTTTTCCTAGCAGAGCCACTCGGGACGACTACACCCTGACCATACGTCTTAACTGGGAAATCCTGCCTCCGGGCGATCTAGACAACGTGATTGGGCGCATGCTGCAGGGGCGTCGACCAGTATCACCGCAGCAGAGGGCAGCAGAGGAACATCATGCGAGACCGCCTTGAAGCCATGGAGCGCCTCAAGCCGCAGGGCTACATAGCCGGCACGAACGAGTTTCTTCGGTACTTTGGAGCAAAGTTCGAGGAAAACCTTGTCGCATTCGAGAACTTGAACAATGGCAACGCCATCTATGTGATGTATGAAGATTGGCAAACGTTAAGCCAGCGGAGCCGTATAGACCTTCTCAAGGGTCCGCGCGAGGGATTCGAACGCATTGTGCATCAGGATGGATGGAAGAAGCGCCTAGCCGCCTTCGTGCGAGAGCGAAGGCGCGGCAAGGTCCGGCGTTAAACTTTGGCGGCTCCTGTCCGACTCGACGGCTGTAAACTCCATCCACCCTGTCAAAATCGAGGGCTCGAAACGTTCACGGAACAGCAGTTACAACAGTCAACACGTGCAATGAGTGAGCCTTACCGCGACGGTAAACAAGGTTGCCGTCCACCGTTATGACCGGGGTTCGAGAAGCCAAGATCTGAGCAAACTGGTCAAATGTGGCTTGGTCTGGCAGCCGGGCAGTGATCCTCCGCCCTTCGCCCACATAGTTCAGAATCCGCACTTTGGCGCTAGATCTTGATCGATCAACCTCTGACACATGTATGAGCCATCGATGGACCTCCGTGCGCGAGAACTCAGGAGCGTGCCGAATCACCTCGGCGGTGAACTCGTCAACGACAGCCTGTTCGCCGGGCGCGGAGCTACCAACAGGGCCTACCGTAAGGCTTGAGCAAGTGGATCCTATCGGGGATATCGCCTGCAGAGTCGCCGGGCGCAGCGATTCAGCCACCCTCTCTAGGGCTACGAAGGTCGTCTCGCGCTCCCTTGCATGCGTTAATTGTAGTTGCGTCAACGCATCCAGCAACTTATCGGCTCGATCTGACTGATTGCTTGCAAATCTTGCGAAAATCCAAGTGATCAGAGCCGTCATGAGTGGAGCAACTATGCTGCTAATGAGCACGGGATGAGACTCTATGAATTGCAAACCGGCCTGGAGTGAGTAGCAATTTGCTCGAGGCTCTGCTACGTAGACCTTTACGTCTAAGCTCTCGAGTTTCCTGGCGTAGCGACCTGTAGCAATGAAGTGTCCTGTCACTCCAATGATGCGCGCCATGCCCTGCAAGGATTCGCCCAAGGCGTGCAGCTCGATTTCGTGGCGATCTGCATCCTTGCCGTCGTACCGAATCTGTAGATTCGACGCTGACCGATCTGGTGCCTTTTCCATGTGCAGCCTCGCATTTCACCCCCGTACTGCTTCTTAGGATACAGATTCAAATCTGTCGAGCGCCAGCGACTACCAAACAGCGTCGAAGCCTTCGGATACATCCGCCTCCACTCCGCAGAACCGCAATCCACGACCTGCGCTTGCACGACCAGACGCGTCGGCCGTTGATCCAGGCGCCGGAGTCGGTGAGGGTTACGCGCGTTGAGGTACCTGCGGCGCAGCATCGAGGATGCAGCCATTGTCGGCCAGCACGTACCCCGGCAGTGGCACGCCATCCTGATCGACGACACCGGCGCGCTGCCGCACTCGCAGCACCGTCGCTGCATCCCCGCCGTAGTTGCGCATGCGGTCATACACAGTAGACAAGACGGGATCGGAAACGATGCCGCGGAAGCGCTCCAGCTCAAAGCGCCCTTTGCCCTTGTAGATGTTCAGGCCGTCGAACAGCACCGAGGCTATCCCGCGCTCGCGGGGATCTGGCAGCCAACCAAAGTTGCACGCCTCATTGCCGCCGGTGGTGAACCACTCATCAAACGCTGATTCGTCGTAGCCCCCCGTCAAAGCTGTCAGCAGCAAGTCATGCAAGCTGGACGTATTGGCCGCTGCTCTGGCTTCGAGCTTCTGCAATCTGAGGGCGAGTACTTTGGACAACTGATTGACTCCATGCTGATCCGGCCAAGGCGAGGGAATGGCCGGGCTGCGGCCACTATCTCATTGCGAAAAGTCGTTTCCCGGATTGGAATCTGCGTCATAGGAAGTACCCCGCCAATCCGCCGAGACCCGCA
>Ga0193752_1002117_pt1 | contig 15309 bp, 13 predicted proteins | sample H1c1metaG_FD_144924 | JGI IMG/M metagenome (GOLD analysis project Ga0193752, IMG submission 144924) | Soil microbial communities from a riparian zone of the East river system, Colorado, United States - H1c1 | ecosystem: Environmental > Terrestrial > Soil > Riparian zone | place: USA: East River... | reverse complement strand
GAGACCAATAACACTGCCGGCTGCAAGCAAGGCTGCTGTCGATCGTAATCGTTTGTTGCTAGAACTCAATTCAAAGCCCCTTTTAAGTGCGAAAAGCATGACCTGATAGGGCAAAATAGCTGTTCTTGCGATAATCCCGGGGTCCCTGAGGAACCTGTTCCTTGGGGCAAGAGAAAGTGGGCTTTGATGTGAGTTCTAATAACCCGACTCCTACGTATTTTAGACGGCCACCTTTTTCTTGATGGCCGTAGCTACAATGTAGGCCAGAGTTATTAGGAAAATATTAAATGACTCTACTTTTAAATACGCTCTAAACTTTTTGCTTTATACTTGCCTCATGCTTATACGTTATGATAAAAACCACTCGCATGACCACCAAAAGGGCACCATAGAATGTTGACCAGAATACTGCGAGCCCTCAGTTTCACGGTGTTTGTGTTTGGCTCTGCCGGGTGGGTATATATCGCCCAAAACGCCGTGCATCATCCAGAATCATTATCCTGGCCGCTCACGCATTTAGCCCCCTACCCACGCGAAGACACATTCGGAATCGTATGTTTCGGACTCTCGTTTATATCACTCTTTACCTACATGTTTTTGCGCGAAGACAGACGCGTATAAAACGTATTTTGTATAGAGTATGGCGTATCAGGCCCCACCACTTCAAATCCTACTTGTTTCCAAGGTTGGACCTTGGAATTCTTGGAATTTGCCTAAGCCGGGAGATATAATGGCGAATTACTTTACAGACTTTGTGTGCATAGCGAGTCACACTAACCCTAATCTTTAAAAGACTTTGAGGAGATTTTGAAATGACCAAGCCCCTCTTGCTCATGTCGGTGGCAAAGTGTCTCGTGATTGCGGTTTTAGTGGCCTGTGTGACGTTGCAGGCTATGGTTCCGCAAGCCCATGCTGCTACGACGCGTGAAATCGGCATTGCTACCGGCGCCACGCTGCTCAGGATGAACGACGCCCAGTTGGATCGCCGGATGAGGGACATTAAAAATTTGGGTGCAAGGTGGGTCCGAGTCGATTTTAACTGGCCGGCAATACAACCCTACAATGGATATATGTACCACTGGGGGATGTATGACAGAGTGGTGCGTGTAGCGGGGGTGCACCACCTAAAAGTCCTCGGCGTACTGGGCTATACCCCCCGGTGGGCGCAGGAACCTCGCTGCTCTATTTTGGTCATAACCTGGGCCGCTGGCCAAAAGTGCAACCCTATAAGTACCGAGGCTTTTGCCCGATTCGCCGGGGCTGCTGCACTGCGCTACAAAGGCAAAAGTGTCCGCGCCTGGGAAATCTGGAACGAGCCAAACCTCAGCTCGTACTGGAAAACCGCCCAATCAGGCAGCCGGGCGGTGCATGCCGACGCCGTTGCCTATGCCAAGTTTGCCAACGCAGCCGCCTATCAAATCCGCCGGAATGCCCACGACACCCTTGTCGTAACCGGTGGACTAGCCCCACTGTGGGAGCCACAATATCCAAAGGGCTATCGCCAAAGCGACTATTTGGCCCAGCTTTTGCGTCATTTAAACCCGGCGCTGTTTCACGCGGTCGGCATTCACCCGTACAGCTGGCCAACATTCCCCGATACTGCCGTCATTCACAATGCCTTTTATAGTGTAGACAAAGGTCGGACCAAATATAGTTTGCGGGCGATTATGGCCAAAACCGGCTTTGGCGCCAAGCAAATATGGGGCACCGAGTATGGTGCTCCAACCAGAGGTATAAGCCTGCCTTTCCAGCGCACCGACCACGTAACGGAATCTGCCCAGGCTCAAATAATTGCCAGGGGTATAAGGAGCTGGTACGCAAAACCAAATGTCGGCCCGCTGATGGTGCATTCCGACAGTGATCAGTGGCTTCCCCAGCGCAAAAACGAGGGCAGCTTTGGCCTGCGCCGCACCAACGGCACCAAAAAGCCAGCCTACGAAGCCTTCCAAAGAGCCTCCCTGCATCTGAGGTAGCATAAAACCCATCTCAAGTCCCTCTCGCTGCCCCAAGACAGAGCGGTATACTGTACTCAAAACGTGTCCGGCCGGACACGTTTTGAGTACAGTATGGGGTTTTATGGCTTCGGTCAGGAGGGGTCTTTTATGCGCTTGAGTGGAAGCTATAGCAACCCCAAAACAAAACCTACCTCCTCAGGCGATGGATTGATGAGCTAAAAGTCTGTCATTTCCGAGTGAAGCATATCCTAAGATATGGTGAGTGAGGAATGACAACTTTTAGCCGCCAAGGTACGGCTCAGGATGTGGATTTTGTTTCTGGGGGGGGGGTGCTATATATACTATCTCATTGCAGATAAAGTTCTTATTATTGCAATTGTTGAAAAAGACCACACCGTACTAATGCGCAAAAAACCTGACGGCTCGTCGCCATACTTGCAAACGTGGTATCTGTTCGGGGGTGAACTTACTGCTGGTTCTAGCCCGGAGCGGGTCATTCAAGGTACTCTCAGAAGCCATTCCAGATCTTTTCTCCCCGGGCGAGAGTGCTTTTCAGATGTGAGCCGGCTGTTTTTTGGTTTGAAAGGTACCTTTAAGGGTACCTTTCGGAGCAAAAGGCAGACGGACCCGCGTCTAAAAGGTGCTTGCAGTCAGAGGAAAAGATTTGGAATGGCTTCTAAGGGCACAGGCGGGGATCGAAGTAACCGTCGGCCAAAAGTTTTCGTGGGACACTGAGGTAAAGAATGACCTTGACGGCATCCAGAAACAATTTGTCTATCTGGATGTGCTTTGTGACTACAAAGGCGGTGATCTTGCGCCCGGCCCCGGTATCGAAAAGCTGGAGTGGGTGTCAACGGATAATCTGAGCAGATACGACATAGTACCGCCATCAGTCGAGGTCTTCAAGAAGCTAGGCAGGCTGTAGCGCGTGATACAATGAACCGGTAAAGCTTATGTTCTATAAACGTGCGTGGAAGACTATTAAGATTAGCCTTGTAATAGTAGGCTTGCTGGGCGGTCAGGTGACTGCCCAGACTTCGACTTCTCCAAATTATAAGACTGACGAATACTTCTTTGGCACCGGGAGCGAGCGGGACCTCAACTCTACCAGCTACAAAGGCCAGGCAACAGTGGGCGACCTGGGTATCGGCATGACCGAAAGCCAAAACTACCGGGCCTATGCTGGTTTCAATACCACCGACGAACCGTACCTAGAGTTTGTGGTGACCGGGTCTAACATCGATCTGGGCTACATAAACACTACAGAATCCCGAACAGCCAATGCTACCTTCTATGTGCGGGCCTGGCAAGCCAGTGGCTATGTGGTGCGTACCGAATCAAACCCGCCGACCAACCAGTCCGGAGGGTACCAGATCACGCCCCTCCCTGCCCAAACTGTGTCTGCGCCTGGTGCCAAACAATTTGGGATTAACCTGGCACCCAATGTCAGGAGCGATGTTGGCTATACTCCATTTGGGCTTGCCCCGCAGCAAGTGCCTGACGCGACCTTTTCATTTGGCTACGTAGCGCCCGGCTATGACACCCCCGACGAATTCAAGCACGTAAAGGGTGACGTCATCGCCCAGGCAGACGAAAGCACCAGTGTCACTACTTATACCGTTTCGTATTTATTTAACATTGACGAAGTCACGCCCTCTGGGAGGTACGACTTTAGCCACGATATGGTAGCCACCGCAACCTACTAATAGCCTTCGGCCTGTAGTAAATTCCAAATACCAAAAACCAAATCACAAACAAAATCCAATACCCCAATGACCAAAAAGTTAAAGCAACAGTGGCTTATGAGGCTTGTTTGAAATATTGGAATTTTGGTATTGTTTGTAATTTGTGATTTGGAATTTCCAGACATAGGCTTTATAGACATCACACTCGAGACATGCCCCACCAAACCCGCTACTTATTGCCCCAAACAGTCCTTTGCCTTGTCAGCATACCTACGGGTATGCTTCCTCATCAAAATAACTGTTTGGAACAAAAGTGATCGGGTTTGGTTTAGGGGCAAGTCTAAATGTGATGTCTATAGGCTTGGGTTGTCGTGGTTTTAGTGAGTCGCGTATACTGCTACCCATGACTCGGAGGTATCGAATTGGATCCAGACCAAAGCGGCGGGTGCGCAAGTTTTTTGGTGTGATGGCCGTTTCGCTGGTAGTCTTTGGCGGCTTGGCTGGGTTCGTTTTGTGGGATATGAGCAAAAACAGCACTACTGGTGAAGTAGAGGGCGAAGCCCGCAGTGTTGTCCAAAAAGAAGACCTCAAAGCGGCGGTGAGCAAGCTTGCGGCCAGCGAGCCGTTTTTCTCGTTCAGCCTGCCAACTGGCTGGACAGAAGTCGTTCGCAGAAATGCCCCCACCGAACGCAGCATCACCTGGCACGCCAGCAAGAACAAAAAAACCGTCGGCCACTCCCTAAAACTCTACATAGACGTGATTCCCAAAGACGTTGCCGTGAATAAACTGCTGCCTGTCGACGTGGCCGGCAATGTCGTCACCTATCGGCAGATCTCCGAAAATTGCAAAAACTTTACCACCGCCCGGAAAAACGCCAATCTGCCGCAGCCGTCCAAGTGGCAGGGCGTGGACTTTACCTGCGACCTGCCCAACTTTGTTCAGAACAAGGTGGGCACCAGTGCACCCGGAGAAGTAAACGCCATGACTATTCCCGGCCCAACCAAGGGCAAACACAAATACCTCTTTGTCTACACCGACCACCATATCCAGCCAGACTACCAGCCGCTCTACACCGCGCTAAAGACCTTCCAGGCCAAATGATATTTCAAGTTATATAAAACTACAGAGCCTTAATACTTCCTGTGGAAAACTAATTTGCAAAAATGCTTGTGCTAGAAATTTAACTGTGATAATTTGAACATGTAACTCATAAAACAAAAATCATCAATATCATCAAATATGCACAAGAGACACCCATAAAAATAAGGGTCTCCGAGCAAAACAAAAATAGAAACAAATAGAAAACAAAAAGGAGAACCAGCCCATGGTCATAACAGGGAAGCTTAGACGGCCAAAAGCGCTTGCTGCCGCTACCTTGTTGATTGTGGCCAGCATTCTGCCGCTGTTTTCACAGGGCAAAGCCTCTGCCTACGGGCTGATCAGTGCCAGAAGTATCAGGATGAGTTCGTCGGCTGCCAGCGCCACACCTGCATCGTATCTGGTGACATTCACGGCCGCTACGACCGCGACGGTCAGAAGCTTTGTGGTAGATTTTTGCGATAACTCACCGATCCTGAACGATAGCTGTACGGCCACGGTGGGCACTGATGTGCCTGATCTGGGAGCATCACCTACGGTCACGACTGCTGGTGGCGCGGGCCTAGGCAACCTGACGGACACCTATACGGCCTCTCAGCTAAATAGTAACCGTACGCTGGTATTAACGGCCCAGGGCGCGGGTGATAGCTTTACATCCGGCAATACCTACTTCTTTACTATAACTGGGGTGACGAATCCCTCAAATGCCGTCGGAACATTCTATGGACGCATCCTTACTTTCCCAAATGCCGCCACGTCTAACCACGGTGCCGGCTATACTGCCACCAACCTTGACACCAACATCCCGACCGATGCCGGTGGCATCGCGCTCAGCACTGCACAGCAGATTACCGTGACCTCCAAGGTGCAGGAACAGCTAGACTTCTGTATGTACTACGCTGCGTCAGCGACCCTCAATACCTGTTCTGTACCCTCGACCAGCGCTGCTACGCTGGGTGACACCAACGGAGTGCTGTCGGTTACGGGACCATTCGTGAACAAACATACCCGCTATAACATACGGACCAACGCCCAGTCCGGAGCAACCATCCGCATGACCGGTATCACCCTGACACACCCCAGCGCCTATACCATTACGGCGGCCACGGGTGCTAACGGGGCGGCGTCCAACCCCGGGAACGAACAGTTCGGAATCTGTACCTACAGTGACCCCGGCGATGTGACGGCTGGGTTGCAGGCCGTAGATGGCTATGATGGTGATGGCGCCGGTGGCATCGACGACTCTGATTGCGTGGGAACCAGCCATACGTCGGGTACTGGTACGACCGGTGGTGCTGGCACGGCAGCCTTCAAGTTTGACGATTCAGTCACCGCAGAACAGGGCACAAACCATTTGTATGGCTCACCAATCGCTACCAAAACCGCAGGCGACTTTTCGGCCGGCATCATCAGTATGATGGGCAACATCGCCTACACCACCGAAGCCGGCATCTATACCACGACCCTTACCTTCATAGCGACCGGTGTGTACTAAAAATAACCAAGCCTATTCCATCCACGTTGCCTAAAATAAAAACCAAAGGAAATAGCGCATACAAAAGCCATACAACAAGACACGTAAGCTATAAAATTGATCCCTCTATTGTCTGACTAGATCCCAAGCGATCCCAAGCGACCCCTAGTAACTCCCAAAAGATTCAATAGTAAGTATAGCTGATGATCCGTGTAAGGCGCTACTACTTTAGGGCCTTCAAAGAGTTTTCTTGAACCATTTCAAAAAACCTTGAAGCACATTTGCAGCAGACGGCATGGAATAGGAGAGCAGGTGACTGACCGCTCTGACCCGACAATTTAGGCTCACAGAACTTATCCCTTCGCGTGGGTGAGCTTGCATGGTCCCAAGGTTTAACTGGGACGTATGCGCACAAGGCTTACTACCGGGGAAAGGCCTGTTCATAAGCACTGCCAAAACGGGAAGTGCTGTTTACGCTACCACAAAATGCTTGTGCTGCCTCACTCGCTTATGCTAATCTTTTACTTATAGGTCATATACCTGGTGCGCATTCACTGCGGAATTCAGGTAAAGTCAAAAGAAACAGTCCTTTTAGTAGGAATAGCAGAAGAAAAAGAGGGAAAAATGAGGTTGAGGCTTAGAAGGTGGAGGCTAGACCGTATAGCAATGGTGGCAGTTCTGTTGTTTGCGTCGGTTTTGCCACTATTGAAAACGGATGAGGCGCAAGCTGCAATATTGACAAATCGCGAAATAAAGATGAGCAGTTCTGCCGTAAGTGCCGCAGCCATCACTCATCACGTTGAATTTGACATCGGTACCACCGGTAACGTACAGGGCATTATCGTAGAGTTTTGTGCCAATACGCCCATTGTAGGCGACACTACCTGTTCTGCGCCGACTGGCTTCTCTATTACTGCGTCGCCAGCAGTGTCCGGCCAGTCTGATGGCACCGGTGTTACGGCCAATCTTTCGACCTTTACGACTGCAAACGACCTTGGCTCTAACTCGCGTACACTTATACTCACCGCGGCCTCGGCAGTGTCCTTGGACGCCACAGATACCGCATTCTTTGATATTACGACGGTCACCAACCCCAGTACACTCGGCACCTTTTTTGCCCGTATTTATACCTATGCTACCAGTGCCGCTGCTTCGGCCTACACCATTGCCGCTCCAGGTGCGTATGTAGACGCTGGTGGTGTGGCTCTTAGTACCGCTGCGCAGATTACCGTTACGGCTAAGGTTGCGGAACGCATAATCTTCTGTGTATACACCGACGATACCGACTCTGACTACGACGATAACGACTGTGACAGCCAACAAGGAACGGGGGTTTCGCTGGGCGACACCAACGGGGTGCTGGATCCAAGCGGACCGTTCGTAGATAAAAAAGCCAAATATACCATTACAACCAACGCCTCCCAGGGGGCCATCATTCGACTAAAAGGCACCACGCTTACAAAAGGCAGTGACACAATTACGGCCATTGGCAGCACGCCCGCCGCGGTTGCCACCGGTGGTACGGAGCAATTTGGACTCTGTAGCTATCGCGATACAGGAACAACCGCTGGGCTGGCGGTGGATGAAATGTATAACGGGGCAACCGCATCAGAAGCCGCCTGTGCCACGACGGCTCAAACGGCTGGTACGGGGTCCACGGGTGGATCAGGAACGCCCACACCAGCAGAGTTTGCCTTTGACGTCACGACTTCCAACGACAACGTCCTGTCTACCTACGGCGACACGCTTGCCACTAAAACAGCTGGCAACTACTCTACCGGAATCATCGCCTTTGCCGGTAACATCAGTAACTCCACGGAGGCTGGTATCTACACCACACTGCTGACTTTCATCGCCACCGGCACCTATTAGACCGTATACCGTAGTACGTATTTCGTATGATGTATGGGCCCTGGGCGTGTAACGTATTTCGTAGTACATATAACGTATAGGACCTCAGGGCCTCGGAGCTTCAGGAACTCATAGCTTTAACCTCACCACCTCAGACTTTTACTCTACCTCTATACTTAGAACCCATCCAAGATCTCTTCCTCTGACTCCGACCCTTTTCGGATAAGAAGTTCAGACGCAGTCCGCCTGCCTTTGTTCCGGAGGTACCTACAGGTACCTTCCAAACCAAAAAACAACCGGCTTACATCTGAAAAGGCTCCCGGTCGTGGTGAAAAGATTTTGATTGGCTCTTAGGTCTCACCTGGGAATAAATGCTCAAGCGAAGTTTTCGACAGCATGTCTCGCACCATATGGATAAACTGAAATTCAGGAAACATAGCCTGTAGTTGGGTGGTTCGAGCTTCTCGGTCTTTAAGAACTGCCGCAGCACTCGTCATCCCGTAGTCTTCTTTGAATGTATTTGCATCGCTAGCTACGATAGTAATGATTGCCGGTAATAGTTTGTCTACGAACCGTACAAAACGGGCTTCAGGTTCTATTTGGCGCTCATATCTTTCTAGCAGTTGAGCGGTATATGGAGGAAGCTCTTGGAGTAATCGTGCTAGCGCTTCTTTTTCGGCTTGTTCTTTCTTGGCTCGATCTTCACTGCTGATGTTAAAAGTTCGCACATCTCCTGTGTATACCTCGGGCAGGTCATGGGCTAGGCTAAACTGTGCCACCAGGCCGACATCTAAATTAGGATAATAATCAGCGGCCAATTCCATTGCCGACAAGGCAAGGTGATAGCTATGCTCAACATCGGTTTCTCTGTCTCCATCAGGATAGCGAGGCGCGCGTTCAACGTCAGCAAATCGAACGGTTAATTCGCCCAAGGCCAATAGATGGTTGTGTGCTGCTTGGACTTGCTCTGGGTTGGCGAGCCATTGCAATCCCTCATTTGTTGAATGGTGCATGGTTGAATCATAGCAAAATATAACTAAAGGCATTCCCCTGCCTCGGCCATGTTTCCAAGGTTGGACCTTGGAAACATATGAGTTGGCGGGCACTTCTCTCCTGCTTTGGGGTGTCTTTAGGCCAAGAATCCTCAAAACGCATATGTTAACTGCAAACAATGATATATATTTAAACTATTAATCATAGTAGGGGGGCATCATGGGGCAACGTTTAAAATCACTGCTGCTGGCGGGTCTTTTGGTAGTTTCACAACTCGTTTTAGGGCTGGCGGTATCACCGCGCCTGGCTGGCGCTGATCCGGTCTATCCGCAAAAGGTGTGGGTTTCACAGGGAGTTGGCGGGGCACAGGCAAATGGTGTTTCGCCTGAACAGCCGGTGATATCAGCTAATGGCGCTGTAGTGGCCTTTCCTTCCCGGGCTTCTAATCTGGTTAGCGGGGATACCAATAACGTTGTCGATATCTTTGCCAGGGACCTGGCTAGCGGTAGCACAGAGAGGGTATCGGTTACCAGCGATGAACAGCAAATATCTAGCTCTGGTGACGGCAATGCTGCCCGGGTTAGTATCAGCAATGACGGCCGGCTGGTTGGGTTTGAGTCGGAGGCTGGGGCGCTCACGGGGCTCGGATTTGAGCGCCGCGAAGTGTTTATCCGCGACCGCGTGGCTGGTACGACGACACGGGTCAGCACTACCAGTAACGGCACGCCGGCAAATTCTGACTCGCTGGAAGGTAAACTTGCGGCCAATGGTGAATGGATTACTTTTACCTCCGGGGGGTCAAATCTGGTTGCTGGCGATTCCAACGGGCAGAGGGACGTGTTCATCAAAAACCTTGGCTCGGGTACGGTTGAAAGAGTCAGCGTCGCGACCGGTGGTACCGAGGCTAATAACGCTTCAAGTGCGCTAGATATTTCATCGGATGGCCGTTTTATTATCTTTACATCGACCGCCACTAACATTGCCCCGGCAGGTAATGGGAGCCTCTATATACGCGACCGCGTGAATGGAACCACCGAGCGCATTGCTCCACCGGCTGAGTGTACAGCCGCTGCCAATGGGTTTGTGTCTGACGATGGCCGGTGGGTGGCGCTCCTTGCGACTCAGTGTGCGCCTGGCAACGGCCGGCAGGCTGTCTTGCTTGATCGGCAGACTTCGACCCACGTAGTTGTGCCGAACATGGCCTTTGTTTTGGACCTTTCGGCAGATGGCCGGTATCTGGTGGCGCACAATAACTCACATCCTTTCCGCTACGATCGGGACACCAGTACAAACAGCATGTTTGCTACCAGTACTATCGAAAGAAGTTCTATCTCTACTTCGGGTAATAGCATTGCCTATCTGGGTTTTGACAGTCAGATTCCTGGGGACACCAACACTTTTTTGGATGTATTTGTTCATCAATCTGCCGCAGAGCCAGTGCCAGACTCTACGCCTCCGGCCGTATCTGGTAATCCCGACCGTCAGCCCAATGCTGCTGGCTGGTACAACGCCAACGTCACCATAGACTGGCAATCTGCCGACCCCGTGCCCAGCAGCGGTACACCCACTGATCCTGCCAATACCCTCGCTGCAACCCAGGGCCAAAACGTCACTTACACCAGTGCGCCCAGCTGCGACCCAGCTGGCAACTGCGCCACTGGCTCCGTGCAACTTTCCATAGACAAAACCGTGCCTGCGCTCAGCAACTTCCAGGCAGATGGCATTATGTGGCGCATATTCCCCGAAACCCGAACATTCACAGTGAGTGTATCGGACCCACTGTCCGGGCTACAGTCTGGTGAGTTCTACCTAGATACTGATCCTGGCCAGGGTAATGGTATGTCGATGACGGCAAATGATGCGACGTATACCGGAATTATAGGATCAAGTACGCCATTTGGTTTTCATACTCTGTATGTCCGTGCCCAGGACAAAGCCGACAACTGGAGTAGCCCCTTGTCGCACACGTTCTTTATCGGAATACTCTAAGAACCAATTCCAAAATAGGCAATTTTGGGACCGGAAGGGATATTTGGAAAACAATTTATGAGGGGTATAGTAAACAGTATGCGGCATTGGCTTTTAGTTGCGCCCCACATACTGAGGCACGCCTTTGTATTTATACTCATGCTTGCGCCTGTCTGGGCGATATTTTTGCCGGCAACTGTCTATGCCATTCCGCAGGTGCAGGACCGCTATGACAAAATGTCTGATTCGGTGCCTTTGGCGGTTGCCACTCATCAGCTGGGCTTTCGCTACACCGATTTTACTAGCGCAGTCGGATCGGTTAGTTTTGAGTTTTGTTCCAATAGCCCCATTGCCCAGGTTGTGTGTGTGCCTCCGACAGGGTTTGACATAGGCAACGCGGTGCTGGCCAGTCAAAGTGGGCAGACCGGGTTTACCATAGACGGTGCATCAACCACCACCAACAAGCTGGTCTTGACCCGAACCGCCCAGATACCCGCCCCCGCAAGTGCGGTCTCTGTCTATACCCTAAACGGCGTAACTAATCCCGTTGCTCCTGGTAGTCACTACGCGCGGATACAAACATTTACGAGCACTGACGCCACTAGCCTGGCGCTAGAAGACGGTGGCCTGGCCTTTGCAATCCTGGACGCATTCAGCGTTTCCAGCGAGGTGCCGCCGTACCTGGAATTTTGTGCCTCGGTTACTATCACTGGCTTTAACTGTACGTCCGCGACGAGTTTTTTTATCGATTTGGGTGAACTGTCCAAGACCAGTGCCAAAGTGGCGTCGTCCCATATAGTCGGAGCCACCAATGCCGGGTCGGGATACAGCGTTACATTGGCTGGCACGACCCTTACGTCCGGTAACAATGTCATTCCCGCGATGGCCGTACGGGCAGGATCAAGCCCTGGCACCAGCCAGTTCGGGCTTAATCTACGGGCAAATACCAACCCCAGTATTGGCGCCAATCCGGCAGGGCCAGGCACAGCCACCGCAACGGCCGAATACGCCACCGTGAATCAGTTCAAATTTTTGCCCGGGGAAACCATCATCTCTACCGGTACCACTAGCGACTTCCGCAAGTTCACCGTCAGCTATCTGATAAATGCCGCCAACAGCCAGGCGGCCGGGGTGTACGCGACAACCGTTTCTTTCATCGCCCTCGCCAACTTTTAACCCAGGTGCTAGCAGATAGCCTCTAAGTTCAGAAATTCCAAAAACCAAATTCCAAACAATACCAAATACCTAAATTCCAATGTCTCAAACGGCTTCATAAACCACTGCCGTTTTAACCTTTTGGTCATTGGGAATTGGAACTTGTTTGGAATTTGATTTTTGATTTTTGATATTTACTGGACGTGGCCTATAAGCCCGGAGGTCCTATATACTAAAGAGTCAGTATTTGCATATTTGAAGGACTTTCTTCTTATGGTAATATAGCCGTAAGGGTGATAAGGCATAAACAAAGGGAAGGTGTAGACATGAGGGGAATATTCAGGCGCTGTGCTGCATTTGTTGCTGCATGTGCTGTCTTGGTAGGCCTCGGCATGGGCGCAGCCCTGGGCGTTGTAAGGGCTCAGGCGAACCAGGCGGGTAACGGGTTCAGAATCTCTCCTGTCCGCAGCGAATACACCATCGACAAAGGCGCCAGCGAAACAATGGTCATCACCCTGGAAAATCCTACTGCCGGGCCGATCAGTGCCAAGGCTGTCACTAATAACTTTATAGCAAGCGACAAAGAAGACGGCGAACCACGGCTGATCCTGGACGACAGCGCCCAGCAGCCGGCGAACAACTTCAAAAGCCTCATTGGGCCGCTACCAGATGTAACACTAAAGCCGGGCCAGAAGAGGGAGATCTCCGTAACCATCAATGTCCCCAAGGACGCCAATTCGGGCGGTTACTACGGCGCTATTCGGTTTGTTCCCTCGGACGGCAGAGAAGGTGGCAACGTTGCCCTGACGGCCAGTGTCGGTAGTATTGTGCTGGTTCGTGTACCGGGCAACCTCATCGAAAAACTTAGCCTCGTACAGCTGGCTGCTTCTCAGGAAGGCAAAACCAAAAGCTTCATAACGGGCGGTGATGTCAGCATAACTGCGCGCCTCAAAAACGTCGGCAACATTCACGTGCAGCCTTTTGGTAAGGTCCAGGTTAAAGGCATGTTTGGCAAAGTCGTTGCCGAGTACGAACTTAATTCCACTGACCCGCGGGCAAACATACTGCCAAACAGCATCCGCAAATTCGAAAATGGCGTCGCCAAGCCAAAGCCTTTCTGGTTTGGCCGCTACACGGTCACGGCTAATATCGGGTATAGCCAGGGTAGTGGTGATTTTATTACAGCCAAATCCAGTTTTTGGTACCTGCCTACCTGGTTCCTGATCTTCCTACTCCTAGTCATCGCAGCAGCCGTTGGAGCAATCTTCTGGTTCCGCAGCGGCAGGGGCGGTGGTGGCCGCAGCCGACGCATCCGTAGGTACTAGTCTTATTTTGCCAAGAGGGTCAAATTCAAGCCACAAGTTCTTTACTAGAGCATCACACTTATACACAAAACACCCTGAACCACACCATAACAGATTGATCTATACTTGTTCACACTGTTATTTCTCCTGACGGGGCGTACCTGTAGACCAAGGAAGGAAAATGGCGGTGTGGGCAAGGATAGTCGATCTGTGGTGTGGTTTCAGAGTAGGCGACTTGATCCCCGGGTGGTCCAGGCAGCTTTCGGGCCTCGGGCTTAAACGGCTTGAGCTTATCCGTACAACCCCGTACACTAAGGAAAGATGAAGCGTGGCGTTGTAGTAATCCTATTTTTACTTTGTAGTGCTCTGGTTGGTGTATCAAAGGTTGCTGCGCAGGTGGAAAACCCCAAAAGTGGTTCAGTGGGTATCCAGGGTACTATTTCTTCGCCGCCGCCAAAAATCGGTGCGACCATCGTCGTGCCAACAAACGGCCAGGTGTTTACCAAACTACCCATTACGGTGGGCGGTCTTTGCCCCGGGAATTTATTGGTCAAGGTGTTCAAAAACAACGTTTTTGGTGGATCGACGCAGTGCAAAAACGGCAGTTATTCTCTTATCATTGACCTGTTTAGCGGCAGAAATGAACTGGTGGCTCGTGTGTATGACGACCTGGATCAGGCCGGACCTGACTCGAACAAAGTGAACGTTACTTTTAACGACAGCCGTCCGGGTACAGTTTCGCGTCCGACACTTACCAGCATTTACGCCAAAATGGGTGTGAATCCTGGCCAGCAGTTAGTGTGGCCCATCATCCTATCGGATGGTTCTGGCCCCTACGCCCTCAGTATTGACTGGGGTGATGGTACCGAGCTAGAGCTTCGGAGTTTGGGATTCCCGGGTCCCTTTGACATCAAACATGTCTACCGAACACCCGGCGTTTACAATATTATCCTGAAGGTTACCGACCGTAACGACGCCAGCGCCTACCTACAACTCGTGGCCATAGTGAACGGCCCGCTCAGCCAGGAGCAACAAGGGGACGAGGCCGAGGACGACAAGCCTGGCACGCGCACAGTTACGCTCTGGCAGCCAGCGGCTTTCATGCTGCTCCTGCTGCCAACAACCTTTTGGCTGGGCCGCAAATACGAACTAAAATACCTCAAAAAGAAAATAGAACACGGCGAACGCCCTTTCTAATGAGTCGGCCATCTATAGCCCCCACAAAACAAAACCTGCGTTTTACGCTGCGCCCGGGCGGCCAACACCGGCTAGGCCTACCTCGACGTATCTACGGATATGTCTCACTCGGCCTAGCCGGTGTTGGCTCACCCGGATCATCAGCCTAAGTTCACAGGTTTTGTTTTGCGGGGGCTATAGCCGTCAGATTATGGGAGGGGGACTAGGATCTTGTCCCAGGGAAGGGTCCGTGATAACAACTACACGGTGTAGCTCTGGTGTGGAGCTAAGCGCGCAGTTCCCGCATGCAGCACAGTCAAAGTTGTCAAATGTGTAGTCGTCGTAGAGCACGCGATGGTCTCCGCTGTCAGTGGGCTCTACGCCAAAGCCAAAGGTTATGTCCAGATTGCAGTCAGGATGATCACTAAGCACCTGGTCTCGTCCGATCTCAACCAAACTCTCGCGGATGGCATCAGCATTCTCTTCGGTAGTTTCCAATACCCTTTTTATTAAAGCCGCAAGTGCTTGGGCGCGGGGCAGGCATGGTTCGGGTATTCTGGCTTCCCGGAGGTTGACTACACGTGCTCCGGTGGGGCTCACCTCCATCTTCTCGACCTTGCTGACTGGCTGCAGAAAAGGATAATTCATT
>Ga0193752_1002116_pt1 | contig 15309 bp, 14 predicted proteins | sample H1c1metaG_FD_144924 | JGI IMG/M metagenome (GOLD analysis project Ga0193752, IMG submission 144924) | Soil microbial communities from a riparian zone of the East river system, Colorado, United States - H1c1 | ecosystem: Environmental > Terrestrial > Soil > Riparian zone | place: USA: East River... | reverse complement strand
TGGCGATCCCGCAGCTCGTGCTGGCGCTCGCTCTGGCGCAGTTGATGTCGCCCTCGCTGGAAAGCGCGATGCTGGCGCTCTCGCTCACCTATTGGCCGTTCTTCACCCGGCTGGTCTATGCCGAGACGCGGCGGCTCTCCTCATCGATGTTCATCGACGCGTTGCGCGGTATCGGCGCGGGGCCGCTGCGCATCGTCTTCCTGCATATCCTGCCCAACGCCATCTCGCCGGTAATCGTGCGCGCCACCATCGGACTCGGCTTCACCATCCTGACGGCCGCGGTGCTGGGTTTCCTTGGCATGGGTGCGACGCCGCCGGCACCGGACTGGGGCCTGGCTATCGCCGAGAGCCGCACCTATCTGCCGCGCGCCTGGTGGTACGCGACCTTTCCCGGCCTCGCCATCCTGATCACGGTGATGGGCTTCAACCTGTTGGGCGACGGCTTGCGCGACCTGGTCGATCCCAGGCTCAGGCGTTCACGATGAGGTGGGCGCGATGATGCCGGTGCTGCGCGTCAGCGGCCTCAAAGTGTCGATCCGCACCGACGACGGCATTGCCCGCGTGCTCGACGATATCGGCTTGGAATTGCAGCGCGGCCGCATCCTCGGCGTGGTGGGCGAATCGGGCTGCGGCAAATCCACCTTGATCCGCGCCATCATGGGCATCTTGCCCAAGGGCGCGCGGGTCGATGCCGGCGAGATCATGTTCGAGGGCGAGAATCTGCTCGCCTTCTCCGAGGCCGAGCTCAACGCCGAGGTGCGCAGCAGCCGGATCGGTTTCATTCCGCAGGATCCGTTGCTGGCGTTCAATCCGGTGTTCAAGGTCGGCACGCAATTGCTCGAGGTGATGCGCTGGCACGCACCCGATGACGGCACGCGTGGCGGCCCGCGTCGTCAACGCCACGTTGCGCGGCTCGTCGAGCTGCTGCGGCGCATGCAGGTGCCCGATCCGGAGACGGCGCTGGAGCGCTATCCGCACCAATTCTCGGGCGGCCAGCGTCAGCGCCTGCTGATCGCCGCCGCCCTCGCCTGCGCCCCCGGTTTGGTGATCGCCGACGAGCCGACCACGGCGCTCGACGTGACGACGCAGCACCAGATCCTGCTGCTGCTGCGCGAGCTGGTGGGCGAGTTCGGCATCTCGCTGCTCTTCGTCACGCATGATTTCGGCGTGGTGGCCGAATTGTGCGACGATCTCTGCGTCATCTATGCCGGCCAGACGGTGGAGCAGGGGGCGGTGCGGCCGATCCTCGACGCGCCGTCGCATCCCTACACGCGCGCTTTGCTCGCCTGCCATCCCGACCGAGCGACATCGTTCGTCGGTATCCCGGGCACCGTACCGTCGCCGCTCGCCCGGCCGGAAGGCTGTCTCTTCGCCGCGCGCTGCCCCGACGCCATGCCGGTTTGCACGGCCGCCCGTCCGCCCCAGGGCAGGGTCGCGTCCGGCGCCGAGGTGCGCTGCGTGCATTTCGCATGATCGCCGAACCCATATTGGAAGTGCGCGATGTCTCGGTGCGCCTGGGCGGTCGCAAGGGCTTCCTGCGGAAGACAATCCCGCCGGTGCAGGCGGTCAACCAGGTAAGTCTCGAGCTGCGCAGCGGCGAGATCCTGTCGGTGGTGGGGGAGTCCGGCAGCGGCAAGACCACGCTCGGCCGTACCATTCTCGGCCTGCAACGCGAGAGCGCCGGCGAAATCATCCTCGACGGCCAGCGTGTCAGCGGTCTCGCGCCCGAGCCGGCGCGCCGCGCTCGCAAGGCGATCCAGTACGCCCACCAGGACGCCGGCGCGGCGCTCGATCCCTGGTGGAGCATCGGCCGCACCCTGGAGGAAGGCTTGCGCATCCATGGCGTCGGCAACGCCGGCGAGCGCCGTGACCGCACGGCCGCGATGCTCGCCGCCGTCGGCCTCGATCCCGCGGCGGCGCGGCGCTATCCGCACGAATTCTCCGGTGGCCAGCTCCGCCGCGTGACGCTCGCCCGCATGCTTCTCCTGCAGCCGCGCATCCTGATCCTCGACGAGCCGACATCGGGTCTCGACATGTCGGTGCAGGCCACGGTGCTCAACCTGCTGCTCGATCTACGCTTTTCGCTCACCTACCTCTTCATTTCGCATGATCTCTCGGTCGTCGAACGCCTGTCCGACCGCGTGGCCATCATGCTGCTCGGCCGCATCGTCGAGACCGGCCCGGTGAAATCGTTGTTCGCCGACCCGCAGCACACTTATACGCGCACGCTGCTCGCGGCGGCGCCGAGGCTGGATAAGAAGGTGGCCTGATTATCTCCTCCGATTCTACTCCGCCGCGACCTTCTCCGTGACCGGCCGTCGGTAGGCGGCGAGCAGGGTGGCCTCGTGCTCCTTGGCGGTCTTCACGTTGCGGTCCTTGACGTGGCCATAGCCGCGCATCGTCTCGGGGATGCCGGCGAGCTGGACGGCGAGCGCGTGATTGTCGCCGTCGAGCGTCGACAGCACGTTGTCGATCGTGGCTTCGTAGTCACCGATCAACTGGCGTTCGAGGCGGCGCTCCTCGGTGTAGCCGAAGACGTCGAGCCTGGTGCCGCGCAGGCGCTTCAGTCCGGCAAGCATGCGGAAGGCCTGCATCATCCACGGGCCGTATTCGCGCTTCTTCAATTCGCCCGATGTCGGATCACGCTCGGCGAAGAGCGGCGGTGCGAGGTGGAAGGAGAGCGTGTAGTTGCCCTCGAACTGCGTCGCCAGCTTTTTCAGGGAAATCGGGTCGGTGTAGAGCCGCGCCACTTCGTATTCGTCCTTGTAAGCCATCAGCTTGTAGAGCGACTTGGCGACCGCTTCGGCGAGACCGGAGCGGCCGCGCGCCTTCTCCTTTTCCGCCGCCGCCACCTTGGCGACGTACGCGCGATAGCGCTCGGCATAGGCCTTGTCCTGGTAGGCCGTGAGCAGTTCGATGCGCTTGGCGACCAGATCGGCCAAGGTGCGGGCCACCGGGCGCTCGACCCGCAAGGTCGGCCTGGCGGCGGCCTGCACGGCCTTGAGGTCATGCGCGGCGAGACGGCCCCAGGCGAAAGTGCGCTTGCTGGTCTCGACGGCCACGCCATTCAGCTCGATGGCGCGCTCGATGGCGGCCAGCGACAGCGGCAGCATGCCCTTCTGCCAGCCATAGCCCAGCATGAAGAGGTTGGTGGCGATCGAATCGCCCATCAGTGCGGTGGCAAGGCCGGTACCGTCGATGAACGAGGTCGCGTTCTCGCCGGCGGCGTCACGGATGGTCTTCATCATCGAGTCGGCGCCGAGATCCATGTCGTTGTCGTGGACGAAGGCGGCCGTCGGCTGGACATGGCCGTTGATAAGCACGCGCGTCGAACCCTGCTCGATGCGCGACAGGGCGGCGGGGGAGGCCGCCACCACCATGTCGCAGCCGAGCACCAGGTTGGCGCCGCCGGCAGCGATGCGCACGGCGTGGAGATCCTCGGGCTTGGGCGCCAGCCGGATATGGCTCATCACCGCGCCGTTCTTCTGTGCCAGCCCGGTGAAATCGAGCACCGTGCAGCCTTTGCCTTCGAGATGGGCCGCCATGCCGATCAGCGCGCCGACCGTGATCACGCCGGTGCCGCCGATGCCCGTGACCAGGATGCCGTAGGGTTCGTCGAGGGAACGTAGGGTCGGCATCGGCAAGGCGGCGAAGGGATCGTCCTGGACCAGCTTGAGCTGGGGCCGTGTGGCCCTGCGGACCTGGCCGCCATTGATGGTGACGAAGCTCGGGCAGAAGCCGTTCAGGCAGGAGAAGTCCTTGTTACAATTGCTCTGGTCGATCTGGCGCTTGCGGCCGAGCTCGGTCTCCAGCGGCTTCACCGACACGCAGTTGCTCTTCTCCGAGCAATCGCCGCAGCCTTCGCAGACCGCGTCGTTGATGAAAACGCGCTTGGCCGGATCGGGGAAGGTGCCGCGCTTGCGGCGGCGGCGCTTCTCGGCGGCGCAGGTCTGGTCGTAGACCAGAACGGTGAGGCCGGGAATCTCGCGCAGCTCGCGCTGCACGGCGTCGAGATCGTCGCGATGGCGCACGGTGACGCCCTCGGCGAAGCCCGGGTTCATGCCGTATTTGTCGGGTTCGTCGGTGACGACGACGACGCGCTTGGCGCCCTCGGCCGCGACCTGCTTGGTGATCTCCGGAACATTCAACGGGCCGTCATGTGGCTGGCCGCCGGTCATGGCGACGGCGTCGTTGAACAGGATCTTGTAGGTGATGTTGACGCCGGCGGCGCCGGCCTGGCGGATCGCCATCAGGCCGGAATGGTAATAGGTGCCGTCGCCGAGATTCTGGAAGATGTGGTTGTCGCCGGAGAAGGGCGCCTGGCCGACCCAGGCCACGCCTTCGCCGCCCATGTGGCTGATCAGCGAGGTGCGCCGTTCGGGCATCCAGCTCGCCATGCCGTGGCAGCCGATGCCGGCCATGGCGCGGCTGCCTTCCGGCACATTGGTCGAGGTGTTGTGCGGGCAGCCCGAGCAGAAGTATGGCGTCCGGGCAATCTTGGACGGCGGCGCGCTCAGCAATTTTTCCTTGGCTTCGAGGCGCGCCAGGCGCTGCTGCAGCTCGGGCGAATCGCCGCCATGCTTCATCAGCCGGTTGGCGATCACGGTGGCGACGCCGGTCGGCGTGAGCTCGCCGTCGCTCGGCAGGATGATGCGACCGTCTTCGTCGGTCTTGCCGATCACCAGGGGACGCTGGCTCGCCGGCATGTTGTAAAGCAGGCGGACGAGCTGGTCCTCGAGGTTGGAGCGCTTCTCCTCGACGACGATGACTTCCTGCAGGCCATTGGCGAAGTGCCTGGCGCCTTCCGGCTCGAGCGGCCAGGTCATGCCGACCTTGTAGACGCGGATGCCGAGCGCGCGGGCTTTCGCTTCGTCGATGCCCAGGTCTTCAAGCGCCTGGCGGGTGTCGAGATAGGCCTTGCCGGTGGTCATGATGCCGATGCGCGCCCGCGGCGGATCGATCACCATCTTGTCGAAGCCGTTGGCGCGGACGAAGGCCTTCACCGCCTCCATCTTCGGGCCATGCAGGCGCCGTTCCTGGTCGAGTGGCGGATCGGGGTTGCGGATGCCGAGGCCACCCGGCGGCAGCATGAAATCCGCCGGCATCACGATCTTGATGCGCTCCGGATCGACCCATACCGAGGCGCCGCTTTCCACGGTCTCGGAGATCGCCTTGAAGCCGATCCAGCAGCCGGAGTAGCGCGACAGGGCAAAGCCCAGCATGCCGAAATCGAGGTATTCCTGGACGTTGGCCGGGTTGACCACCGGGATCATCGCCGCCGAGAAGACCTGTTCGCTCTGGTGCGGCAGGGTCGAGGACTGGCAACCATGATCGTCACCGGCCAACGCGATCACGCCGCCATGGGCGGAGGTACCGGCGGCGTTGCCGTGCTTCAGCACGTCCATCGAGCGGTCGACGCCGGGACCCTTGCCATACCAGATCGAGAATACGCCATCGACCTTGGCGCCGGGGAACAGGTTGACCTGCTGCGTGCCCCACACCGATGTCGCGGCCAGGTCCTCATTGAGACCGGGCTGGAAGTGGATGTTGTGTTCCTTGAGGTAGCGCTTCGCCCCCCAAAGCGCGTTGTCGTACATGCCGAGCGGCGAGCCGCGATAGCCCGAGATGAAGCCGCCGGTATTGAGACCGGCAGCGAGATCGCGCTGGCGCTGCATCATCGGCAGCCGCACAAGCGCCTGGATGCCGGTGAGATAGACGCGACCCTTGTCGAGCCGGTAGCGGTCCTCCAGGGCATAGTCGCCGAAGACCAGGGGAAGAGGGGCGGTAACGGTGCTCATCGGGGGCGGCCCTCCGGGGCGCAGTCGTGAACGGGCGTTTATCGACGCCAGCATAGCGAGCGGCGACGCTAGCGGATACGGGGGACTCGTTTCGCCACGTGGGTTTTGTTCGCGCCGCCGAAGGGAGGCCGAGGCCTGGCCTTGACGGGACATACCGGTGGCCCAAGATCAATTTTCAGAGGCGGTCAGGGCAAGGCAGGAGCATTTCATGGGCTACAAGACTATTCTCGTTCATTGCGATGCCAGCAAGGGAATCGCTGGCCGCCTGGACGCGGCACTCGAACTGGGCAAGCGGTTCGATGCTCATGTCGTGGGTCTGCACGTCCGGCGCCGTTTTGAGGCCCCCATGTTCACCGATGGCGGTTTCGCCATGGACTCGCTCTATCAGAACTACGAGGAAGGCGTGAAGGCCGAAGAGACCGCCGCTTCCGAGCAGTTCAACAAGGCCGTCGGGCGATTTTCGACTCCGTCCACCGAGTGGCGGGTCGTCGGCGGCTATCTTGATGACGTGCTGGGCGATGAGGCGCGTTTTGCCGATCTCATCCTGGTTGGGCAGGCCGATCCTGAAACCACGGCCCTGGGAACGCCGAGCGATCTGGCGGAAAGTGTCGCCCTCTCAACCGGCCGCCCCGTGCTTGTGGTGCCGCACATTGGACTGGCGAAGCCGCCAGGCAAGGTCGTGATGCTGTGCTGGAACGGGAGCCGCGAGGCCGCGCGCGCCGCGTCCGATGCGCTGCCCTTCCTGAAGAAGGCCGACAATGTGGTGCTGCTCACCATCGATCCCGAGAGCGCGGACGACGGCGGCGAGGCGATCCCGGGTGTGGAAGCCGCCGAATGGCTGGCGCGCCATGGCGCGAAGGTGACGGTGCAGCGCGACGTTGCTGCGAACACCGACGTCGGCGACGTGATCCTGTCGCGCGCCGCAGATCTCGATATCGACCTGATCGTGATGGGCATCTATGGCCACTCGCGCATGCGCGAACTGGTGCTGGGCGGCGCCAGCCGCACCCTGCTGGCCAGCATGACCGCGCCGCTGCTCATCTCGCACTGAGAGCAAGGAGTCTTCGCTGGGAGCGCGCCACTGGAGTGGCGCGCTCCCAGCAATGAGCAAGCTCAGTTTGTCGGCTTCTTGCCGGCCTTGTAGTTGGCGACCGCGGCCTTGAGCGTGCGGTATTCGGTGCAGCCGAACACGCAAAGTGAATCGAGGCGGGCGAGATGCTGCTCGGCCTCGGCTGGCCGGCCAAGCATCAGATAGGCCTCGCCGATATATTCGTGCGCGCCGATATGCTTGGGATCAAGGCCGAGTGCCTGATTGTAGTATTGCAGCGAGCCATTGGCGTCGCCCGACTTGCGCGTGGCATAGCCCATCAGCGTATAGGCGTCGGCGTCCTTGGGGTTCTTGGCCACGACCTGCTGCAGCAGCGGCATTGCGGCCGTGTAGTTCTTGGCCTCGATCATCGCCTTGGCCTGCGCATAGCCGGGGTCGACAGGCTTGGTCGCGGCCGCAGGTTGGTCGACGCCGCCACCGCCACCGCCGGCAGCGAAGCTCGGGACGCCGGTGCCGAGAACGAGCGCGGCGGCGATCAGGGGGAGGATTGTGCGCATGGTCGATCTCCTCAAACTTCGTTCAGTTCTCAGTCACTGTACGTCTATCGGGCGGCTTTTATTCCAGGCGACACAAACTAAAGTGCGAGGCGTAGGGGCGACGTCGGGCAGATTGTTTCGCATACCGGATCCGGTGCAACCTAATTCTGATGACAACGCCGTGAGGTCGCGGCGTCAGAAACATTCGATCGGGCTCTTACGCATGACGACGTGGCCTCGCTTTCTCCTTTGGCCGCGCGGCATCGCGCACCATGGCGCGCGGCAGCATGGCTGCGAGCGTGTCGTCGCGGCGCCAGAAATGATGGTAGAGCGCCGCCGTGGCATGAAGCGCAATCAGGGCAAGGAGAAGAAGCCCGACCGTCTCATGCATCCCATGGAGCTGCCTGGCGAGCGGCCGGTCCTTGCCGATCAGTGCCGGGAGCTGGCCGAGGAAGAACAGGTTCGCCCGGTCGCCGTGCGCGCTGGTCTGGAGAAATCCGAGGATCGGTTGAATCAGCAGGAGGGCATAGAGCGCGTATTCGCTCAACTGCGCGCCCAAGCGCATCGGCCCCGGCATATCGGCCGGCAAATTGGGAAACCGGGCGAATTGGCGCCAAACGAGTCGACCAAGTGTCAAAACCCACAAGGTCACGCCGAACGAGCGATGCAGTTGGGTGAGTGCCTCGGCCTCTTTCCCGGACGACGCGAAATCAATCGAATAGGCGAGCCCGAAAATCGCGGCGACGAGGAGCAGGGTCAGCCAGTGCAGGAACCGGGTCGCCGGATCGAAAACGCGCAGGTTGGGATCGCTGTTATTGCGTAACATCCGAATACCTCTTTCTGTCATGCCGTCGCTGGGCCGGCAGAAGGAGATACCGAATGAGGCGCGCGTTTATTCCCGCGGCGGCCTTCGTTCTAGGATAACGCCCCGAGGTCGGTGACCCGAAGGTCGATCGCCTGTGCCACGGCGCGCACCGCCAGACGCCCCTGCCGGCCGCGGATTTCAACCTCGTGACGGGGATGGCTTGCCAGCGAGAAACCGGCGCGTTCGAGCAGCTCCTCGGAAACGACCAGTTCGACGGCGAATTCCTTGGTCAGGGTTTCCAGGCGGCTGGCGGTATTGACGGTGTCGCCGATGGCGGTGAGCTGGGCGGTGCGGTTGTAGCCCATTTCGCCGACGATCGCCGGGCCGGCATGCAGGCCGATGCCGATGCGCAACGGTGCGTCGAGATCGCCCGACATCGCCTCGTTGAGATCGTCGAGCGCGCGCGCCATGCGGCTGGCGGCGTCGAGCGCCTGGCGGCAAGCTTGCGCTGGCTCGCCGTCGAGTCCGAAGATCGCCATCACGCCGTCGCCGATGAACTTGTCGACCCGGCCGCCGGCCGCTTCGATCGCCTGGCCGGTGGCGCGGAAATAGCGGTTGAGCAGGAACACCACGTCGTAGGGCAGCTTGCCCTCGGAGATCGAGGTGAAGCCGCGTATGTCGGCGAACAGGATGGCGACGTAGCGCTCACCGCCATGGGCCTGCGGCTGGCGGCGATAGGCTTCCACCGGGCCGCTCGACGCCGGCAAGAGCGGCGTGACGCGGTAGTGGCCGGGCGGCGGGCGGAGCTGGCAGGCCAGCCGTACATTCGCCGGCGCGCCGACCCGTGCCAGCACTTTCTGCTCCTCTGCCGAGGCCGGCGGCAGCAAACCACGATCCTCGCCGCCCACGCGCACGCGGCAGGTCGAGCAGCGCCCGCGGCCACCGCATACCGAAGCGTGCGGCACGCCGCCCAGGCGGCTCATCTCCAGCACGGTGAGGCCGGTGGGCAGCGACACGATCTTGCCGTCGCCATAGGTGAGGCGCACCACACCGGCCCGCCGCTCCCACAGGTCGCGCACAGGCCGGGCGGCGAAAGTCGCAGCCACCAGGAGCAGCGCCGCCGCCGTCAGCCAATCGGCGATGGCGTAGAGGTGCGCCGCCGCCTGTGGCCCCGGTGCGCCAGCGTTGGCGTAGACCTGCTTGAGGAAGTCCGGCTGCTGCTCGACCAGGTCGGCGAAATCGCGGAAAGCGATGCCGGCGCCGCCGATGCCGGCAGCGGGAACCAGCAACGCCAGTGCGTAAAGTGTCGGCAGCCATTGGCGGTACCAGGATCTCAGCCGCCACGCGAAGTGCAGCCCGATGCAGGCATGGAGCCAGACCACGAGCGGTAGCGAGAACTGTCGCGCCACGCTCGCCCAGCCGCCGTCGACCATCGAGGCCAGCACCCAGCCATAGCTTGGCTCCACATTGTACAACTCGGCCGCCAGGCGCGTGCCCACGACGTGGACGGCACCGAGCGGAATGACGAGGATCCCGAGGCCGAGCTGTGTCCATTCCCACGGCGAGAGCCTGAGCGCGCGCCGCCGCAGCAGCGACCACAGCGCCAGGACAAAGTGTGCGAGCAACGCGCCGTAGAGCGCCGACAGCCCGACCGGATTGTGCCACAGCAGCACGAACCAATGGCGGCCGGCTTCCAGCACGCGCAGCGACACCAGGCCGAGCGCGTGATTGAGAAGATGCGTGACGGTGTAGAAGAAAAGGACGTAGCCCGAGTACAGGCGTAGCCGTCCGGGCATGCGACTACTTCAGCAAGGCGAGCACGGCTTCCGGCGGGCGGCCGATGGCGGCGCGCTTGCCTGAGACGACGACCGGCCGCTGCAGCAGGATCGGATGAGCCGCGATCGCCTTGCTCACGTCTTGCGGCGTGAGATCGGCCTTCTTCGTCTTCAGTTCCTTGAATTCGGGCTCGCCATCGCGGATCAGCGCGCGATGGTCGCCGCCCACCAGGCGCAGCAAGGTGTCGACCTCGGCGCGGCTCGGCGGTTCCTTCAGATACTCGCGGACGACCGGCTCGACGCCGTTGGCGCGCAGAAGCTCCAGCGTCTGTCGCGATTTCCCGCAGCGCGGGTTGTGCCAAATCGTGATGCTCATGGATCGACCCTCATGAGTCGAACCATGGCCGGCCTAGGAGTCTTCGTCCAGAGCGTCGGGATCGGTGGCATCGATCACTTTCCTGGCAACGTCGAAGGCAAAGCCGGCGCGGGCCATCGCCGCCAGATCCTTGATCCTGCGATCGGCGCGTTGCTCGGGCGGGCGAAACGGCCCCAGCCGCCGGCGGCGCGCCAGCGCCACCGCGGCCTGCCATTCGCGCTGACCGGCATCGGCCCCCAGTTCGCCGCCCAGCGCCTCCAAGGCGCTCTGCACCGTCTCGGGATCGACGCCAGCCACCTGGAGTTTCTGGCGGGTGAAGCGGGTAGAGGTACCGCGCCGATGCAGCGCACGCGCCTTGGTCTGGGCGAATTGACGGTCGTCGATCAGCCCGACATCGACCAGCTTCCGGATCGTGGCCTCGATGGCGCCCTCGACATCGTCCATAACCGGCGCCTCGAGTCGGCGCGCCTTGTTTACCCGGCGCTGCAGTACGCGGCGCACGCCCTCGGCCGAGGCGGCGTAGCGCTCGAGATAGAACATCGCCGCGTTCTGCAGATATTTCGCCGTGATCGGGCGACTGACCGGCTTGGCAGCTGGCTTGCCGGCCGTCCTGGCAGGCGGCGGGCGCGCCATCAGCCGCGGAGGGGAATGCCGACGATCGCCTCCAATTCGGCGATGGCGATGTCGGGATCGCCGACCTTGATCGTCCGCATGCCGAGCGCGCGCGCCGGTTTGAGGTTGATGCCGAGGTCGTCGAGATAGACACAGGCCTCCGGTGGGACGCCGAGCAGGTCGCAGGCATGCCGATAGATCCGCGAGTCGGGCTTGCGCACCCCGACTTTGCTCGATTCGACGACATGCTCGAAAAAAGTCATCACGTCGGCGACCGCCTTGGCCTTGTCGGCACTGCGCGCCATGCCGGGGCCTTCGCCGGCCTTCATATTGTTGGTGATGCAGGCCACGCGGAAGGATTCCCTGCACCGCCGCAGCGCTTCGACCATCTGCGGCCGAATGTCACCACTTATGGACTTCAGCACGCGCCACCCGTCGAGACGCTGGCCATGCTGCCGCGCCTCGGCCTCGAACAACGTAACGAACCCATCGAGCGAAACTTCGTTTCGTTCCATTTTGGCCCATGCATTGGCATCGGGATTGCGCGCATTGAGCATGCGAATGAAATCTTTGGGAAGACCTGCTTCTTTTTCGTAGCGATTGAACGCCTCGAAAGGGCTGCTGAGGATGACGCCGCCAAAGTCCCAGAGCACGGCGAGCGGCGGCGTTGCATGGCTCATATTCATGGTGATCGCCTCATCCTTCCTTGTTCCTGCCGCAGTCGGCCCTTATGTCGCCCTGTCATAGGCGAAGCCGCAGGTCGTTGACCACCGGCGCCTGAATTTCGATCTAGGAAGCATCACATGAACGAAGCAACAGCGGTTCTGGCCTCTGTTTCGGCGGCCCCCGTCACCTTGCCGCGGGCCGATGGGCGTAACCGCCGCGCCGCCGAGACGCGCCGCAAAATCATCGATGCGGCCAAGGCGATTATCGCCGAAACCGGGACTGCCCCCACCGTGGTGGGTGTTGCCAAGCGTGCCGACGTTTCGGTGCGGTCGGTTTTCCAGCATTTCGGTGATGTCGAGTCACTTTTCGTAACCGTAATGGACAGCATCGTCGAAGGCATTCCATGCCCTCGCCAGCAGCCGGGCGGTCGCCCGTTGGCGGAACGGGTCGACAGCCTGGTGGACCAGTTCGCCAGCGTTTTCGACCGGATCGTGCCGCTGCGTCTGGCGGCCGGGCAGATCGGCGACGAGCATCCGGTCCTCCTTGAGCGCAGCAACGCCGCCCGCCTGGAACTGCGCGAGTTGGTATTGCAGCTCTTTGCGCCGGAATTCGATGCGCTTCAGGAACCGGCTCGCGAGGAACTGGTCTCGGCCATTGGCGCCTCTTTGTCTTGGGATGCCTGGATCGTCCTGCGCCGGCGCTCGGGATTGAGCTTCGATCGCGCGGTCGCGGTGTGGCGGCGGACGCTTCGCGCCCTGTTCGAGCATGCGCTGGGAGCAGGCGTGCGGCTCTAAGGCCGCTGAAATAGGTTGCCTTAATGTGCGAAATCAGTGACTTAGGCGCGCCCATAACTATTGTCGTATAATTGCGCACATGGCCGCCAACAACAGTCACGAAGACTATAGCCGCGAAGACCACGTCAAAAGCAGCTCGGATCGAGGATTCGGGCAGGTCTTCGCTGGCTTCTTCGCGCTTACCTCGGCGCTTTCCTATTGGAAAGGCGGCGTGGGCTGGCATTGGATGCTGCCGCTGGCAGCAATCTTTTTGATCGCAGCCTATGCGATGCCGGGTGTGCTGGCGCCGCTCAACAAGCTTTGGACCAAGCTCGGCCTGTTGATCTACAAGGTCATGAACCCGATCGTGCTGGGGTTGTTGTTCTTCGTCACCATCATGCCGATCGGCCTGTTGATGCGCTCATTCGGCAAGGATTTCCTGCGGATGAAGATCGACCGCAACGCCAAGAGCTATTGGATCGAGCGCACGCCTCCGGGCCCGCCGCCGCAATCGATGCGCAACCAATTCTGATATCGAGGGGATTGAGATGGGTTCCATCATCGTCGAGCTCTGGGCCTTCATGCGCGAACGCAAGAAGTTCTGGCTGCTGCCGATCCTGATCATGATGGTGATCTTCGGCGGCCTGATCGTGCTGACCAAGGGCTCGGCGATCGCGCCTTTCATCTACACGCTGTTCTAACGGAAGCGGACGCTTCACATGCGCGTGCTGGGACTTTCTGCTTTCTATCACGACAGTGCCGCGGCGCTGGTCGAGGACGGAAACATCGTGGCGGCAGCGCAGGAAGAGCGCTTCACACGCAAGAAGCACGATTCGGCATTCCCGACCAAGGCGGTCGATTTCTGCCTCGATCGGGCCGGCATCAAGATGGCCGATGTCGACTATGTCGCCTTCTATGACAAGCCGTTCCTCAAGTTCGAGCGCCTGCTCGAAACCTACCTCGCCTTCGCGCCGCGCGGCTTCCAGTCGTTCCGCATGGCCATGCCGCTATGGCTGAAGGAAAAATTGTTCCAGAAGACCCTGCTGCGCGACGAGATGAAGACCTGGCAGCCTGACTTCGACTGGCAGAAGCGCCTGCTGTTCGGCGAGCATCACCAGAGTCATGCCGCCTCGGCTTTCTTTCCGTCGCCGTTCGAGGAAGCCGCTGTGCTGACCATGGATGGGGTCGGCGAGTGGGCCACCACGTCGCTCGCCCACGGCAAGGGCAACAGCCTGGAGATGCTGAAGGAACTGCACTTCCCGCATTCGCTGGGACTGCTCTATTCGGCCTTCACCTATTACACCGGCTTCAAGGTCAATTCCGGCGAGTACAAGGTCATGGGTCTCGCGCCCTACGGCGAGCCCAGGTTCAAGAACCTGATCTTCGAGAAGATGATCGACCTCAAGGAGGACGGCACCTTCCGCCTCGACCAGACCTACTTCGACTACTGCACCGGCCTGCGCATGACGAACGACAAGTTCGCCGAGGTGTTCGGTGCCAAGACGCGCAAGCCCGAAGAGGAGCTGACGCAGCATCACATGGACCTCGCGGCCTCGGTGCAGGCCGTGACGGAAGAAATCGTGCTTCGGCTTGCACGCTCGGTGCGCAAGGAAACCGGCGCGCGCAACCTCTGCCTTGCCGGCGGCGTGGCGCTGAACTGCGTCGCCAACGGCAAGCTGCTGCGCGAGAACATCTTCGACAATATCTGGGTCCAGCCGGCCGCCGGCGATGCCGGCGGCGCGGTCGGTGCGGCCTATGCCGCCTATCACGGCTTCATGGGCCAGCCGCGCAAGCTCAACGGCCACATGGACGGGATGGCTGGCTCCTATCTCGGGCCGGAATTCACCGATGACGAGATCGCGGCGCGCCTGACTGCGGTCGGTGCCAGGTTCACCCGCCTCGGCCACGCTGAAATGATCGAGCAGACGGCGCAGGCGCTGGCCGATGAAAAGGCGATCGGCTGGATGCAGGGCCGCATGGAGTTCGGACCGCGTTCCTTGGGCGCGCGCTCCATCCTCGGCGATCCGCGCTCGCCCTTGATGCAGAAGACGCTCAACCTCAAGGTCAAGTATCGCGAATCCTTCCGGCCCTTCGCGCCCGCCGTGTTGCGTGAGGACGTCGAGAAGTATTTCGACATCCACAACGACAGTCCCTACATGCTGATGGTGGCGCCGGTGGTCGAGGACCGCCGCCGCTCGATGACCGCGGCGGAAGAGGCCTTGTTCGGCATCGACAAGCTGAACGTGCCGCGCTCGGATATTCCCGCGGTCACGCACGTCGACTATTCGGCGCGCGTCCAGACCGTGCACGAAGAGACCAATCCGGCCTTCCATGAGCTTCTGAAGTCGTTCAAGGCGAAGACCGGCTGCTCGGTGCTGGTGAATACCTCGTTCAATGTCCGCGGCGAGCCGATCGTGTGTACGCCAGAGGACGCCTTCCGCTGCTTCATGGGCAGCGAGATCGAGGTCCTGGTGGTCGGCAACTGCCTCCTGCGCAAGGAAGACCAGGATCCCGCTCTCAAGCTCGACTACAAGAACGCTTTCGAGCTAGACTAGAATGTGTTCTAATTGTGTCGACTCGGTTGATCGACGCATAAAGGTCCCTCGCTGACGGCATTGCCGAGCTTGGCAGCGTGTGTTGACTGGAAGCGCCTGTGGCGAAAGAAGCACATGCGAGCAGGGCATCTTCTCGACGACGTCCAAGCTGCCGCGACGTGTTCCGGAATACCGCTTCCCGGTTGTGGGACCGCGGTACCTGGGTGCGCCGCAACATTGTCTTGCGCGTGAGCGGTCTACCCTTCGACAGATTGATTCTATGGATCGGCCGATGGGTCTCGGGGCTGCCAATTCGCTGGATCGCGCTGTTGCTCGGGTGGTTGGTCATCATTGCATGCTTGGCCGCGATGGCCCGAGGTTTTCTG
>Ga0193752_1002115_pt1 | contig 15327 bp, 13 predicted proteins | sample H1c1metaG_FD_144924 | JGI IMG/M metagenome (GOLD analysis project Ga0193752, IMG submission 144924) | Soil microbial communities from a riparian zone of the East river system, Colorado, United States - H1c1 | ecosystem: Environmental > Terrestrial > Soil > Riparian zone | place: USA: East River... | reverse complement strand
GAAAAAAGTGAGGAGGGATGCAAACAATATATTTTTTGTTAGCAGCCAGGTGAGTGCAAAAAAAACAGCCATGCATAATAAGATGATCGCCCCTACGGTCAGTACTTCAGCCGGGTTGAGATGGCCATAATTCTCCACACTGCCGTGCAGGCAAAAGAACAGGGCAAGTAAAAATAAAAAGAAAGGTATTTTCTTTAAGAGCTTCATTATTTGCGTTTCATTAAAAACAAGACCCGGTTGGTATTGCCTGCTTTTTCTTCTTTTACAATTTGATATTTTTGAGCAAAGATGGACCTGAAATTCTCCAAACTATAATCATCAAAAATATCTTTACGGTTTTGCAGCAGCAGTTTTATTTTTTCATCACTCTTAGGCACAAATTCAATGATAAGATGTTCCCCCATCGGTTGTAACCAGTCTGCAATTAATTGCAAAGGCACATTATTGGCAATGGCCAGGTGATGAATGAGGGCAAGGGCCAGCACCAGGTCGGCTTTTAACCTGCCTGTAATGGAATCCCTTTCTGTATTGTTCCAGCCAATAGCGGGTGATGGTGTGGTAAGATTATTGACCAATGGTAAGATATTGGTCTTGTTCTCTTTCTTTAAGTTGAGATACAGTTCATTGATGCAGTTAGGGTCTGCATCGGTTGCTATCACCTGTTTATCTTCATTAAAAAGTAAACTAAAATGCCCGTCATTGGCGCCGAGGTCAATCACAGTTTTATAATCAATAAAGTTGCAGAAAGATCTTACCAGGGTTGTTTTGGCTGCCAGATAATCATCTCCCAAAATAGTATCGGTATAATAATCATCCCAGGTTGTCTTTACTTTTTTGAGTGATAATTTTTGTACAAAACTTTCGAGCCCTTTCAACAAAAGCTCAAGTTTTTGCCTGGAGAAATTATTTTCCCTGGCTGGCTTTTGTTTTTGTTTGCCCGAGAATTTTGCCTGCAGGTGTACGTGCAAAAAAGTACCCATATTCCACTTGGATCTTTTGGGCAATAAATTTACCAGTACATCAATCGGTATACCGTTGGGGTAAACAGCAAATAGTTTATTGGTATCGGGATGGCAATAATGCATGAGCAGCAGCGGTGCTAAAAAACATTCGCTGAACTGGTGATAAGCGATCCAGGGTTTTCCTTCCTCATAATGCTCAAAAGAGAGTGTATCAATAAAGACCGGTTTGCCTTTATAGAACTGGATATTGAAAGGCGTTGCGTCTTTCAGCATCATGTCTTTTTTTAACGAGGCCATGGCGATCTTCAGGGTGAGCAGGGCCGCATCTTTCCACATATCAAAACTCCATTCGTAAGGATAGCTGATGAAGGGGACCTGCTGGGGCAGTAAAACTTTTCCATCCTTAAAACCAAATTTTTCCAGGTCTGTTATTTCGCAGTGGGCAATAAGCCTTCCTTTTTTTACCAGCTCATCATACAAACCATTTGTCATTAGTTTTTCATACTGTGTTTCGTAGCCCGGGTTAACATGGCGGTAAACATCGCCTTCATGGGTAAAGACAAAACCACTTGTATCTCTATATGAAGCAGGATGGGGATTCATTTGTTTAAGTTACTTATTTATACATCGCATTTTGTCTATGCTTCGACAGGCTCAGCATGACAAAAAGCTGTCAGCCTGAGCTTGTCGAAGGCGGGATGAAATGGTGGCAAGTTATTCAACAGTATCTTTTTCGTCTTCCTTCTTTGGTTTTTTACCGGTAAAGAATGCTTTAACGCTTAACCAGAAATTCTTAAAGAAAAAGCTGACGCCTAAAACAGCAGCAATGATCATTTGTAAAATGTAGCTGCCGCTTCCGGGATCGATGTACAGGAAAAAGAAATGCATAGTTGATCTTTAAAATCTACACGAATTTAGTAAAACAAACCATTGGCTGCTAATTACAGTTGCTGATGACGGCATTGCTGTTGATCAAATGCATTATTTTCTCTGCAGTTTCTGCAGAAGTCAGATAGTATGCCGTGGTTTTATTGATTGTGACAGAGAAGTATTTTCCTGCAAGTATCTTTTTAATAGAGTCTGTCGTAGCGGTATTGATATGCTCCGGGTAAGCATCGCTCAAGATCAGCCACCCGTTTTGAATGTTATTAAAAACTCCCGGATGTTGATATGATATAAAAGGCTTAAAACCTCTTTGCAATGTATCAAAATTCAGGAACCGTTTTGCAGTATCAAATTGATTGATGAGGGCAAAATGTGTTTTGGTATCGTTGTTTACGAAGTAATAAGTGTTGGCACTAAAATTCGTTTGCTGTTTTAATTTTTGATCCAGGGCCTTTAATGCTGCATAACCTTCATGAGGCTTTTTATAGATGGAATAAGCAGCGCTTAACCATAATACAAAAGGTATCAATATATAGAAAAAAAACAGCTGTAGTTTTCTACCTGAAAAAATATTCAACACAAAAACTATAGCCAGTATGCCATTGCAAAGAATTGCCCATTTATTATAAGGGGCAAAAAAGCAACAGGCAAAAGTTACCAGCGCAAAAACAATGCTGCCGCTGATATTGATCCTTCTCACCTGCTTTTCATCCACCATGCTTTCCTGCAGGCATGTTACAAAAAGTATTGCTGCAAAAGGAAAGAGAAAAAAGAATTGCCGCATATCATGGCAAAGCGGAACGTATGGGAAAATTGAAAAAGGGAAATACAATGCCAGCAATAAAAGGGAGATGAATGTGATCTTCCAAAACCTTGCATCCGGGGTCGTGTTTTGCTTCCTGCCGGATAAAGCAGTGATCAAAAGCAACAAAGGATAGGCTCCTGTTAAAGCAGCTACCAGGGGAATGGTTATCGTAAGTCTTTTTAACAGCTCCGTTTGCGGCAGGCATTGGTAACTGCATTCATTAAAGTAGGCTGCATTTTTTATTTGCACAAGGCGGTAAAATGCATCGCCTGTATTGATATAGTAAAAAAGCAAATAACCCGCAGCACCAATAAGAACAGTTGTTGCCAGGGCCATTACAAAATGGCGGGATATTTTTTTCCGGTAACAGAACAAACTAACAGCTGCACCTGCATAAATCAAAATAATATTCTCTTTCACAAATAAGCCGGCCAGTAAAAGCAGCGCAGCTATAAAGCCTCCGACTGCATTTCGTTTTGTTGAAAGAGGTCCGGTGCTCTTTTTTATCAGCATAAACACCAGCACTGCTATCAGGGCGATATACACATCGGGTAAATTGCCCAGGGTCGCCCTGGTTACAACAGGGTTAAAATATATTAACGAGCTGGCAAGTATTATGGTGCGTATATCTCTTTGCAAACCACATTTAAAACAAACTAAATAAGCCAGTACCATCAATACAGACAAGGAAGGCATGCACGTGGTGAGATCGTTAATGCCAAATAATTTAAACCACAGTGCCTGGTAAAATACTACTGCTGTTCTGCCGGCATAAATATCCTGTGCAACAAACATATCATAACTGCCGTTCAAAACATGGTTGCTTAAAAAAGCATAATGCAGGTCGTCTGATCCTTTAAAAGAATAAAAGCAGGCATAGCGGGTAACAAGCATAATAAGGGTGACACAGCAAAATGCCAGCGGTACAAAAAATTTCTTTTTATCAGCTGAGCGTTCAATCATTCTCTTATAACAATTAATGCTGCAAAATACTATATAAAGCAACAGGCTTACTAATTCATTACATTTGAAATACTAAAACAGTGACCATGTCTTTTATCAACTACAATACTAAAAACAAAGTGGCCATTTTCCCGGGCGTGCACAGCGCTATGGAACATTCGGCACAGATCACTTACGGGTGTGTGGACCTTGAAGAAGGTGTAATTGTTCCGGTGCATAGCCATCCGCATGAGCAATGGACCTATATACTGGAAGGCCAGATGGAATTTACACTGAACGGAGAAACTGAAATGCTGCTGCCGGGCATGGGTGCATTCATTGCTTCAAATACATTGCATGGGGCTGTGGCTGTTACTGTCTGTAAGGTAATTGATGTGTTTACGCCGGTGAGGGAAGATTATCGGAAACTGGATGCTTGATCCTGGATGCTGGATACTGGATAGGTTTCTGATAACTCAAAAGCTCTTAAAATTTTATGGAACATCCGGAATCAAGTATCTAGTATCTGGTATCGCTCTTTCGGGTTCTGAACGAAAAATGTTTTTGACTAAGATAACTGATGGTAACAATAATAACCGTAGTTAGACATTGGCTGAGGAATGGCCACCAGCCAAACACTTCTACAAATACTTTAAGGATAAAATAGTTGAGTGTAAGGTTAAATACAAATGAAAGGCCGTACCTGAAAAGTTGTATCCTTCCCCTCAAATTGGAATCTACAAATACTACGTAGCGCATTAATAAAAATCCAACGGCAAAATTCACACAGAAAGAAACAAAGAGGGCTGCATTATGTGGTTTTAAAGTATAGAATCCCAGCTCTACATTTTCATGCTTAAAAACATATACCAATAGTATTTTAAAAAGCGCCAGTCCCAGTACTGTATTGGCGCCGCCACAGGCTGCATAGCGAAAGGTTTGCTCCGGCATAAACCTGCGGAACGGAGGATAAAAAAAATCGATGAATGCTATGATCTTGTCTTTTGCCATAAATCTCAATTAGCTAATTAGCTGATGTGCTAATTAGCTAATTTCTTAAACTAAATGCAGTTTTTGAAAAGAATGCTACTCCAAAATTAAAAAATCAGCACATTAGCTTATTAGCAAATCAGCACATTTTCTTCAAATTAGCTAACTAACTATAAAGTTCCTCCCTCGCTTCCTTCACCCTTTCATCCGCAAGATATTCATCGTAAGTCATCAGCTTATCGATCATCCCTTTGGGTGTAAGCTCAATGATACGGTTGGCAACAGTTTGCATGAACTGGTGATCATGCGTGGTCAATAAAATAACACTGTTATACGCCACCATATTATCGTTGAAAGAAATGATACTCTCCAGGTCAAGGTGGTTGGTTGGTTCATCCAGTATCAATACATTGGGGTTCTGCAGCATCATTTTACTGATCATGCAACGCACTTTTTCTCCACCACTCAATACATTGGTCTTCTTTAAAATTTCGTCGCCACTGAAAAGCATCTTACCCAAAAAGCCGCGCAAAAAATCCTCATCCACATCCTTGGTGCCGGGTGGCACGTATTGACGCAACCAATCCATCAGGTTTAAAGTACTGCCATCAAAATATTCACTGTTATCGTTGGGTAAATAAGCGGTTGTAACCGTGGTGCCCCATTCGTAGGTTCCGCTATCGGCTTTCATCCGGCCGTTGATCACTTCAAAAAAGCTGGTGAGTGCGATCGGGTCACGGCTCAGGAAAGCGATCTTGTCTCCTTTCTGAATATCAAATTTTATCCTGTCGAAAATTGTTTTTCCTTCTATCTGTAATTTAAGATTATCAACTTTCAGTATCTCGTTACCCACTTCCCTATCCTGTTTAAAGATAATACCGGGATATTTCCTGTTGCTCGGTTGTATCTCTTCAATAACCAGTTTTTCCAATGCCTTTTTACGGGAGGTAGCCTGTTTACTTTTTGAGGCGTTGGCGCTGAATCGTGCGATGAATTCAAGCAGGTCCTTACGCTTGTCTTCCATTTTCTTGTTCTTATCGCCCAGTTGCCTGGCCGCCAGTTGAGAACTCTCGTACCAGAACGAATAGTTACCGGTGTACACTTTTATCTTGCTCCTGTCCACGTCGGCCACATGCGTACAAACCGCATCTAAAAAGTGACGATCATGACTCACTACCAATACAATATTCTGGTAATCAGCTAAAAAATTCTCCAGCCAGCTGATAGTTTCCACATCCAGGTTATTGGTAGGCTCATCGAGCAATAAAATATCGGGATTACCAAAAATGGCCTGTGCCAGCAATACCCTTACTTTAATGTTAGCAGCAATATCTTTCATCAGCAGCTGGTGCAGTTCGTCCTTCACACCCAGGTCGCTTAATAGAGTAGCAGCATCACTTTCGGCTGTATAGCCGCCCATTTCACCAAATTGCTCTTCGAGTTCGCCGGCTTTTAAGCCATCTGCTTCTGTAAAATCTTCCTTGGCGTATAGCGCATCTTTATCGTGCATGATCTGCCACATTTTCTTGTGACCCATCAATACCGTGTTCAAAACGGTTGTATCATCAAAAGCAAACTGGTTCTGGTTTAAAACCGCCATCCTTTCGCCGGGGGTAATATCGATCGTTCCCTTGTTGGGTTCTATCTCCCCGCTGATGATCTTTAAAAAAGTAGATTTACCGGCCCCATTGGCACCAATGATACCGTAACAGTTTCCCCTGGTAAAACTGATGTTCACTTCATCGAACAAAACCCGCTTGCCATAGGCCAGGGTTATATTATTTGCACTTATCATAATTATTAAAAAGTGTGCAAAGATAAGGGTTTAAGGTATTGTTTAAGCTTTGTTATAGTTTGTAATTCATTAAAAATTTCCGGCAACTAACATTATCTTGATATTATATTTTAAGGAACATCTATGAAGCTCATTTCATTTTTACCCTTGTTGTTCATTTCCACCCTTTTATCTGCACAAAAGAAGACGGATCTAACCATCCATTTTGATTCTGATAAAGCCAATATCAGGCCATCCGATGCAAGATTGCTGGATAGTTTGGTTGCTACATTTCCGCATGCAAATAATATCAAAATAGAAATTACCGGGCATTGCGATTCACGGGGAACCAATGGATACAACGATACGCTTTCTTTAAAACGAGTGAGGTCAGTTAAAAAATACCTGTTGGCAAGAGGTGTAAATTTATCATTGATCAGCAAAGAGGAAGGATATGGCGAAACAATGCCGGTTGCAGATTTCCCTACAAGGCGTGGGCAGTGGGAAAACCGCAGAGTAGAGCTAACCATTACCGAAGACAATAATCTACCTGCAGAAAATACACTTACCAAATTAATAGGTGATACTATAACCAAAGCCGGAACTATTATTACTATGCAAAACCTGAATTTCGAAGGGGGAATGCATCGTCTGCTACCCGGCAGTATGCCAGTCCTGCAGGATCTGCTGAATGCCTTACAAAAGAATGAGAACCTGGCAATACGGATCGAAGGGCATATTTGTTGTATGCCTGATGCATCAGATGGATATGATCTTGAAACCACGACAAATAATTTATCCGAAGAGCGGGCAAGAGCAGTGTACTTTTTTCTCATAAAGAACCATATAAAGCCTGAACGGCTCTCCTTTATAGGGTTTGGACATCAAAAACCAATATACAGTTACCCCGAAAGATCTGAACAGGAAAGAATTGCGAACAGGCGGGTTGAGATAAGAATAATGAAGAAGTAAGGGCGGTTGCCAGTTTGCAATTTGCAGTTAGCAAAATTTATAAGCATTTACTTCGCTGAAATGCCAACTGCAAATTGCCAACTGCCCACTATCTTTGCAGCATGTCAATTATTAAGCATTTACAGAACAGTACCATTGAAAGTTTATCGGCTTTATACAACCAATCCTTTACAGAAAAGGATTTCCAGATAAACCAGACCAAGCCGGAATTTGAAGGAGATTATACCGTGGTGATGTTTTCATTAGTTAAATCATTGAAATTATCACCGGATGCTATTGGCAACCAGTTGGGCGATCATCTTATAAAAAATTACCCGCAGTTTTTTTCCGCTTACAATATCATTAAGGGATTTTTAAACCTTACCGTGGCTGATGCTTATTGGCAGGAATTACTCAATAAGAATTACAACGATGGCTGCTACGGCAAAAAAGAGCTTAATGGCAAGAAAGTGATGGTGGAATATGCTTCGCCAAACACCAACAAGCCTTTACACCTTGGACATTTAAGAAATATTTTTTTAGGATGGAGCGTCGCTGAAATTTTAAAGGCCAGCGGTTATGAAGTGGTGAAAAGCTGTATTGTTAACGACCGGGGTATTCATATCTGCAAGAGCATGATCGCCTGGCAAATGTTTGCCAATGGTGCTACGCCGGAAAGTACCGGCACAAAGGGTGATCATTTTGTGGGAGACTATTATGTAAAATTCAATAATGCTTATAAAAAAGAAGTAGAGGAACTTATTGCAGCAGGTAAAACAAAAGACGAAGCAGAGAAAGAGGCTCCCATCATGAAAGCAACCCAGCAAATGTTGCTTGACTGGGAAGATGGAAAGCCTGAAGTGATGGAACTCTGGAGAACCATGAATGGCTGGGTATATGAAGGTTTTGATGTTACCTACAATAATATCGGTGCCGACTTTGATAAGACCTATTATGAAAGCGATACTTACCTGTTGGGCAAAGACATTGTGCAGCAAGGCATGGATAAAAAAGTTTTTTACCAGAAAGAAGATAACAGCATCTGGATAGACCTGACAGCTGAGGGACTGGATGAAAAAATTGTACAGCGTCGTGATGGCACTTCTGTTTACATAACACAGGATATTGGCCTGGCTTTACAGAAATATGAGCAGTATAAAATTGACCAGAGCATTTACGTGATAGGCAACGAACAGAACTACCACATGAAAGTGCTGCAACTCATCTGCCAGAAACTGGGCATGCCCAATGCTGATAACATTTATCACCTGAGCTATGGCATGGTGGAACTGACCAGCGGTAAAATGAAAAGCCGTGAAGGAACCGTGGTAGATGCAGATGATATTGTGGAAGAAATGATCACCACCTCACAACAACATACCGAAGAACTGGGTAAGGTAAAAGATTTTAATGCAGATGAACTGAAAGATCTATACAATACCATTGGCCTGGGCGCTATGAAATTTTACCTGTTGCGTGTTGACCCTAAAAAAACCATGGTGTTCAATCCTCAGGAAAGTATCGACTTTCATGGATTTACGGGACCGTTTGTGCAATATACTTATGCAAGGATAAAAAGTATTCTGCGTAAGCAGGAAGGTGAACTAATGACCAATGACACAATGACCACTGACTTGCTGAAAGCAGAAAAAGAAGTGATCGTTGCTGCAGAACAATTCCCGTTGATGATCGGGCAGGCTGCGCAGGAACACAACCCTTCGGTTATTGCCAATTATGTTTTCAATCTTGCAAAAACATTCAATTCTTTTTACGCTGAACTTTCTGTTGCCAATGCTGAAACAGAAAGCAAGAAGCAACTTCGTTTAAGAATTTCATTATTAACCGCAAATATTCTTAAAAGCGGTATGCAGTTAATGGGAATTAAAGTGCCGGAGAGAATGTAATTGAATTAAGGCAGCGATTTGGTAACAAAAATTGTCTATATTAAAAATTACACGCTATGCTTAAAACTTTTGTCTTTGCATTTGCATTGCTTATGCTTTTCAGCTGCAAAAAAAATGAAACTGCACCGGGCATTTCCCCTTGCATGCAGGCACAGATAGATGCCGCATTAGCTAAACCAAAAGGTTATGTCATTTACAGTATTGAAGCTTTTAAATACCAGGGGAACTATGTTTACTTATATATGGCAGGCTGCTGCGACCGATATAATGAATTAAAAGATGAAGGTTGCAACTATCTTTTTGCCCCGTCCGGTGGAATACATGGAGGTGGCGATCTCTCTCATCCAAATTTCTTCAACGAAGCTACATTTATATCCACCATTTGGGTTGATCCCCGGCCTTAAATTCAACACCATTTTTTTGTAAAAGTTCCGGAAAGGGTGTAGTTGAAAATTTGAACCACATAGCACATAGGCAACATAGAGAATAACACATAGTCTGTGTTTTTTCTATTGTGTATATATGCTATGTTGTTCAAATCAATTCAACTAAAACTTCGGCGTTACCCCCATCTCATAAAAGATAAAAGAATAAATATCCGCTGTGGTCTCAATATTCTTTTTGGTATTGCTGGCGCCATGGCCGCTGTTGGTATCAATGCGTATCAGTACCGGGTTCTTGCCTTTGTATTTATCCTGTAACTCAGCAATGTATTTAAATGAATGCGCAGGCACTACCCTGTCGTCATGATCGGCTGTTGTTACCAATGTTGATGGATAATTTTTCGAACTGCTGATATTATGCAATGGAGAATAACCATAGAGGTTCTTAAAATTCTTTTCATCCTGTTCGCTGCTGCCATAATCGGCTATCCAGTTCCAGCCAATGGTGAATTTGTGAAAACGCAGCATATCCATCACACCAACCTGTGGTATCGCCACACGGAAAAGATCAGGACGTTGGTTCATAACCGTGCCTACCAGTAAACCTCCATTGCTTCCTCCACGCATGGCCAGCCTGGCGCTGCTGGTATATTTTTCTTTGATGAGATATTCGCCCGCAGCAATAAAATCATCAAAAACATTTTGTTTGTTGAGCAACATGCCTGCCTTATGCCATTCCTCGCCATACTCGCCACCACCACGCAGGTTAGCCTGTGCAAATACACCACCTGCATTCAGAAATGGTAACAAGGTAGCGCTGAAAGCCGGGTTCATATTGATATTGAATCCTCCATAACCATATAATAAAGTAACATTGTTACCATCTTTCTTAACTCCTTTCCTGCTGATGATGAACATGGGAATTTTTGTTCCGTCTTTTGATGTATAGAAAACCTGTTTGGTCTCATAATCAGCGGGGTTAAAAGCAACTTCAGGTTTACGGAATTCCGAACTTTTTCCCGTTGCAATTTCATATTTATAAATAGTGGGAGGAAAAGTGAACGAGGTGAAAACATAGAACAGGAATTTATCATCACGGTCACCGCCCATGCCGCTGCCATTACCTAATTCAGGATATTTAACTTCTCCTAATAGTTTTCCGTCCAGGTCGTATACATAGGTTTTGGTAGTCACATCTTTTAAATAAGAGACAAATAATTTTTCGCCGCCCGTGCTGGCACTTTGGAGTGGTTCCTTTGTTTCAGGAATAATAGTAACCGCTTTTTTCAGGTCGGGATTTTTGATATCAACAGCGATCACTTTAGTGTTGGGTGCCCCGGCATTTGTTCTTAATAAAAATTTATCGGCCGTATTTTCTATGATGCTGTAATCATCATTGCTGATATCCGGCACAACAGGATAAAATTTCCTTTCTTTTGCTGTCAGGTTCATTGCATAAATGGCATTGCCGTCAAAACCTTTTCCACGGTCGCTTAAGGTAAGGAAAAGGAATTTTTCGTCTTCGCTGGTTCCTGCGGTATGAAAACGCTGCGGATTGCTTTTGTCTTCGTAAATAAGTTTATCAGCACCCTGCGCCGTACCCACTTTATGATACCATACCTGGTGGTTCTCATTCTTAACACTCAATGCGCTGGCTCCCTGCACAGGAGCAGGATAACGGCTGTAATAAAACCCATGTGCTTCCCAGGCAGCTCCGCTTACTTTCACCCATTCAATTTTATCATCCAGGTTTTTACCGGTTGCCATATCCCTTACATAATAGGTTTGCCAGTCGCTGCCCCCCTCACTCAAACCCACTATGGCATAAGCTCCATCTTTGGATAAATTAAAAACAGTCATCCTTGTAGTTCCCTCTTTGCTTAATTTGTTGGGGTCTATTACTTCTTCTACGGTACCATCCAGCCCTTTCTGGCGATAGAGTACTGATTGGTTTTGCAGGCCATTATTCTTATAAAAATAAAACCATTCGCCATTGCGGAACGGTGCAGAATATTTAGGATAGTTAAAAACTTTCTCTATCGCTTCCTGGAAATTTTTACGATAGGGAATTTTATCCAGGTAGCCGAAAGTCACTTTATTTTCTTCTGTTACCCACCCTTTTGTCTCTTCACTTTTATCATCTTCAAGCCAGCGGTAAGGGTCGCTTACTTTGGTACCGAAGTATGTATCGGCCTGTTCTGTTTTTTTTGTAGATGGGTACGTTAACTGTGCCATTGTGTTTTCAGTAATAAAAAAAGCTGCAAGCAATAAGATCGGTTTCATAAAAAAATATTTTGCCTAAGATACAATATTTGGTTACACATTTTTTATAACTGCCGATGCATAAAAAAATGTATTAATGATTTGAGGAGACAGGTTTCTGACATACCAATGTGTATTTTCGACACGTAAAATCATGCGATTGTCTTATTTTTGAAGGATGGAAAAGAAAGTGACAAGGATCGGTGTACTTACATCGGGCGGCGACAGCCCGGGAATGAATGCCTGTGTACGGGCTGTTGTACGTACAGGTATATATCATGGACTGGAGGTATTTGGCATCATGCGGGGCTATACCGGCATGGTTGAGGGTGATATTAAGCAAATGGAAAGCCGCAGTGTGGCCAATATTATCCAGCGTGGTGGTACCATCTTAAAAACTTCCCGCTGTAATGAATTTTTAACTCCCGAAGGCAGGAAGAAGGCATACGATAATTTAAAAAAGCATGGTATTGATGGCCTCGTGATCATTGGTGGCGATGGCAGTTTCAGGGGTGCAGCAACATTCAGTAATGAATTTGATATCCCCTGTATTGGTTTACCCGGCACCATTGATAAAGATATTGCCGGAACCGATTTTACCATTGGTTTTGATACGGCTGTGAACACTGCTGTTGAAGCGATCGATAAGATACGTGACACGGCCGATGCACACGACCGCTTATTTGTTATTGAAGTGATGGGCCGTGATGCAGGTTATATTGCACTGCACAGTGGTATTGCAACCGGTGCAGAGAATATATTGATACCGGAACGCAAAACAGAAATTGAAAAGATCATTTCACAACTGGAAGAAAAAGAAAGAAGGCAAAAACTGGTTAACCTCATCGTGGTTGCAGAAGGAGAGGAATTTGGCGGCGGTAACGAAGTGGCCAAAGTGATAAAATCACGTTTGCCATTGCTGGAAGTGAGGGTGTGCATCTTAGGGCATATCCAGCGGGGAGGTTCGCCCAGTTGTTTCGACAGGCTGATCGCAAGCCGTATGGGTTATCATGCAGTGGAATCGCTTTTTGAAGGCAGGCACAATGTTTTTATCGGGATCGTAAACAATAAAATTAATTATATACCGCTCAACGAAGCCATCAAGAAAAAGCAACGCATCAGTGAAGAGTGGATGAAGATCGTTAAAATACTGGCGACGTAGAACCGATCAAGGATCCTAGATAAAAGATATCATAACCAGTAGGCACTTATCCAGTATCAAGTATCCAGTATCAAACAACTTTAAATTAATTACAACCTACAAAAATAAATGAGTAAAAATCTTGACAAGTACCTGCACCTCCAAATGGACAAAGAAGCAGGCATTTCACATTCTCAGAAGAAAACAAAAATTGTTGCAACTGTTGGACCTGCCTGTGATACCCTTGAAAAACTGCTTGAACTGGCCAAGGCCGGTGTGAATGTCTTCAGGCTGAATTTCTCCCACGGAACATACGAGAATAAAAAAGAGATCATCGATCATATCCGTACCATCAATAAATCACAACCTTTTAATATTGCCATTTTAGGCGATCTGCAGGGCCCCAAATTAAGAGTGGGGGAACTTAAAGATGGCATGGTGGAACTGGTAGAAGGCGCAGACATTATTTTCAGTACCGAAAAACAGATCGGCACAAAGGATAAAGTTTACGTTTCTTATCCAAACCTCACAACCGATGTAAAAGTTGACGAACGTATTTTTCTGGATGATGGCAAAATGGAAGTGAAGGTTAAATCCATCCTGAATGATAAAGAGGTTTTAGTTAACATTACCATCGGTGGCATGTTACTCCCCAAAAAAGGAGTTAACCTGCCCGATTCGGAACTGACCATGCCCTCGATGACAGAAAAAGATTTTGCAGATCTTGAATTTATCATCGAAAATAACCTGGATTGGGTAGCCCTTTCATTCGTTCGCAGAAAACAGGATATCACTGAATTAAAAAGCAAGATCGCAGAAAAGAAAAGCAAGATAAAAGTTATTGCAAAGATCGAAATGCCCGAAGCATTAAAAAACATACGGGATATTATTGTAGAAAGTGATGGCATCATGGTGGCACGTGGCGACCTGGGTGTTGAACTCCCGGTAGAACAGGTACCCATCATACAAAAGGAACTCATCCGCAAAAGTATGCACCGTGCAAAGCCCGTTATCGTTGCAACGCAGATGATGGAAAGCATGATGGACCGCACCAAACCCAACCGCAGTGAAGTGAGTGATGTGGCCAATGCCGTGCTGGAAGGTGCCGATGCCGTAATGCTCAGTGGTGAAACCGCCATGGGTGAATACCCGGTACAGGTTGTTGAAACCATGGTACGTATCATTTTAGAGGTTGAGAAAACAGTGTACGATTATAACCGTGATGATATTCTTTCGCCCCAACCTCACTCCCCTTCTTTTTTAAGCGATGCTATTTGTTACAGCGCCTGCAAACTGGCACATGATACAAATGCACGTGCATTGATAGGTATGACACAAAGTGGTTACACTGCTTTTATGCTAAGCAGCTACAGGCCAAAAGCACCGCTGTATATTTTCAGTAAAGAAAAATCCTTGTTGGCGCAGTTAAGTTTAAGCTGGGGTGTAAGGGCATTTTATTATGCCGAAGAAGAAAGCCTGGATGATATCATTTTTGACCAGATAAATATTCTAAAAGAACGTGGTTTTCTCACGTCAGGAGATGTGGTTGTGAATACCGGCAGCACACCGGTTGAATTACACCTGCCAACCAATATTGTAAAGATCTCGAAGGTAGAATAGTTAATTGTTATCAGTTAATTGTACTGCTGGCAAGATCAGTATTTACACAATTAACCGATAACATTTAACATCAGACCTTAACTCATGCAGCAAATAATTATTCCCGCAATAATATTTCCAACAATGGCATAGCCTGCATTAATTAAGAACAAACTGAAGGGTTTCTTTTCGTACAGGTAATTCACTCCAATTGTAGCAGCACAAAAGCAGCAGCCGGTAAGCGCTCCCAGCTTTGCACCACTCATCCAGGTGGCAGTAATATTTTCTATCCTTCCTGCAAGAATTGCCAGGGCAAGGCATTGTACAAACATCAATACCAGCGAACCTCCAAAAGTCATCCCCATCCCCTTTTTAAGGTTGGGATCATTCACGTCAATTTTCAGGTCTGATATCCAGCGTTTACTAAACAGAACTGAATACCACAATGCACCCAGGCCAAAATAAGCCAGGGTAGCTACCAGTACAGCTATCCAGTTAATGTAATCAAATAAATGTCCCATGATCGATAGTTTTGGTTAAAGAATGAGAAGAAATATACAAACAGTTTAAAGCATTCGCAAATTGTTACTGCTTAAGTTCAAAAACTGTCAGGCTTGTAAGTGTTTAGTAATTCGGTAACAGAATAAGCTTTTTTCATCTATAATACTTTACCCTTTTTTTGACAAATTTTCTTTAGCTATAGAGGCTACAAAAATTTGTCAAAAAACA
>Ga0193752_1002113_pt1 | contig 15353 bp, 13 predicted proteins | sample H1c1metaG_FD_144924 | JGI IMG/M metagenome (GOLD analysis project Ga0193752, IMG submission 144924) | Soil microbial communities from a riparian zone of the East river system, Colorado, United States - H1c1 | ecosystem: Environmental > Terrestrial > Soil > Riparian zone | place: USA: East River... | reverse complement strand
CTCGCAGACGAGCGCACCAACTCGATCATCATCGTCGGAACCGAGCAGGCCTATCTGCGCATCCTCGAGATGCTCAAGCAACTCGACGGCTCGATGGAGGGCGAAGGCAAGGTCCACGTCCACCACTTGCAGCACAGCTCCGCGGAAGAAGTCGCGACGACGCTCACCAACTTGGTCGGCAAAGGCGGCGACAAGAAGGACACCGGCAGTGTGTTCGAGGGCAAGGTCGCGATCACGTCGCACAAAGCCAGCAACGCACTCGTCGTGACCTCGTCGGCGCACGACTTCCAAGCGCTGCGCACCGTGATCGACATGCTCGACTCCGAGCGCAAGCAGGTGTTCATCGAAGCGGTGATCATGGACCTCACGGTCACCCGCTCGAGCAACCTCGGCCTCGGCTACCACGGCGGCATTCCGAACACGCCGACCGAAAACGCGATCTCCGTAATCGGCTTCAACGCGGCGCGCACGGTCGGTGGTTTGATCGGTGCAGCCGGTAGCGGCGACTTCCTCACCGGCCTCGCCGTCGGCGTGCAAGGCCCCGACATCGCGGAAGCCGGCATCGGCATCTCGATCCCGGCGTTCGGCGTCGCACTTCACGCGATGGCGGCTTCGGGCGAAGCGAACGTGCTTCAAACTCCGCACTTGATCGCGACCGACAACGTCGAGGCGGAGATCTCGATCGGTCAAAACGTGCCCCTGCAAACCTCTTCGGCTGGAGGCCTCGGAGGTCTCGGCGGGCTGAGCGGCCTACTCGGAGCGCAAGGCGGTCAAGCCGCGGGCCTCGCGGGCGCAGCCGGTCTCCTCGGTGGTCTCGGTGGTCTCGGCGGCTTCGGCAACGTCCCGCGCCAAGACGTCGGTACGACGATCACGATCACGCCGCACTTGAACGAGGCCAACGAGATCCGGCTCGAGATCTCCGAGGAGATTTCGAGCGCCGGTGCGCCGGAGCAGAGCGGCAACTTGGGTGTGCGAACGATCAGCCGCACAAAAGCCAAGACCGAGGTCGTCGTGCGCGATCAGCACACGGTCGTCATCGGCGGCCTGATGCGCGATCAGCTGACGACGAGCTCATCGAAAGTGCCGGTGCTCGGCGACATTCCGTTGATCGGCGCGTTGTTCCGCACGACCGACAAGACGAAGGAAAAGAAGAACCTGCTCTTGTTCTTGACGCCGTACGTGATCCGGTCGCCCGCCGACCTGCGCACGATCTACGAGCGCAAGATGCGCGAGCGCCAAGAGTTCGTGGATCGCTACTTCGTGTTTAGCGACGCTGAATACGAAGCGCCGGTCGACTACTCGCGCACGCGCGGCTTGCTCGGCGAGATCTTTCGAGAGATCACGGTCCTCGACAGCGAGCGTAAAGCCGCAGCTGAAGGTGCGCTGAAGAGCGAGCCCGGCCACGAGCCGAAGCCACCGATCGGAATCGGACCAGCTCTGAGTCAGGAGTTGTCCGACGGCTCCACCGGCGCAGCTGTCAGCGGCGTGAACGCCGGCGCCTCGGCCAACGCCGTGCAGCTCGGAAACGCACCGAACTTTGTGCCGCAGACGAACGCCGGCAATGCTTTCAACAACACCGCGGCCGCCCCACCCGGCGCCGCGCCGCCATCCGAGGCACCACCCGCGCAACTGGCGCCCGCCGCACCCCCGAGAAACGAGGCGTCCAATGCGCCGCCTCCACCGGCGAACCTTCCGCCGGCCGCGCCGAACGCTCCTGAGCCCTGAGTACACGTCATGGAAGAACGCTACGTCGGAGAGATCCTGGTACGACAAGGTGCGCTCACGCCCGAGCGCCTCGAGCAAGCTTTGTCGATCGTCGACGAACGCGGCAGCAAGCTCAAAGACGTCCTCGCGGGCGCTCACATCCTCGAAGAAGCCCAATACGTCGAGGCGCTCGCACGCGACCTCGGCTTACCCGTGATCACCAAGATATCGGTCGACGAGATCCCGGCGGAGTTGATCGACCTGGTGCCGATCAACTTCGCGCGTCAACACGAGCTCTTACCGCTGTCGATCTCGGGCGACGTGTTGCGCGTCGCGATCGCGAACCCGCTCGACCTCTCACCGCTCGACGATCTTCGCGCGCTATCGGGCAAGCGCTGTGAACCCGTCGTCGTTTCGTCCGAAGTGATCGAGGCCGCGATCAATCGGGTCTACGAGCGCAAAGATCAAAACTCGCTCGCGGAGTCGGACTCCGACGACGACGTCGACGAGTTGCAAGACCTCATCGACATGACCGACGAAGCGCCGGTCATTCGCTGGGTCAACAACTTGTTCTACGAGTCCGTGCGCGACCGCGCCTCGGACATTCACATCGAGCCGGCCGACAACGAAGTCGTCGTCCGCTACCGCATCGACGGCACGCTCTACAAAGTCAAAGCCGCGAACAAAGCGTTCCTGTCTTCGATCGTCGCGCGCGTGAAGATCGAGGCGAACTTGAACATCGCCGAAAAGCGGCTACCACAAGACGGCCGCATCACGAAGAAGATCAAAGGCAAGCTGGTCGACGTCCGCGTCTCGACGATCCCGACCAACCGCGGCGAACGCATCGTGTTGCGTCTCCTCGACAAGGAGCAAGCGCTCCTCGATCTGCCCGCGCTCGGCTTCGACCGCGACCAGATGTCGGTGATCGAAGATTTGATCACGCGCCCGAACGGGATCTTGCTCGTCACGGGGCCGACCGGTGCCGGTAAGACCACGACGCTCTACGCGTGTTTGAACAAGATCAACTCACCCGAGCTGAACATCCTGACGGTCGAAGATCCGGTCGAATACGAGCTGCGCGGCATCTCGCAGATGCCGGTGCAGCCGAAGATCGGCCTCACGTTCGCCGCTGGGTTGCGCTCGTTTTTGCGCCAAGATCCGGACGTGATCATGGTCGGTGAGATCCGCGACCATGAAACCGCGGAGATCGCGATCCACGCATCGCTCACCGGTCACTTGGTGTTTTCCACGCTGCACACGAACGACGCCGCAGGTGCGATCGCACGTATGGTCGAGATGGGCGTGCAGCCATTTTTGATCGCCTCGTCGTTGCTCGCCGTGCTCGCACAGCGCCTCGTGCGCCGCTTGTGCAACGAGTGCCGGCAGCCGTACGTGCCGTCCGATCAAGACCTGCGTTCGCTCGAGCTCGATGCGAAAGCGTTCGGTCCGCCGCTGCCGATCCTCGAAGGACAGCGTCCACCCGGGTCGATTCCACCCGCCGCTCTCGGCAGCACCGGAACCAAGGGCAACGGCAGCGGCAACGGGCACGACTCGGACATCGATGACGAGATCACGCTCGCGAACCAACCGCTCGCCGCCGTGATCCTCGACAACGGCACGCCGTCGAAAGCACCGCGCCCCGTGTTCTATCGCCCGGTCGGTTGCGAACAATGCGCCGGCACGGGGTACCGCGGCCGCGTCGGTATCTACGAGCTCTTGGTCGTCGACGAACCCATTCGCCGCGACATTCTCAACAACAGCGACAGCAAGACCATCACTCGCACTGCCCAAGAGCGCGGGATGATCACGCTGCGCGTCGACGGCACTCGTCAAGTGCTCGCCGGTAAGACGAGCGTCGAAGAAGTGCTGGCCATGACGCAAGCCGGTGATCTGGAGTAATCCGTGGCCGTCTTTCGCTGGCAAGGCATCGACAAAGCTGGGCGCAACCAAAAAGGTGTGCGCGATGCCGACAATGCGAAGGTCGTCCGCGCATTGCTGCGCAAAGATGGCATCCTCGCGACGTCGATCGAAGAAGACTCGGTCGCGCGCACCCGGCTCGCGCGCGAGATCGATTTCCGTCGGATCTTCGAACGCGTAAGCGCACAAGACCTCGCGCTGCTGACGCGACAGCTCGCGACTTTGCTTCACTCGGGCGTGCCGCTCGTAGAGGCGCTGTCGGCATTGATCGAACAAGTCGAAAACCCGCGGCTGCAGTCGGCGCTCACGCAGACGCGCGACAAAGTCAACGAAGGTACGAGCTTGGCGGAATCGCTTCGCGAGCACCCGAAGATGTTCGAACCGCTGTACATCAACATGGTCTCGGCCGGCGAAGCGAGCGGCACGCTCGACCTCGTGCTCGAGCGCTTGGCGGACCACCTCGATTCACAAGCGCAGCTGAAGAACCGCGTGGTCGGCGCCCTCTTCTACCCCGCGTTCATGGCCGTGTTCGGTCTCGGCGTCATCACCCTGATGATGGTCGTCGTCGTGCCGAAGGTCTCCGCGATCTTCGCCGACTTCAACCAAGTGCTGCCGTGGAACACGCGGCTGCTGATCTTCACGAGCAACGCGTTCGTGAACTACTGGTGGTTGATCCTCACCAGTATCGGCCTCGTGATCTTCCTGTTCCGGCGCTGGCTGAACACCGAAAAGGGCCGCGCGACCTGGGATCGGCGCATCTTGCGCGTACCGGTCATCGGCAAGTTGCAAGTCATGATCGCCGTCGCGCGTTTTGCGCGCACGCTCTCGACGCTACTCGCGAGCGGTGTGTCGCTCCTCACCGCGCTCGACATCGCGCGCAACGTGCTCGGCAATGCCGAGCTGATGCGCGTCGTCGAAGAAGCGCGCGCGTCGATTCGCGAAGGTGAAAGTATCGCCGCTCCACTCAAACGCAGCGGCCGCTTTCCCCCGATCGTCACGCACATGATCGCGATCGGTGAGCGCTCCGGCGAGCTCGAGGGAATGCTGACTCACGTCGCGATCGCCTACGACAATCAAGTGACGGTGCGCCTGCAAACTCTGACGTCGCTGATGGAGCCAGTGATGATCGTGATCATGGGCACGTTCGTCGGCGGTATGGCGATGTCGATCTTGATGCCGCTCATGCAGATCAACGAGTTCGTCCAATGAGGCGCCGCTACAAAGTTTCGACGATCCGTTTGCCGTGGGAGCGCGAGAGCCGCTGGCTCGGTGACCTGCTCTCGGGGCGGCGCTGGTGGATGATCCTCGCATCTGCAGCCATCGCCGTGTTCGTCGTGCTCGCGTATCGCGCTGCGGACACGCGGGCGCGCACGCGAGCGACGCGCGCTGCGATGGCTGAAGCGCGGCGCGCTGTCGCTGCGTTCGTCGCCGAGCTGGGACGCTGTCCGCACTCGACGGTCGAGCTCGTGCACCCACCGAAAGCCGGCGCGCACTACTTGAACGAGCTGCCGGTGGATGGCTGGGGACGCCCACTGTACGTGCGATGCCAGGGGAGTAACTCCCGCGACGTAGCCGAGGTGATCTCGGCCGGGCCGAGCGGCTCGTTTCTGCAAGACGACCACGTTTTATAAGCTGGGATTGGAGACGCCGATGAGCAAAACCCCTTACACCTCGGAACCTCGGCCGACTGCGGACGAGCGCACGGAGCAGTCAGCGCCGGCGTTCGCGTCGTGTCGCATCGCTCGCCGCTCGCGGCGGCAAGAAGGCATGACCCTCGTCGAGATCATGATCGTCATGGTGATCATGGCGCTGGTCACTGCCGCTGCAAGCTTCGCGATTCTGCCGCGCCTCAAAGACGCGCGCGTGAAAGCGACGCAGCAGGACGCGAAGAAGATCGGTAGCGCGGCCGAAATGTACATGTCGGAACACGACGATTGCCCGACGGTCGAAAAGCTCGTCGAAGCGAAGATCATGTCGAAGAAGAATCGCACCGCCGACGCGTGGGACCACGAGTACACGATCGAGTGCGACGAAGACGGCGCGATCGTGCGCTCGGGTGGTCCGGACGGCCAAATGGGTACGGACGACGATATCGAGTAAACCGTGAAGAAGCGCCGCAGCAAACGCAGCCTCGAGGGCATGACGCTGATCGAGATCATCGTAGTGACGGTGATCGTCGCGCTCGCTATGTCGGGGGTCTCGTTCAGCATCGGTGCGCTCACACGCACGAACCTCAAAGGCGGCGCAGGCAAGATCGGTGCGGCGATGCGTTACGCCTACAACCGCGCGATCACGCAGGGCACGATCGTGCGGGTTCACTTTGCGATTCCAGGCGGGACGTTCTCCGTCGAGGAAGCCCACAGCGGCGTCATGATCACGCGCTCGAAGGACAAGACCGACAAGACCAATCTCGACGAGAAAGGTCGCAGGGTCGACTCGGTCGATCCTTGGGTCGCGGCGCAGCAGCGTCTCAGTCACCCCGACAAACCAACTGTCGGCGCGTCCCCATTCTCGGCACTGACGACGGAAGACGGCGAGGTTCTGAAGCGTTATCAGAACGTGTCAGTTGGACGAGGCGTACAAATCATCAAGCTGCTGGTGCCGCACGAACCTGAGCCGGTAACCAAAGGCGAAGGCTCCGTGCACTTCTTTCCGGGCGGTCACACCGAACGTGCAGTCGTGCAACTCGGGGACGGTCGCGGCGGCGTGTACTCGGTCGAAGTGCACCCGCTCACCGGGCGCGTGAAGGTGCACGGCGAAGCGTACGAGCCCAAAGAGTTGCTCGACGAGATCGATGGCAAAGAAGAAGTGTCCGAGGTGCGCCCATGAAGCCGACGCGGCGCATGAGCACGAAGACGCGCGCGCGCCTCAAACGCCTGGCGGCCGGGTTCACGTTGCTCGAGGTGATGGTCTCGATGGCCATTCTCGCAATTGCGCTCGGCGCCGTGTTTTCCGCGGAGGCCGGCTCGGTTCGAATGGCCGGTCGCGCGCGCAAGCTCGGCTTCGCGTCGATGCTCGTGCGTTGCAAGATGGGCGAGATCGAAGAGCAAGTCGCGAAAGAAGGTTTTCCCGCGGCGTTCGATGAAGGCTCGGACAACTGCTGCAAAGACGCCGAGATTAAAGGCTTCAGCTGCAAGTGGGAGATCGAACCCGTAACGATGCCGGATGCGATGTTCAATCCGGAAGAAGACGAAAACGGCGAGAACGCCGACGGCGACAGCAAGAGCGGCGACAGCAAGTCGGGCGATTCGAAGTCGGGTGACTCGAAGTCCGGAAGCTCGAAGTCCGGCGACTCGAAGTCCACGAAGGATCTCAAAGACACGCTCGGCTCGACGGACGGGAAGAAGAAAAAGCTCGACCCTGCGGAGTTGCTCAAGGACCCGAAGAAGCTTCTCGGTGGTGGCAGCACGGGTGGAATGGGCATGGGTATGGGTGCGGCCGCGATGGGCATGGGCACCGGCTCCGGGTCCGATTCAGATGACGAGAGCGGTGGCCCACCGGACATGGACGCGATCGCTTCGATGGCGATGCAGTACGTGTATCCGATCCTGAAGCCTGCGTTCGAGAGTCAGATCCGGCGCGCGACCGTGACCGTGATGTGGAGCGAAGGTTCGGCGGAACAGAAGTTCGACGTCACGCAGTACCTCGTCGCGGAGCAGCCGATCCCGCTGCTGAGCACTGATCCGAACGCTCAAAATCAAAACGGGACTGGCACGGGCACCGGAACTGGTACCGGCACGGGTACTGGAACGAACAGCACCGGCACCGGAACGAACTCTACCGGCAGCCAACCCAACCTCTTTCAGCCGCGCACGGGTTTCGGCACGTTCGGGGCCACGCGATGAAGCGCTCCTCCGGCATGTCGCTGATCGAAGTGATGGTCGCGATGACGATCTTTGCGATCGTCGCGAGCTTGCTGTACGGCGGGTTCCAGCAGACCGCGCAGATCAAAGAACGCGTGGAGTCCTCGCTCGATCGCGAGCACGAGATCCGCAGCGGCATGGAGCGCATGGCGCAAGAGATGACGACGGCTTACACGTCGACCCAGCGCAACATCAACGAAGCGTTGCGCACGATGCAGACCGGCTTCGTCGGCAAAGAAGAAGGCTCGAACACCAAGATCTACTTCAGCTCGTTCTCACACCGCCGGCTCTACCGCAACGCGCACGAGTCCGATCAAAACGAGCTCGCGTACTACGTGACGGCCGACCCGAACGACTCGACCAAAGACGTGCTCGCGCGCCGCGAGCAGCGCCGCGTCGACATGGATCTGGAAAAGGGCGGCCAGATCCAAGTGCTGATCGAGAACGTGCACAGCTTCGAAGTTCAGTTCTTCGATCCGCTCACGAAAGAGTGGACCACGAACTGGGATACGACTCAGGCGGGCGGCCAACCGAATCGCTTGCCGATGCAAGCGAAGCTCAAGATCACGGTTCCGAACTTGAGCGGCAAAGGGCCCGATCAAGCGTTTGGCACTCGCACCTGGTTTCCGATCACGTACGCCCTCAACTTCACGCAGTACAAACTATGATCGCGCCAACCGACATGACGAGTAGTCGGCGAACGCGGCAAGCGGGCGCGGGGATTTCGCTCGGCTTGCGCCGGCGCCAACCCCGTCGCGTGAGCGCCGCGCCGGTGATGGCGCGCGCCCAGCGGCGCAAAACGAACCCCGGCCGCCCTCAGCGGCGCGAGCAAGGCGTCGCGCTGGTGATGGTGCTGACCGTGATCGCGATGATCTCGGTGTTCGTCGCGGACCTGTCGGCGAACACGTCGGTCGCGTTTCAAATGGCAGTGGGCGAGCGCGACCGGATCAAAGCCGAATACATCGCCCGCAGCGGCTTGAACCTCACGCGGCTTCTGATCGCGAAGGAACCGGCAATTCGGCAGATCATCGCGCCGATCTACAGCATGGTGCTCGGCCACGGGCCGCCGCAGATCAACATCTGGGCTTTCGCCGACTCCATCTTGGCGCCGTTCGCGAACTACAACGCCGCGAAGGCACAAGGCGCCGGCGTCGGGATCGACTTTTCGAAGATGGCGGGCCTCAAGGACACTGGCGGCACCTTCGAGATCACGACGATCTCGGAGAACAGCATGATCAACGTGAACAAGCCGCTGTTTTTCGTCGGTGACGAAGCGCGCAAGAGCATCGCGATGCAGCTGTTCGCGCTGATGGGCGGCTATCAAACCGACAGCCCGTACGATGCGATGTTCCAGAAGGCCGACTCCGACGGCCAGATCACGAGCCGCCTCGACATCGTGTCCGCCGCGATCGACTGGTGGGACGACGACGAACAACGCACCGTGTTCGACCCCGGCGGCGCGAGCGTGACGAGCGCCGGCCGCGAAGACGACATCTACTCGCGTTTCCCCGATCCGTATCGCGTAAAAAATGCGGCGTACGATTCGCTCGATGAGCTGCGCTTGATTCGCGGCTTCAGCGACGACTTCTGGGCGACGTTCATTCAGCCGGATCCCGAAGACCCGAAGAGCCGTCGCATCACGATCTACGGGTCGGGTGCGGTGAATCCGAACGAAGCGCGCGCAGAAGTGCTCTGGTCGCGCATCTGCTCGTACGTCTCGACGCAGCCGTTGTGTCAGGACCCAGGGCAGCGCCTCGCGTTCGTGAACTTGTTCGATACGGCCCGCGCGATGCTGCCGGTCGCGCTCTTCGAAAAGCCCGATGACTTTTTGAACTTCGTCCAGGGCAAAGGCAATGCACGCGACCTCTACCCGATGGTCCAGGGGCTGCTCGGGCCTACGAGTGCGCTCCTCCTGTGGAAGCCGATCGTGATTCCGCCGGACAAGCTCCAGGCGATGCGCGCAGCGTTCGTGACCTCGGCGCGCATCTTCACGATCGTCGCGACCGGCCGGGTCGGAAAGGCGAGCGTGCGCATCAACACAGTGCTCAATTTCGACGAAAACTGGACTCCGCCCCCTCTCACCACCGGTAAAATGACACCGCTGGGTATGTTCCACCGCTACCGGATCGACTGAGGCAACTCGCTTATGGCACGCATACTTGGGATCGACATCGATCGCACGGCCGTCCGCGGCGCGCTGCTGAAGACCGCCTTCCGGCGCGTCGAGGTCGAGCGTTACGTCAAAGTTCCGCTGACGCAGTCGGCGGATAGCCTCGGCCGCACGACCGAGCTGCACGACGCGTTCGCGAGCTTGGTGCGCGCGCTCGGGCGCCCCCCCGACACGGTCGTGTCCGCGATCGATGGCGAGCTCGCGTCGCTGCGCGTCGTGGAGCTACCGATGGCGGCGGCGAAGCGCGCGGCGGAGGTTCTGCCGTTCGAGCTCGAGTCGCTCTTGCCGTTCGAAGTCGGCGACGCGGTGATCGACTTTCAGCCGATCGAGACGCACGAAGGGCAGCTGCGGCTAATGGCTGCGGCGGTGCTGCGCGAACGCGTCCGCGAACACATCGCGCTCTTTCAAGGTGGGCCGTTCGAGCCACGCGAAATTGCGGTCGGAGCGATCGCGCTCGATGGCTTGCGGACGCTGTGTCCTGAGCTCACGGCGGGCCGGCGCCTGATCGTCGAGCTGTGCGAGCGCGAGACGAACGTCTGCGCGCTCAATCACGGTCGTGCATCGTTCGGGCGCACGTTGTCGGTCGGTGCCGATGGGCTGCCACATCGCGCGGTGGAGCTCACGCAAGGCCTGCGTCAGACGCTCGCGGCGTATCGCGCGGCGGGCGGCGCGCAACCGGAGGTGATCCACCTCGCGGGTAAAGGCGACCTCGAAGCGTTCGGCGCGCATCTCGGTCAAGAGCTCGGTGTGCCGGTCGAGCTTCTCACTCTGCCCGGGCCTGAAGACTCTGGCACGCAAGGCCCGCCGGAGTTCGCGCGTGCAGCGGCGCTCGCCGGGCGCGTGATGGCTTCGGGTAAGCGGATCAATCTTCGCACGGGCGAGTTCGTCGCCAAGCGCGCGAGAAGCGATCTGATGAGCTCGTTCAACCTCGTCGCGGTGTGCGCGCTGATCGTGCTCGTGACGGCGGTGTTCTCGCTCAAGGTGAAGCAATCGGTCCTGAGTGGCGAGCAAGCTGCGCTTCGCAAACAATTGCGCGAAACCACGCAACGCGTGTTCGGGAAGGCCGAAACGGATCCGACCAAGGTGATGACGATGATCACGACCCCGAGTGCGGACAATCCTTTGCCCCGCTTCGATGCGTACGATGCGCTCGCGGCGATCTCGGGTTCGGTTCCGGCGGACATCACACACGAGATGCGGCACATGCGGATCGACCTCGCGGAAGAAAAGAAGGAAGGCCAGATCGAGCTGCAAGGCTCGCTCGGGTCGATCGAGCAGCGCGACGTGATCGTCACGCAGCTCGAAGCCCACGGCTGCTTCAAAGAGATTCAGCGTGGTCGCACGTCGCCCGGTCGCTCGTCCGACACGTTGAACTATCAGCTCGAAGCGAAGCTGATGTGCCCCGGCGATACGACCGGCGCGAAAAAGAAGAAGACCACGACGAGGAGCTCGGACGCCGATGAATAATCCTTTGTTCGAGCGGCTGCGCGCCACTTGGGAAAACTTGAACGATCGGGAGCGGCGCATGCTCTCGATCCTCGGAGCAGTGTTCGGTGCGTTTCTGCTGATCATGCCGCCGATCCTGCTCGTGATGGACAACGCAGATCTCGAGGCGCAAAACACGGAGCTGCGCAACGTCGTCGAGGAACTGGACCTGCAGCGCAATCGGCTCGCGCGCCTCTCGCAGGAGCGTAGCGCCGCCGATCAAAAGTACTTGAACAAGACGCCTCCGCTCGGTTCGTTCATGGAGTCGGAAGCAAAGAAGCAGGGCCTCACGTTGCAAGAGGTCACCGATCAGCCTGAAAAGACGGTCGGTCGCTACTTGCGGCGCAGCGTCACCGTGGCGCTGCCACAAGTCGCGCTCACACCGCTCATCAACTTGCTCTCGAGCATCGTGGAGAGCGGACATCCGGTCGCGGTGGATCAGCTGCAGATCGACCACTTTCAGGCGGGCGATCAGTACAACGTGAAGCTCGGAATCTTGACGTTCGACAAGCTGCAGGTGGCTGCAGCCAAGACGGAGGAAACCGGTGGCTGAAGCAGCAGCAGGAACAGCAGCCACCGGGTCGAGTCCGGTGTCGAAGGGCGTCGCGTTCGTGCGCGACTACCTCGGCATCGGCGTGCTCTACGTCGTGTTTTTCGTCGTCGCGTTCATGTTGGCCGCGTATTTGACGTTCCCTTACGATCGGCTGCGCGGCTACATCTTGGACAAGATCGAAGCGTCGACGAAGGGCCGGCCCGATGCGTTTCATGTCGAGCTCGGCGAGCTTTCGCCTTCGCTGCTCACGGGCGTGGTGTTGACGGACGTCGATGTCCGGCGCCGCGCCGCGGATAGCGCGAGCGAGGCCGAACAGACCACGCTGCACTTCGACGAGGTGACTGCACGTGTGTCGTTGTGGTCGCTGCTGATGCGTGCGCCGAAGGTCAACTTCACGGCGAAGGTTGGCGAAGGCGAGCTCGAGGGCAGCTACAAGCAGGACGGTGATGCGCAAGAGATCGAATCCGAGATCGACTCGCTCGATGTCGGGAAACTCGGGCTCGGCACGTTCATCGGCGTTCCGTTGAAGGGCCGCGCGACCGGGACGTTGCAGTTGTCGATGCCGGCCGAGGCGCAAAAGACGACTGGCGATGTCGAGCTGAAGATCTCGGGGCTGCGCATCGGAGACGGCAAGGCGAAGTTGGTGATGCCGGGATTGCGTAGCGGCATGACACTCGAAGAAGTGGATGCGGGCTCGCTCGATCTCGCGATCAAGGCCGCCAACGGCTCAGCCGAACTCGTGCGCTTTGCGACGGACGGCAAAGACTTGAAGATTCACGGGGATGGCTCGATCCGCCTCGCGAATCCGATGCGTCGCAGCCGGCCAGATGTGCAGCTCGAGATGAAGCTGAGTGACGCGTACAAGCAGAAGACGGATCGCACGAAGGCACTGTTCGAGATACTCGCAATGCAGCCCGATTGGCAGCGCGCGACGGGTACGGATGGTTCGCTGAACTTGCACGTCACGGGCACGCTGCAGACGCCGCGTGCAACACCGGGCGGAACGCTCCGAACTCCACGCAAACACTGAAGGTCGCGCGAGCGAATCCGTGCGGGGAATAGAGTGCGGTGGTCGCGGGTTCGCTCCCGTATCCGGCCGCCTGCGTTGCCGGCGTGCGTGGCACGTGCCAGGATTGCGAATTGTGATGCGCTTGCCTTTAGGAGCTCGGCTGCTCCCTCGTGCGATGACCTACGTCGTCGTGGCGAGCTGCATGGCGCTTCAGCTCTCTGGCACGATCCACCTCGCGGTCGTTCAGCACGCGATTTGCGCCGAGCACGGCGAAGCGATGGACGTGGGCGAGGACGCAGGCGCGCACCAGCGCTCGCTCGCACGTGAGAGTGAGCGCAGCGAGCGCGGCATCTACGCCGGGAATGGCCACGCGCCGGCTGACGAGTCGCACCACCACTGCCCGCTCGACGAGGACCGCAACACGCATGCGCTCGTCGTGCACGCGGCGCTAGTTGGCGTGCGCGTCGCGAGTCCGACCGCGCTCGCACCGCCGCACGCCGAAGTCGCGTACTTGGCGCCGCGTGCGTTGCAGCTGCTCGCTCCCAAGACCTCTCCGCCCGCTTGAGTTGCACGCACATCGCGTGATCTGCGCGCGCTCGGCAAATCGTCGAGTGCGCCCGGTCGCGCCAGCTCGGCAATTCGATTTGCGGTAGAGGGTTCATGGCAACTTATCGATCGGCTTTGGTCACGGTCAGACGGACGTTTTCAGCTGGCACTTGGGTGTGTGTACTCGCGGCCGCAGGCGCGAGCGCGCAGGACACGGATGCAGGAGGGCCACCCGACACCGATGCTGCAGCTCCGAGCGGCGCCCCCGCAGCGTCGCCGGAGCAAACCGCGACTGAACCAAGTCAACCAAGTGAACCGGCGAACGAGGGCACGGCACCCTCAGCTTCTCGCGCTGCGGAAGAGGCGGAGATCGCAGCCGAGATGGCGCGCATGAAGCAAGCGCAGCCGCCTGGTTCCGGCAGCGGAGAGCCGCAGCCGCTCGCTGCAGCACCCGCGGAATCGAGTGGTGCTTCGGCGTCGTCGAGCGGCTTGAGCAACCTCATGAACCCGGCGATCTCGGTCGCAGGCGTTGCATTTGGAGGCGGGACGACGCGACGCGAGAGCGCCGCAGGTGCGCCCGACGACTTGCGAAGCGGCCTCACGCTGCAGGAAGTCGAGCTCCGGGCGAGCGCGATCGTCGACCCTTACTTTCGCGCCGACGTCGCGCTGACAGGCAACGCCGATGAGATCGGCTTCGAAGAAGCTTTCATCTCGACGCTCGAGATCCCGCGCGTGACGCTACGTGCCGGTCAGATGAAAGCGACCGTGGGGCGACACAACTTGCTGCACACCCATGCGTTTCCGTTCATCACCGCACCGCTCCCCTGGCGCGCGTTGATGGGCCCGGAAGGTTTGAACGACCCGGGCGTCTCGGCAGACGTGCTCTTGCCGCTGCCGTTCTACGCCGAAGTCACGACGCAAGTGTTCGCGGGTAACTGGCTTCCGTTCGCAGGCAGCATCGCCGACAACCCGCGCACGGCTCGAGACGAAGCCATCCCGGATCAGCGCCACGACCGCGACCTCGCGTACGTCGGTCACTTGAAGACGCTGTTCGACTTGAGCGACTCGTCCACGCTCGAGCTCGGTGCGAGCTACATCGGCGGGCGCAATGGTTTCGGCGGCCTGACAAACGTCGTCGCCGGCGACGTCACGTTCAAATGGAAGCCGATCGAAGCGGAGCGCTACGAAGGTTTCGATTGGACGACTGAATATGTCTGGATCGATCGCGGTCGCGCTCCGACGGACCGTTCGCGCGGCGGTGGCTACACCGCAGTGCGCTACCAGTTTGCGCAACGCTGGTGGGTGCAAGCGCGCGGCGCGATCTTAGGGCTTCCCGCGGGCGACGACCCACGCACACTTCGCGGCGAAGCGCTGGTTGCGTTCATTCCGAGCGAGTTCTCAGCGATTCGATTGCAATACGCGCTCGAGCACGAAGACGAACCGAATGCCGACTACATCCACGAACTGTTCGCCCAAGTCGTGTTCTCGGTCGGACCACACCCCGCCCACGCGTATTGAACAGTCAGATCTCGAATGGAGTTCAATCCCATGAAACAGCTCGCTCTAATTTTAGCCGTGTGCGCGCTCGGGTTGTGTGTGACGCAGCCCGCAGCTGCCGAGGTGCGAGTCGTCACGACGACGACCGATCTCGGGTACTTCGCCCAGACCGTCGGCGGCGACAAGGTTCACGTCGACACGATCTGTAAAGGTTCGCAAGACCCGCACTTCGTGCAGGCGCGACCGAGTTACATGGTCACGCTCAGCCGGGCAGACCTCGTGATCGCGGTCGGCCTCGAGCTCGAAGTCGGTTGGTTGCCCTCTCTCATCCAAGGCGCGCGCAACCCCGCGATCAATCCGGGGCGCCCCGGTTACTTCGAGGCCGCGAGCGCGATCAAACCGATCGATGTGCCCGCGGGCGGGGTCGACCGCTCGCGTGGAGACATTCACCCGTTCGGTAATCCGCACTTCTGGCTCGATCCGTTGAACGCCAAGCTCGCGGCGCGCGCGATCGCGGAACGGCTAGCCCAGCTCGACTCGGCGAACGCAAAGTTCTACCGCGACAACGCGACCGCGTTCGAAGCGCGCATCGACAAGAAGCTGCAACAG
>Ga0193752_1002112_pt1 | contig 15360 bp, 9 predicted proteins | sample H1c1metaG_FD_144924 | JGI IMG/M metagenome (GOLD analysis project Ga0193752, IMG submission 144924) | Soil microbial communities from a riparian zone of the East river system, Colorado, United States - H1c1 | ecosystem: Environmental > Terrestrial > Soil > Riparian zone | place: USA: East River... | reverse complement strand
CGATCGCGAGACCCAAGCCCGTTCCTTTGGTCTTGGTGGTCACATAGGGATCGAACATGCGCCCCAACACTTCTGGCGCGAATCCAGGCCCATTGTCCTCAATGACGATCTCTGCGAGGCCCAACGTGCCGACGACGCCCAGGTCCCGGCGCGCCCGTTCCGTCGTCACCGACACCGCTGCATCGGCGCGCGATTCGACCGCCTCGAAGGCATTCGCAATCAAGTTGTGCAGCACTTGCCGCACGCGACCTCGATCCGCTTCTACTTCTCCCACTGTCGGATCCAACACTACTTTTAGACGACGCTGCACAGCCTGTGCGCGATAAAGATCGGTCACTTCTTGCACCAGTTGATTGAGATCGAACCGTGCGACATCCATGGAAGGCGTGCGCGCATATTCGCTGAACGCATTCACCATTTCTTTCATCGCCTCGACCTGTTGCACAATCGTATGCGTGGCGCGCTCCAGGATCTGCGCATTGCCTGGACTCATCGCAGGCAACAGCTTGTGATGCAGTCGTTCGGCTGAGAGTCGAATCGGCGTCAGCGGATTTTTGATCTCATGGGCGAGTCGGCGCGCGACTTCGCCCCAAGCCGCATCGCGCTGCGCTTGCAGGAGTGCCGTGATGTCGTCGAATACGACTACGTAGCCCGCCGGTTTGCCGGCTTCGTCGGGCAGTGTCGTGCAAGCGCACATCAACGCGCGGCGGCTCGAATCGGATCGCAACGTGATTTGTTCGCGCCATTCGGCATCACCGGTTTCAAGATGGCTTTGCGTCGCCTGCACGAATTGCTCGAACAAAGGCAACGCTTTCGCCGCGTCGGCCATCGTCTTGCCGATAGAGGTTTCCATCTCGGCGCCCAAAATGCTTGCGCCCGCCTGATTGAGCGTGCGAATCGTGAAATCGGCTTCCAGCGAAATCACACCGGTCGACAATCGAGCCAAGATAACCGCCAAATTGGTGCGCTCAGCTTCCACGGCTCGCTGACTTTCCCGCGCTTCCTCGCGAGTCCGCCCCAACCGTTTGGTCATGTCGTTGAATAGGTGCACCAACATGCCGAGTTCGTCGTGCGACGGGAGCGGCAACCGCGTATCGAGATCGCCCTGCGCGACGGCGCGCGTGCCTTTCACCAATGCCTGAATGGGTTTGACGAGACGGCGCGCCGCCCAGAACGCACCGTACAACGCAGCGAAGGTGGAAATCAGCATGACGAATATCAGCGTCAAACGAAAACTGGTTTTAAGCGGCTCGCGGAGCCGCGCCTTTTCCGCGTACTGCTGATACGCCGCTTCCACTGTGTCGGCGAGCGCGCTCAATCGACCCTCGACAGGAAAGATTGCCTGCAGTAAACGCGCCTCACCGCCGGCGCGCGTGGGCCGCACCGCGGCCACGGTACGAATCAAATAACCGCCACCCGCGACGGGCTCAAGGTTTGCATAGGAACGTTGCTGCCGCACTTGCCACGCGATGTCTTGTGCCGGACGGCTAGGCATGCTCGGCATCGTCGACGACAACGTCATGGAGCGATCCGTGCTCGTTGCCAGGATGCGGCTGTTTGCACCGAGCAACGTCAGCTCCATCGCGCTGTGACGATCGCGCAGCTGCCCGATCGCGCGAACCAGATCGCTCGATCCGGAAAAAGTTTGCGACTCGAGTTCGCGCGCCATTTGCACGGTGCTTTCTAAATTCTCGCGTACTCGCAAGTCGAGCGCGGCGCGCGACAACGAGAGCGCGTCCTCCAAACCTTGGCGCACTTCGACATGGAACCAACTGTCGATTCCGCGATCGATGAACTCGACGGAGAAATAGAACAACACGAACATCGGCGCCATCGCGAGCACGCCGAACATCCACACCATCCGGGCTTCTAAACGCGAGCCGATGACGCGGTCGCGCCAGGCCCGCACCAAGCGCAGAATCCGGCCGCCGATCAACACCACCAGCGTCACGAGCCCGGCAGCGTTGATCAATAAAATCCACAGGTGCAGCTGCGAGAATTCAGCCGAATTCTGCACCGACTTGGCCATCAGGAAGACGGCCGCGAGCCAAAGCGCCACGCCCGCCGCAGCCAGCGCCGCGACCAACCCACGTCGCAGCGTCTGATTCGGCGCGTCGGTGCGCGGTTTAGCTACGGTGGCTTTAACGGCCATAAGAACCAGTCGGTACGCTGCCTCCAGTCATCTACCCAAAAGAGCACCAGGCGCAATGAAGTCGGCAAGGTGCGTACATCGAGCGACGCACGTAAACGCATTTCGTAGCGTTCGCTCATGTCGACGAGAGATTGATCCAAAACGGGAAGATCGTGGACGGCACTCATCGCTTCGAGCGCCGCATCGAGCGTATTGAAGGCGATCTGCTCACCGCTGTTCAGATTGCGGAGCAAATAGTGCTCGCTTAGTGCGTGATAAGAAACCTGATAGTGCTGCTCCAACGTCGCAGCTGTGTCGTCGAGCCACCAACGGCGCTCGCGTTGCAATTCCATTTCCAAATCGAGCGTGAGGGTGACGCCGTCGCGGACCGCTTGCCTCGCGCCCTCGGGCAACTCGAGGTGTAATTTGGCGCTGAGTAAATAGACACCCTGCGACTGCATCAAGCTCGCCGACCGAACTTCGAATCGCTCGGCCGCGAATGTCGTTGACGACGCCAATAGCCATGCGAATGCCACGCAAAGGCGCGCCCAGCCCACGGCTGATTGCAATCGCTCGGCCAATTCCCCTCCTCGTCTTTGATGTCGCTGAAAGTTGCTTAATGTAGCTGGCCGGTAGCGGCTGCGGCCTTTTCCAGGCAAGCATAATAGAAGCCGTCCATTTGGGCTGCCCCGGCCGCAATGGCCAGCCCCGGTCGCGGCCGGGAGCCGGGCTCCGATGACGGCGCACCGTTCGCGAGCGCGAGCGCGGCCGTCCGAGTCACGTCGCGCGAGTCGGGAGTTACCTTCAGGAATGCCTCGATCACATCGGCATTCTCGGCTTTCAGCGCCGAGCAGCTTGCATAGAGCAGCCGCCCGCCCGGGACGAGCAAGGCCCAGAGTTTCGTCAGCAACTCGCCTTGCCGCTGCGCCAAGGCGGCAATATCCGTATCGCGACGCAGCCATTTGATGTCGGGGTGACGTCGGATGACACCCGTTGCGGAACAAGGGACATCCAGCAAGATGCGCTGAAACGGGCGACCGTCCCACCAACTCGCCGGCTCCGCGGCATCGCCGGTCTTCAGTGTCGCCTGCAGACCGAGTCGCTGTAGGTTTTCTTCGACGCGACGCAGCCGCTGAGCAGACACGTCGACGGCAACCAGCTCACTCACTGCGGGCTGTAGCTCTAAGACATGACATGTCTTCCCGCCTGGAGCCGCGCACGCATCAAGCACACGATCGCCCGGCTGCGCTCCGAGGAGCAGCGCCGCCAACTGGGCAGCCGCATCTTGCACTGACACATCGCCGGTTTCGAATCCCGGCAGCCTGCGAACATCGATAGGTGTCGCGAGTTTGAGCGCCTGGGGCGCAATGACGCTTGCCTCTGCGTCCAAGCCCGCTGCGGTTAATTGCTGCAAATAGTCCGCTCGGCTCACACGCCGTTCATTGACTCGCAGCCATAGAGGCGGGTGCTCGTTGTTGGCCGACAGGATGGCGGCCGCGTCATCGGGCCAGTCTGTGCGTAACCGGGCCACTAGCCATGCCGGATGTGCGCTCCGCGTCGCGAGATCGTCGTCCAATCGCGCTAAGAGCGCCGCGCCCTCTCGCTGGCAGCGTCGCAGAATCGCGTTCACGAAGCCGGCCGCTTGTTGTTGTTTCATGACGCGCGCGGCTTCGACAGTCTCTGCCACTGCCGCGTGCGCCGCGATATCGGTGTGCAATAGTTGAAACAGACCGACACAGAGCAAGGCGCGTAGCTCAGGATCCATTTCGGCGATGGGCCGCGACGAAAGTTTCTGCAATAAGGCCTGTAGCCGCCCATGCCAGCGAATCGTGCCGTAGACGAGGACGCGCGTCAGGCCGCGCTCTTGATCGCTCTCAGTGCGAGTTGCATTGCCTGCGAGCAGCGCATCCAACGAGCGGCCTTGTTCGATAACTTGGGCTACCAGCGAGGCAGCATGCGCGCGAATCTGGGCGGGCGTTTTCGCCGCGCTTTTTCCTGAACCTCGGTACGGACTGACTTTCGAGTTCATGATTCGGTTCCGAACGTTGCGCCGATGAGGGATTGGCCGCGAGCGAACTCGGCGGCAGTGACGTTTTTGCGGCCGGCCGCCTGCACACGCAGGAGTTGCAACGCTCCAGTACCGCAGGCGACAACGATATCGCCCTCGGAACGCACCACTGTGCCCGGCGGTGCGCCATGGGACTCAACCACTGGCAAAGCTTCCCAAATTCTCAATTGTTTCCCCTGCCACCGCGTTTCTGCAATCGGCCATGGATTGAAGGCGCGAACTTGGCGATCGATCTCGCCCGCAGCTAAACGCCAATCGATTTGCGCTTCCTCTTTCCGCAGCTTACGCGCGTAGGTCGCCCCCACGTTGTGTTGGGAGAGCGCTTTTAATTCGCCGGTTGCGTACCGTGGTAGTGCCTCCACCAACGTTGTCGCCCCGAGCGCCGCTAGGCGGTCATGCAACGTCGCCGCAGTATCGTGTGGCCCAATGGCCGTCGTCGCGGCCGCGAACACGGGTCCGGTGTCGAGACCCGCTTCCATGCGCATGATGTTGATACCGGTGATCGTGTCGCCGGCCAAGAGCGCGCGCTGAATCGGCGCCGCGCCCCGCCAACGAGGCAGCAGCGACCCATGGATGTTGATGCACCCGAGCCGCGGCACATCGAGAATCGATTGCGGCAAGATCTGGCCGTATGCGACGACGATCATCACGTCGGGTCGATACGACGCAAGTCGCTCAATCGCTTCGGCAGTGCGCAGACTCGTGGGTTGCTCGACGGTGAGGCCCTGTCGCAACGCGCATTCCTTCACTGCGCTCTGCACCACTTGTTGTCCGCGGCCAGCTGGCCTATCGGGCTGCGTATAAACAGCGGCAATGCGATGCCCCGCTGCAATCAATGCCTCCAAGGCCGGCACGGCAAAGCCTGGCGTTCCGGCGAAAACGAGATTGAACGACGACATTGCGGCTTCGTTGGATGAGTTTATCGATGCGCAATGCGAGCAGCATCGCGATACAAGTCGACGATTAGGTCCACGACTAGGGATTCGGAATTACAGCGCTTTCGCGCTATCGGCAGCCGGTTTGCGGCCCTTGCGTTCCTTTTCGAGTTTGCCGCGAATTCTGGTGCGTTTGAGTTCCGACAAGTAATCGACGAACAGCTTGCCTTCGAGGTGATCCATCTCATGCTGGATGCACACTGCCAGCAGGCCATCGGCTTGCATCTCGAACGATTTGCCGTCGCGGTTCAAAGCCCGGACCTTGACCTTTTCCGCGCGCTTCACCTTCTCGTAGATACCAGGCACCGACAAGCAGCCCTCTTCCGACTCTTCGTCGCCGTCACGCTGGAGGATCTCGGGATTGATGAACACCAGTGGTTGATTGCGCTCTTCGGTGATGTCGATGACCAGCAACCGTTTGTGGACGTTGACCTGCGAGGCGGCAAGCCCGATGCCAGGCGCCGCATACATGGTCTGCAACATGTCCTCGGCGAGCTGGCGAATGGAGGCATCCACGATGGCCACCGGTTGCGCCTTCGTGCGTAGCCGGGAATCGGGAAATTCGAGGATGTCCAAGATAGCCATGAACCCAAGTCTCGCTTCTAAAGGCATCGATAACAAGGAATGAGAACCATGTCTCGATGCGTCAGGGTAACTCGTGCACTTTATGCAGTAATGCTGCTAAAGTTGCTCCGCCGTTGAACTTAATGTCAGTTTTGCACGCATAACATTGACCTAATTTGGGGGCTCGCAGCGCTATCACAATGAGTCTGCTGCCGATCCTTCCCGAACCTCGAAAGAGCCTCAAGTCGATAGTCTGTATGCCGCTGGATTGAGAAGCCCAACGCCGTTTTAAGGTTTGGAATCATACAAGATTTGGATCCTCTCCCCGGCTCCCGTCCCCCACTCTTGGTGGTGGGCCCCATGGAATCCGGGCAACGCATGTGTCATTCGGAGCGTGTTCAGCGCATGAAAACCGCGACCTCCCAAGCAAAGTCTTTGAAGGCGTTGGCTATTGCCGCCGCCGTGACTGTCGCTATCGGCCTGTGCCTCCCTTCGGCATCGGTAATCGCCCAGGATAACGGTCAACGCACCGTTGCAACGGGCACTGGTATTCCATTGGCGGCGGATGCTCCCGATCGCTACACAGTTAGACTCGGCGATACCCTATGGGACATCTCGAAGGTCTTTCTCCGCGACCCGTGGTATTGGCCGGAAATTTGGTATTTGAATCCGCAAGTTAAGAATCCGCATCTTATTTATCCCGGCGATACGCTCGTATTGCTATCGGTCAATGGCGTGCCGCAAGTGCAAGTAGCGGAACGTGGCCCGGAAGGCGCCGCCGCCGAATCCGCAATGCCGGCAACCTCAGAAGGCGCGCCTACTCGCGGCGGTTCGGGCGTGCGTCTATCGCCCCGAGTTCGATCGCAACCCATCACTTCGGCCATCACCGCGATCCCATACGACGCCATTGCAGCGTTTATGGGCCGTCCAAGCATGTTGACCAAAGAGCAAGTGAAGTCGGGCCCTTATCTGATGGGCGTTCGCGATAGTCACATCATTGGCGGCGAAGACAACGAGGTCTATGCACGCGGCATCACCGGCGCCCCAGTGGGGACCCGCTATAATTTCATTCATGTCGACGGACCGATGCGCGATCCCGAAACCAACAAGGTGCTTGGCTATCGTAGCGTTTTCGCGGGCGTTGGCGTAGTTGCCTCTGAAACGGATCCGACGAAGCTGACTGCCGGCCTCACACAGCGCGAAGTGCTGCGCGGCGACAAGCTGTTCCCCGAGGAAGTCACAGTCAATCTCGACTTCTTGCCGCACCCTGTCGCGGAAGACATGCGCGGCTCCATCATGGCTGTCGACGGCGTCTTCGTGGCCGGCGGAATGAATGTTGTCGCGCTGAATCGCGGCACCAACCATGGCCTCGAAGTAGGCCACGTACTCGCCATCAATCAGAAAGGCGAGAAAGTGCGCGACATTTACAAAGAAGGCGACAAGGACAAATTTTGGTCCATCGGCAAGCGCGTCAAGCTGCCGGATGAGCGCATCGGCATCGTTATGGTGTTCAAGACGTACGACAGGATGAGCTACGGCTTGATCATGGAAGCCACGCATCCAGTGCGTGTCGGCGATCTGATAGGCGCTCCTTAGTAATCCCGATGGAAGCGACTTTTGTCGCTTCCATTTGCTGCTATGAATCGGCTATAAGCCAATTCAAAGCAAGGATGCGCTGATGCGCAGGGAACGTTCATGGATGAACTTGAATTACGCGCATGGCTGCAGCTCGTTCGCTATTCGCGTCTACACGCCGATTCCCTCGCCCCACTGTTTGCCACCTTCGACTCGCCAGTCGACATCGTCAATGCCGACGTCGAGGCGTTGATTGGCGCGGGGTTCAAGCCGCACATCGCTGCACGCCTAACGACTCCAGATCAGGCGCGACTCGACGCCGATATGCAGTGGGCGCAGACCGCGGGCCATCGCTTCGTCATCTACACCGAGCGTGCTTATCCAAGATTCCTGCGACAATTGCACGCGGCGCCGCTTGGCGTGTTCGTATGCGGACAGATCGAGAGCCTACAGTTGCCGCAGCTGGCGATTGTTGGCGCGCGCAACCCAACAGCGCGAGGTCGCGAAACCGCTGAAGCATTCGCCGCGCACCTATCGGCCTGCGGCTTGGCCATCACCAGCGGGCTAGCGGCCGGTATCGACGGAGCGGCGCATCGCGGCGCGCTACGCAGCAAAGGCGTGACGATCGCGGTTTGCGCCACTGGATTGGACACCGTCTATCCTGCGGATCATCGCGAGTTGGCCGAGAAAATTTGCGAGCGCGGTGCGCTGCTGTCGGAATTTCCGCCGGGCACGACAGTGCACCGCCGATTTTTCCCACGGCGCAATCGGCTGATCAGCGGACTCTCGCTCGGCACATTGGTCGTCGAAGCGGCGCTGCAAAGCGGCTCGTTGATCACCGCTCGCTTCGCGGCCGATCAGGGTCGCGAAGTCTTTGCGATCCCAGGCTCCATCCACAACCCATTGTCGCGCGGCTGTCATCAATTACTACGTCAAGGCGCGAAATTGGTGGAAGATGCCGCTGATATTCTCGTCGAGTTGGGCCCGCTCGCTGCTCTTTGCAGCAGCGCTTTGACACCAGCGGAACTCAGCGTCGCAGCCCTAGCCGATTCCCGCTTTTCCACCTTGCCGTTGGACAAGGAGTACAAAATGCTGTTAGATGCGCTCGGCTTCGAGCCTAGCAGCGTCGATCAGTTGGTGGCGCGAACCGGGCTTAAAGCCGAAGAAGTGGCGTCGATGTTGCTGATTTTAGAGCTCGATGGCCGTGTGGAAGCTGGCGCAGGCGCCGTGTATCTGCAAACGGCATCAGGCCTCTAAGCGATTGCCCCCTAAGCGATTGCCTCTTAAACGATTGCCTCTTAAATGATTAATCGGACTCGTCCGCGCGACTGAGATGACATCTTTGAAGGCCATAAGAACGAAGGCCAAGAAATGAAAGAAAGCGTTCTCGATATTCTCATCTATCTCTTCGAGAATTATTCCGATCCAGATTTCGATCCCGACGTTGCCAGCGGCGAGCTTCGCGACGCCGAGACAAAAATTCGCGCTTCGCTCCGCCGCGAACTTGAACAGGCCGGTTTTCGCGCGACGGTGATTGACAGCGCCTTTGCTTGGCTCGACTCGTTAGCATCCAGCTCGGAACGTAATGTATCGCCGCCCGCGCCTCGTTCGGTTCGCATCTTCGCCGATCGCGAATGCGCCAAGCTCGATGGCGATTGCCGCAATTACATTCTCTATTTAGAGAACATCGGCATCTTGACTGCGACACAGCGAGAATTGGTTATCGATCGATTGCTTGCTCTCGATTCGGTCAGCGTCGACATCGACCAAACCAAGTGGGTCGTGTTGATGGTGTTATTCAGCCAGCCCGGACACGAAGACGCCTATGCACGGATGGAAGAATTGTTGTTCAGCGGGCGCGCCGCAGCGCTGCACTAGTACGCCAGCCGCATTGCCAACATGAGCAAGAACCTCGTCATCGTCGAATCGCCCGGTAAGGTGAAGTCGATCAAGAAGTACCTCGGCAAAGACTACGAGGTACTGGCTTCATACGGCCACGTCCGCGATCTCGTGCCGAAGGAAGGCGCCGTCGATACGGCCAATAATTTCGCGATGCGCTATCAAGTCATCGAGAGAAATGAAAAACACGTGCAGGCAATCGCTCGCGCCGTGAAAAAAGCCGATGCTCTGTATCTTGCAACCGACCCGGACCGCGAGGGCGAGGCAATTTCCTGGCACCTGCTCGAACTGCTGAAAGAGATGAAAGCGGTTGACAGCAAAGAAGTGCATCGCGTCGTGTTTTACGAGATCACTCAAAACGCCATCCGCGAAGCGATCCAGAAACCACGCGCCGTCTCGCAAGATTTGGTGAATGCGCAGCAAGCGCGTCGCGCACTCGATTTCCTCGTCGGTTTCAATCTCTCGCCGCTGCTCTGGAAAAAAGCAGGGTTACCGGGAGCGTCGGCAGGCCGGGTGCAAAGTCCGGCACTCCGCATGATTTGCGAGCGCGAGGAGGAAATTTCGAAATTCATCCCGCGCGAATATTGGACCGTCGATGCCGATGCGGAAAAAAAGACGCACCAATTTCCGGCGCGCTTGTACGAATACCAAGGCACGAAGGTCGAGCAGTTCACAATCACATCCGAAACGGATGCCGCGGCTGCACGACAAGCAATCGAGACAGCCGCTGCCGGCACGTTGACGGTTTCGAACGTCGACCGCAAACAGCGCAAGCGCAACCCGTCGCCGCCTTTCACGACATCGACACTGCAGCAGGAAGCCGCCCGCAAGCTCGGTTTCGGCGCGCAACGCACGATGCGCCTCGCTCAGCAATTGTATGAAGGCGTGGACTTCGGCGATGGCCAGGTCGGCTTGATCACGTATATGCGTACCGACTCGGTCAATATGGCGGCCGAAGCCGTGGCCGAGATGCGCCAAGTCATCGAGAATCTGTACGGCAAGGAAGGCTTAACCGAAGAGCCGCGCGTCTACAAAACCAAGTCGAAGAACGCACAAGAAGCCCATGAAGCGGTGCGACCCACTTCCTCTGCGGTAACGCCGGATAAATTGGAAGGCAAGATCGATCCGGATCAGCACAAGTTGTATTCGCTCATTTGGAAACGCGCCGTCGCGAGCCAAATGGCGGCCGCGGTGTATGACACCGTTGCCGTGGATATGGTGACCGGCAAAGATGTCGCCAAGCGCACCGCTGTCTTTCGGGCGACCGGATCGACCCTGGTCAAGCCCGGCTACATCGCTGTCTATACGGAAGGCCAGGACGACGCTGCCGACGAAGACGGCGATCGAATTCTGCCGCCGATCGAAGCGGGCGACACCATTAACTTGGTCGGCATTCGCCCTGCGCAGCATTTCACCGAACCGCCCCCTCGCTTTTCGGAAGCGAGCCTGGTCAAAGCCCTGGAAGAATTCGGTATCGGCCGCCCCTCCACATACGCCAGTATTATCCAAACGTTGCTTGGAAAAAAGTATTGTGAACTGATCAATAAGCGCTTCATTCCCACCGATCTGGGCAAGATTATTAATAAATTCCTAACTAGGAATTTCGAGCACTACGTCGATTACGGCTTCACCGCCAAGATGGAAGACGACCTCGATGAGATCGCAGACGGTAAGGAAAAATGGATACCGGTACTCGAGCGCTTCTGGAAGGACTTCAAAAAGCAGGTCACGCTCGTCGATGAAACGGTGACCCGCCAAGATGTCGCCGAAGCGCGCGAAGTTGGACTCGATCCCGTCAGCGGCAAACCGATCAGCGTGCGCTACGGCAAATACGGCCCCTTCGTGCAAATGGGCACGAAGGACGATCCGGATAAGCCGAAGTTTGCGAGCTTGCGTCCCACTCAGAAGATGGATGAGATCACGCTGGCCGACGCACTCGAGCTCTTTAAGCTGCCGCGTACGATCGGCAAAACCGCAGCCGGTGACGACATTCGTGTCGCAATCGGTCGCTTCGGTCCCTACGTGCAATATGCCGCGAAGAAATTCGTGTCGATTAAAGACGAAGATCCGTACACCGTCGAATTGCCGCGCGCGCTGGAATTGATTCTTGCGAAGGAAGAATTCGACGCCAATCGCACCATTATCGATTTCCCCGACGCCGGCATTCAGGTGCTGAACGGCCGCTACGGCCCGTACATCACGGATAAGGTGAAGAACGCCAAGATTCCGAAGGACCGCGATCCGAAGACGCTGACGCTCGACGAATGTCGCGAATTGATTGCTGCGGCGCCGGTACGAGGCAAAGGACGATTCGGCAGGAAAGTCGCGGCGAAACCCGCGGCGGTCACCGACGACACCGCCGCGGCAAAGAAATCAGCGGATAAGAAAGCGCCGGAAAAGAAGGAAGTAGAGAAGAAGGCCGCGCCAGCGAAGACCACAGCCAAAGCTGCTGCACCCAAGGCAGCGGCGAAGACACCCGCAGCCAAAGCGCCGGCCAAGGCACCGGCCAAAAAACCCGCAAAGAAATAGGCAGTTGCGGGCGAGGTCTTCCGCCCGCTCCTACTGGGCACTCTCGACATCGGCCGGTCGATTTCCAGGCGACCGGCTTACGACTACACTCAAGAGTAGTGCCCTGTCCGCTTGAGGTTTGAGAGTCAATGAGTTCGCCCTCTGTCGCACCCGTGATGGCGTATTTGCACGATCTCCACGATCGCATCTGTACAGCGATCGAAGACATCGACGGCAGCGCCAAATTCAAAAAAGACGCGTGGTCTCGCCCAGAAGGCGGCGGTGGCGAGAGCCGTATCCTGCGAGACGGCACGATCTTCGAACAAGCCGGTGTCAGCTTCTCGCATGTCATGGGCACACAGTTGCCGCCCTCCGCGTCTGCACACAGGCCCGAAATGGCGGGCGCCAGTTGGGAAGCGACCGGTCTGTCACTCGTCTTTCATCCCCGCAACCCGCACATCCCGACGACGCACGCCAACGTTCGTTTCTTCATTGCCAGCAAGCCGGACACGCCGAGCGTCTGGTGGTTCGGCGGCGGCTTCGATCTCACGCCTTATTACCCGGTGGAGGCCGATGTTCTGCACTGGCATCGGACAGCGCGAGATGCCTGCGCACCGTTCGGCGACGACGTCTATGCCCAATATAAAGAGTGGTGCGACCGTTATTTCTTTTTGAAGCACCGCAACGAAACGCGCGGCGTCGGCGGATTGTTCTTCGACGACTTGGCGACGGGCGGGTTCGACCGGTGCTTCGGGCTCCAACGCAGCGTCGGCGATCATTTTTTGCAAGCCTATCTGCCGATCGTCGAGCGTCGGAAAGACACGCCGTACGGTGAAAGCGAAAGACAGTTCCAACTGTATCGGCGCGGACGTTACGTGGAATTTAACCTTGTGTACGACCGCGGCACATTGTTTGGATTGCAATCGAATGGGCGCGCCGAATCGATCTTGATGTCGCTTCCGCCACTGGTCCGATGGGAATACGGCTTCCAACCGGAACCCGGCTCAGCGGAAGACGCGCTTAAGGATTTTTTGCGGCCGCGAGATTGGTTACGCGACTTAGGCGGCGGAGAAATTTAAGCCCTGCCCCATTCAACTCGGTCAATCCCGGCAACTCGGTCAATCCCGGGCCTCGCCCAGATTCAAACTGACCGACGTTGCACCATCGCTGTTGGTGCAACGGCTGCATAGGCTGCACAACATTAGCCTTTCAAGTCGATCCAATCAAAGCCACGATTTGGCAACGCCACCATTTGGTGTTTTACCGCAAACACCAACGCTTCAATTCGATCGCACGTTCCATGAGGGAGCCTGCATTATTTCGTCTTCCCCAACTTCGCGAATTTCACGCGATGGCATTGCGCGCTGGAAGTTCCGCAGGCCAATTGCGCGCTTCGTAGAAGACGAGTAGCTTTACGCCACCGCATCGCAGTGACAGAGCCGCTTTAAAGCAGCCGGCTGCGTTGTCTCTTGCACTCGAAGATCAACAATTACTCGAGGAATCATCATGAAGAAGGAATTGCCTCCTCCTACGTCGTCCCGTTTGCGATGGTCGGTGTGCCTCACGGCAGCCGTAGCCCTCGCCGGCACGCCGCTGCTCTCTTTCGCCGCCAATACTCCGCTGAAGCGCCCTGCTTCACTGGCCAACACTCGGCATCTCCAGCAACTGAATCTCCAAGACTCAGAGGTCGAGGCGTTCGTGCAGTTGGGCGAGCTCTCAGTAGCCGAACTCAATGCCGCCAGCGTTGAAGCTTCAGGCGAGTACGCAAGCAGCAGCGCGCAGAAGACGCAAGCATCGAAAGTTTCGGCTCAACAAAGCGCGATGCGCGCACAACTAGAAGCAGCCGGCGTGCAAATCATATCGTCGCAACGTGTTGGCGCGAATGGCTTTCGCGTGCTGATGCCCGCGGCGCGCATGGGCCTGCTGCGCACGATGCCGGGCGTACGCTCGGTCGGCCGCGTGGAAACGCATGAGATGACGAACATCGACAGCGTGCCGTGGACTGGCGCGACCAAGGTGTGGAACGACCTCAAGGTGAAGGGCAAGGGCATCAAGGTCGGCGTCATCGATACCGGTATCGATTATCTGCACGCCAACTTCGGCGGCGCAGGCGATCCGGCGGCGTATGCGGCCAACAACAAGAACGTGGTTGAGGCAGGAACGTTCCCCACGGCCAAGGTCGTCGGCGGATACGATTTTGCCGGCGCAACCTACAACGCGAACGTTGCCGGCTCGACGGCCGCTCCCGATGCCGATCCACTGGATGGCAACGGTCACGGTTCGCACGTCGCGGGTAGTGCAGCAGGCATTGGCGTCCCGAACAGCATCGGTGCCGGCGTCGCGCCGGAAGCTTCGCTGTACGCGCTCAAGGTGTTCGGCGACGGCGGCGGCTCCACATCGCTCACTTCGTTGGCCATCGAATGGGCGATGGATCCGAACGCCGATGGCGACATGACGGATCACCTAGATGTGATCAACATGAGCTTGGGCGGCGCATTCGGCAACGCAGCCGACCCCACCACGATCTCGGCAAACAATGCGGCACGCGCAGGCATTATCGTCGTGACCTCCGCTGGTAATGAAGGTGCGACACCGTATGTCACCGGCTCGCCCGGCGCTGCGAGTTCGGCCATCTCAACGGCGGCCAACACTCCTGGCGGCCGTTTGTATGCGAAATTTACCGTCGTGACACCCGCCGCTCTTGCGGGTGCGTATCCGACGTTGGAAGGCTCGGGTCCAGTGCAGCTGAAAGATATCGGTCCAATCACCGGCAACCTCGTTGCCGCTATACCGCTGACCGGTTGCACACCGTTGACCAATGCGGCACAGGTCGCCGGCAACATCGTGCTCATCGCTCGCGGCACCTGTAACTTCACGGTGAAGTACCTGACCGCTCAAGCGGCCGGTGCAAAAGCCCTGGTTGTTTACAACAGCGGCCCGCCACCTGGCGCCGGCGAAGATCCGATCGTCATGGGCGCTCCCGATCCGACGATCACAATTCCTGGTGTGATGATCTCGTACACGATCGGCAAGACGTTGAGCACCACCGCAGGCGTCAGTGTTCGCTTGGAAGCCGCACTCGATCCAACGCAAGACGACCGCATTACGGATTTCTCGTCGCAAGGTCCTGCCGGTTACGATGCGGTCTTTAAGCCGGACATTTCAGCTCCCGGCTTGGCGATCGTCTCGACTGCCGTCGGAACGGGCACGGGCTCCGCGAATTTTCAGGGCACTTCGATGGCCGCACCGCATGTTGCAGGGGCTGCCGCTCTGCTCCGTCAATTGCATCCGAAGCTGAATCAAGCCGGTATCAAGGCGCTGCTGCAAAACTCCACGGTGAATGCGTCGGGCGACACCAAGCTCACGCGTCAAGGTGTGGGCTCGATGCGTGTCGATCGCGCGGCCGCGCTGTCGAGCTATGCAAGTCCCGGCGGCGTGACCTTCGGTCGGCTGAATCCGCTGCTGCCGATTTGGCAGACGGAAAAAATCGAACTGACTAACCTTAAGAGCACGGTCCGCAACTACACCGTCCGTCACGTGCCGAACCGCACGTTACCCGGCGTTCAAGTGTCGTGCCCCTCGCATGTGTCGGTGGTCGGCAAGCGTACGACGAAAGCCTACATCTCGCTGAAGTTCGATCCGCGCGATTCGTGGGATGCGGGTGTCGCCGACAACGCGGT
>Ga0193752_1002110_pt1 | contig 15362 bp, 12 predicted proteins | sample H1c1metaG_FD_144924 | JGI IMG/M metagenome (GOLD analysis project Ga0193752, IMG submission 144924) | Soil microbial communities from a riparian zone of the East river system, Colorado, United States - H1c1 | ecosystem: Environmental > Terrestrial > Soil > Riparian zone | place: USA: East River... | reverse complement strand
AGAATTTTCATGGTACAAGTGTGTCCTTCGTTCCTCAGGATAAACTGTGCCAATGAAGTTGAATTATGTACAGAGGTTGGGTTCATAAAAAACAAAAATAAGCATAACAGCTGTTGTTATTGCCGGCGGGTAAGATTTACGGATAAGTTAGTAAGGAAGATTTAAAACTTAGGGGTAGCAGCAACTGGTTTTTTGCTGTATATAAGTCTATTTACAGAACTCTTGATAATATCGCCGGCTATTTGTTCGCCGATGGGTTGCTTATTTTTCCTTTCCCACTCACGGTCCCGGGCTTCTACCTGGGCCGGGGTTAATGGAAAATTAGGCCAGTACATCAATTCGTACTTTGAAGGTTTGATATATTCAGAAAGTAAGGGATCTGGCTTTAGCGGTTTTTTAAAAGCTGAATATAAAAGCGGGTTCATTTTGGGGAACTTTCCAACCACATCATTGTAATAAACCTGCGCAGATGCGGCGATTGAAAATGAAAAGATAAAACCAATGACCAGGACTGGTTTCAGCAAAAAATGTTTCAAATATTTATTACAGCCTAAAAGCATATAACAAATCTAATTATTTATTTTTATGAAGTACGAATAATTTATTTTTGAAAGTATAAACATAATTACTATGGATGCAGCAACACAACAAAAGATAGACAAATGGCTTAGTGGTAATTACGACCAGGCTGTAAAGGATGAAATAACTGCTTTGCAACAGGATGATCCTGCCGGGTTGGAAGATGCTTTTTATAAGAACCTGGAATTTGGTACCGGCGGGTTGCGTGGCATCATGGGTATTGGTACCAATCGTATGAATAAATATACAATAGGTATGGCCACACAGGGTTATGCCAATTATTTGAAGCAATGTTTCACTGGTGAAATAAGCGTTGCCATTGCTTATGATTGTCGCAATAACAGCAGTGATTTTGCATCTATAACAGCGAATGTTTTTGCGGCCAATGGTATTAAGGTTTATTTGTTTGAGGCGCTGCGACCTACACCGGAACTGAGTTTTGCCATACGAACATTGGGGTGCAAAGGAGGCGTTGTTTGTACTGCCAGCCACAACCCCAAAGAATACAACGGCTACAAAGCTTATTGGGATGATGGTGCACAGATGGTGCCGCCGCATGATAAAAATGTGATCAAAGAAGTAGAGAAGATCGCTTCGGTGGATGATGTGAAATGGACAGGTGGAGAAGCAAACATCAAATACCTGGGCGAGCCAATGGATGCCCGGTACCTGGATATGGTGAAGGGCTTAAGTGTGTACCCGGATGTTTGTGCAGCACAAAACGATCTGAAAATTGTGTACACATCTATACATGGTACCGGCATTGTACTGGTGCCAAAGGCATTGGAGCAATTCGGGTTTAAAAATGTACATATTGTTGAAGAGCAAAGTGTACCTGATGGAAATTTCCCTACGGTGGTTTATCCCAATCCCGAAGAAACAGAAGCGATGAGCATTGGACTTAAACAAGCAGCGGCGCTTGATGCAGACATTTTGCTGGGTACTGATCCCGATGCCGACAGGGTAGCCATTGGTGTAAAAAATAAAAAAGGCGAATGGGTTTTGCTGAACGGGAACCAGACCGCTTTACTGGCTTTTAATTATATGATTGAGGCACGCAAGGCAAAGGGAATTGCACAGCCCAACGATATGGTGATCAAGACCATTGTTACCACTGATATGATCGACGTGATAGCCAAAGCCAATAATGTGGGCTGTTACAATGTGCTTACCGGTTTTAAATGGATCAGTAAAATGATCAGGGAGAAGGAAGGCAAAGAGAATTATATCATTGGCGGTGAAGAAAGTTTTGGTTTGATGATCGGCGATAAAATAAGGGATAAAGATGCCATCAGTGCTGTGGCATTGAGTTGCGAAATGGCTGCTTATGAAAAGAGCAAGGGCCGTACCCTGTACGATAAATTAGTTGACCTTTGTATGCAATATGGTTTTTATAAAGAGAACCTGGTGAGCATAACCAAGAAGGGAATGAATGGCGCTGCAGAGATTGCTGCTATGATGGAAGGCTACCGCAGCAACCCGCCGCTTACCATTGATGGGGGAGCAGTTGTTGAATTGCTTGATTACGAACTACAGGTTGCAAAAAATCTGCAGACCGGGGAAAGCAAGGCGATAGACCTTCCTAAAAGCAATGTGCTTCAGTTTGTTTTGGCAGATGGTACAAAGATATCGGCCAGGCCAAGCGGTACCGAGCCTAAGATAAAATTTTACTTCAGTGTGAATGCAAAACTGGCTGATGCTGCGGATTTTGATGCAACAGAAAAGCTGTTGGATGAAAAGATCGCAAGGATCATTGAGGAGATGAAGTTGAAATAAACAACGGGTAAATTCAGTTTAATAGTTCGGCAATGTATATTTGTTAAGTAAACATTTTGTTATATGGCTTTTGAGTATTCCAATTTTATAAGTTATAGACGTGAAGAACAGCGTAATAAATTTGTGAAAGATTTTTGTTCCCTTTTTAATACTACTACTTTTGATGTTACTAATTTGCAAGAACATTTTCTGGATTCAAATGAAATAAAAGGAAGTCCAAATTTTGGAGAGAAAATATACGATGCGATTCAAAAAAGTTACTTTTTTAGCATTTTTCATACTTACCATTATTTAAATGAGGCTAATCCTTGGTGTGCAAAAGAATTAAAATATGCTTTAGATGTAGAAGAATGTAGGAGACAAAAACTAGAGGAAAAGGATAAGGCACATTTTTTCAGCTTGAATTTATTTATCTTAAGTGGGACTGATAAAGATTTACCTGATAATATAAGAAACCGTAATGCAATACCCATTTCCTGTTATCAGCATTCCATCAAAAAAAAGACAAAAGCAGTAAACGATTTCTTTTCCAGATTGTATGATTTTATGATTGATGTTTACAAAATTTATCAACGTTACCCTCATGTTGATTTTGTAGCTTGTTGTGATGAAATTGTTAAACCAGATGACGAAGTTATAAAAGGATGGATACGGGAACAGAAAAAAATTATACTGGAAAACGAAGCTAAACAATTGCCGGTGCTCAAGAAGTATGGAGAATAATCAACCAAATACTATTGATAGAAAAGGGCAAACTATTACTTTTTACTCTTATAAAGGAGGAGTGGGAAGGAGTATGGCATTGGTTAATATTGCATGCCTTGCTGCAAAAGAAAATAAAAAAATTTTATTGATAGATTGTGATTTGGAAGCACCAGGCTTACACCAATTTTTTAAAGTGAAAGAAGGATCAAAAGGGTTTGTTGATTTAATTTCTGATGTTAAGGAATGGATTTCAATTGAAGATAATAATAATGAGGAAGGTTATTGTCAATTTATGGGTGAACAACTTGAAAATTATATAGAAAAAAATGTGAATCCCGTTGCCTCAAATACATTTAGCTTAGGTATGGGTAATGCAGATCATGCCGGTGACAATAAAACAGATTTTGATAAATCAGTATCAATAGATTTGATAAAGGCAGGAAGGTTCGACAATAATTATTCAACGAAATTAAATTCAATTGAATGGCTTGAAATCTATAAACTTGCACCATCATTTTTCCGGACATTTGCTTATTGTCTCGAAAAAAGTTATGATTATATATTTATAGATGCTAGAACGGGGCTTGCAGATACAAGTGGAATATGTACTATGCTCATGCCGCAAAAGCTGGTTTTAGTTTTTGCCTTAAATAATCAAAATATTAATGGCGTGGTAGATGTAGCCAGGCAGGCTATCGATTATCGCCTTTCATCTAATGACTACAGAGAACTACAAGTATATCCTTTGCCTTCCAGAATTGAAAATTCGGCAAACCCTTATTTGCAGGAGTGGATTGATAATTACAAAGAAAAATTTGTCGCGCTTTTCACTGAAAAATACATGTTAGACGAATGCAACCTATCTTCCTATTTTGACCGTAGTTTTATTCAGTATTATGCTATTCATGCTTATGGAGAAAATATACCAGCTTTGTATGAAAACTCCGGCAGCAGTAATTTTATAGCATATAACTATAATAGCTTCTTTGCAGTATTAAAAAAGGATTTACCTGCGTGGGATATTTTAAGTATCGAGGAAGAACTTGGTAATGAAAGACTGGCGAGTGAACATCTAAACAATGGACTCGAATTATTTTATAAACAAGAATTAAAAGAATCTATCGAAGAATACTTAAAAGCAATCGAATTAAATCCCTTCTATGCACAAGCCTATAATGCTCTTGGAACTTCTTATAGTTTTTTAGCAAAATATACAGAAGCCATAAATTGTTTTGATAAAGCGATTGATCTAAAAGCTGATTATGCAATAGCTTACTACAATAGAGGGTTAGTAAAAAATAACCTGAATTTAAGCATTGATTCACTTAACGATTATACCAAATCAATAGACCTCGATCCTTCGAAAGCAGAATCTTATGTTAATAGAGGAATCATTTATTTATCTGATAAACTTACAGCTCTTGCTGAAAAGGATTTTAATAGGGCTATCGAATTGGTCCCCAATTTAGCGAAAGCTTTTTATAATAGAGGAGTTCTATATGAATCTCTAAATCAAAATGAAAAGGCTTTAAGTGATTATACTAAAGCTATAGAAATTAAGCCTGATTATGCAGGTGCTTATAATAATAGAGGGGTTGTTAAGGGGAAACTAAAATTGTATGATGAGGCTATGAAAGACTTTGATAAGACAATTGAAATTATGCCTGATTCTGAAATTGCTTATAATAACAAAGGAAATATATTTAAATTTCAGAATTTATATAGTGAAGCATTATTACATTTTCAGAAAGCCTTAGAATTAAAACCCGACTTTATTACTGCAAAAAATAATATTGAAAGTATAAAAAAAGTGAATTAGTATTCGAGACATTTTATTATAACCCTAACCGTTTTATGATAAGGATCTGCCTGTTGCTGCTGATTTTTTCTTCACTGCATGTGCATGCACAACCGGCTGCAGAACCGCTGCGCAGTAAAGTAATTACACTCCGTCGCTTTTTAGATCAAAATCATTACCAGCCGGTAAAATGGAATGATACTTCATCTGCCATGCTGTTTAATAGATGGATGGACAAACTGGACGATGAAAAACTTTTCTTTACCCTAAATGAAGTAACGGCTTTGGAAGTTTATAAAACAAAGCTGGATGATGAGATAACCGGTAAGGCCCCGATGGAGTTTTATAACAAGTCAACAACGCTTTATCAAACGGTTTTAAAAAGAACCGACAGCCTCCTGAAAGTATTACTGGCAAAGCCTTTTGATTTTTCCAAACCCGATAATACTACCTGGCCACTTACAACTTATGCTTCATCTGTTACGGACCTGGTCCTGCGCTGGCAAAGGTTTTTTAAATGGCGTGTGCTGGAGAATATTGCCGATAAGCTGGCTGATGGTGGTAAAATAATTTCGGAAACATTGCCTGCTGATTTTACACAACTGGAAAAGGATGCCCGTGAAAAAGCGAAGAAGCAGGAAAGCTCTTTTATGAATGAATTGCTGAAGACACCTGCTCAATTCAAAGCCGGCATGGAAGACGATTACCTGAACACCATTGCCTGGTGTTATGATCCGCATACCACTTACATGAACATCAAAGAGAAAAAGGAATTTGATACCAGGATGAGTGCATCGGAGTACAGTGCCGGTTTTGATGTGGAAGAAAATGATAAAGGCGATCTTGTTATTAATTTTTTACAACCCGGCGGCAGCGCATGGCGCAGCGGACAGTTGCACAAGGGGGATGTACTGGTAAAATTAAAAGTGGATGGGGTTGAAAAAAATGTTTCAGATATTGATGATGAAGATGAGTTGGATAAGATGCTTGGTGGTAACAGCCAGTCAGATATTGAAGTGACGATAAAAACAGCAGCTGGCGAATTAAAAACAGCCAAACTCAGTAAAGAAAAAATTGATAGTGAAGAAGCCGTTGTTAAAAGTTATGTGCTGCATGGTAATAAAAATATAGGCTATATAAACCTGCCCGGTTTTTACAGCCGTGAGGACGAATCGATCACTGATGAAAATGATATTAAGTATGATGGCTGCGCCAACGATGTAAGTAAGGAAATTGTGAAACTGCGAAAAGATACGATTGCAGGACTGATACTGGACCTGCGTTATAATGGCGGTGGCAGCATGTGGGAAGCCATGCAGCTGGCGGGCATCTTTATTGATATCGGGCCGGTAGCATCTGTAAAAGATAAGGAAGGTAAGGTCCGTTTCTTAAAAGATCCCAACCGGGGAACCATTTATGATGGGCCCCTGATGGTTTTAATAAACGGAGCCAGCGCCAGCGCCAGTGAATTTGTGAGTGCTGTGCTGCAGGATTATAACCGTGCATTGATCGCAGGTGGTGCCACTTACGGAAAGGGTACAGCACAGATCGTATTACCAATGGATACGCTTCCGTTCTCAAAAAACAAAAACTATGAAGAGTTTGTAAAAGTAACCCAGCAAAAATTTTACCGGGTCAATGGCAGTACCACGCAGTGGAAAGGAGTGATACCTGATATTGAACTACCTGATGTATATGCAGATGAATCGTACAAGGAAAAAGCAAACACCAGCGCTTTACAGCCGGATAACAGTAAGATCGGTATCTATCAGCCATCGGCTCCATTACCTGTGCAGGCATTAAAAGTAAAAAGTGAGCAGCGGGTCTCAGAGAATGCTTTCTTTAAAACCGTAAGTGTTTTTAATAAATGGGTGAAGGATTACCATACAGGCCGCACCATACCCCTGCAATGGAACAGTTATGCATTGCATTATAAAAAAGCCCAGGCAGTGTTCAAGGAACTGGGTAATGATGACGCTGAACTTACTGTTCTAAGCGTAACCAATAATGGTTTCGACAGGCAGCGGATAAATGAATCGACACAAAAAAGCAAGGCAAATAACGAAGTGTATTTAAAGCATGTGCAGAAAGATATCACACTTGCTGAGGCATATAATATTATGATGGATTGGATAAATAAATAAACTCGTTTACTTTTAGGGACTTAGTTTGAAGTGGGTAAGTTGCAAGCGACAATAAGAAAATTTTTTCTCAGTTTAGCTGAGAAAAGTATTTACCACAAAGGGACAAAGGCACAAAGTAGAAAATGCGTAGCATTTTTCCTTCGTGCCTTTGTGTCTTCGTGGTTAAATCATTTTTTTGTGGAAGATCGATTTCTAATTAATCTTGTAAATTAAATAATACTTTATGAAGCAGATCTTTTTTATTTCTGTGATCCTTTTCTGTTTGCAGTTTGCTGTAACTGCCCAGGACTATGACAACCCGGTTGAATACATGAATGCGATCAGTAAGCAACGGGAAAACGTGTCTAAAAAATTCATGGCTTATGTTGAGCGCTTCGGCACATAAGAAAAGGAAAAGAAAGTGGAAGCCCTGCGTGCCAAACTGCTTGACGAAGTGCAGGAAGCCAGGATGAATATCAGCGGCCTGCCATCTTTTAAAGGAGAGAAAGGTTACCGTGATTCCACTGTGAATTTTATGAAGCTGTATTACAATGTGCTGAACGAAGATTACAGTAAGATCGTAAACATGGAAGAGATAGCCGAACAGAGTTATGATGCCATGGAAGCGTATATGATGGCGCAGGAAATGGTGAGCAAAAAACTGGATGAAGGCAATGATAAAATGCGCCTGGCAACAGAAGCTTTTGCTGCAAAAAATAATATCACGCTTACCAAAGACAATACGGAACTGGGGGAGAAGATGAAACAGGTGCATGAAGTGAATACCTACCACTCAGTATTATACCTTATTTTCTTTAAGCCTTACAAGCAGGAAGGATACCTGATGGAAGCTGTTTCCAAAAACAATATTACCGGTATTGAGCAAAATAAAAATTCTTTACTGCGCTATGCGCAGGAAGGTTTGGAGAAACTGAAAGATATCAAAGCTTTCCAGGGTGATAATTCATTGCAGAGCGCCTGTAAGGCTGTTATGAATTTTTATGTGAAGGAAGTGGAAAAGATGAGCACTATCAGCGACTTCTATTTAATTAAAGAGCGTTTTGAGACCATTAAAAAAGAATTTGAGAAAAAGAGCAGCCCATCACAGGCAGAAGTGGATGCATATAATAAAAGTGTGAAGGATATCAACGCTGCATCCAATGCATTTAACAATACCAGCCAGTCGCTTAACAACGAGCGCAATGATGTATTAAAAGAATGGAACAGAACAGTAGCTGCTTTCTTTGATGAGCATACACCGAGTTATAATTAATAAAAGATCAACGGCATAAATATAAAATGATCTGTGGGGGTTTTACTCCCACATTTTTTTATCTTGCATCACCAATGAGAAAATACGAAGACAGCTACCAGCATAAAGGCCTCCGCAAAAAACTAATGGACCTCTTAAGGGAAAAGGGAATCAGTGATGAAAATGTATTAAAGGCCATGAATAATATTCCCCGGCATTATTTCCTGGATAGCGCTTTTGATAAGATAGCATACGAAGACCGGGCCTTTCCCATCAGTGAAGGGCAAACCATTTCGCAACCTTATACGGTTGCTTATCAAACCCAATTGCTGCAGGTAAAACCCAATGATAAAGTACTGGAGATCGGTACCGGAAGTATTTACCAGGCAACGGTTTTAGCCGAAATGGGTGCTAAGGTGTTTACCATCGAACGCCAGAAAAAACTCTTTGAAAATACAAAACAGTTCATTTTTAAAAATCAATATCCTAACTTAAAATTCTTTTATGGTGATGGATACGAAGGGTTGCCAACTTATGCGCCGTTTGATAAAGTGATCATTACAGCAGCAGCACCTTTTATTCCGCCTAAATTAATTGAACAGTTAAAGCCCGGAGGTAAGATGGTGATACCGGTTGATGAGGATCATCACCAGCGGATGTTGCGCATTACTAAAAATGCAGATGGTACTATGAGTGAAGAAGCTTTTGAGAATTTTAGTTTTGTGCCGATGTTGAGTGGGAGGAATGGATAATAATGAAGTAATGAAGAATGAAGAATGAAAAAATGAGGTTGTTAAGTTAGAACAACCAATTAACGAATTAACCAATTAACGGATTAACGACCGATGCGTTTCTTTTCAAAAATAACCGTTCTATTCAATGCCTGCTTTTTAGTTGCAGTTGTTTTTTGGTACCTGGAAAAGCAGCCACACGAAGGAAGTGGTACACAGGTAATGCCGCTTCCCTGGCTGGAAGGGACTTTTGTAATACTGGGTTACACAGCTATTATTGTGAACGTACTGTTTTTGTTACTTGCTTTTATATTCTATTCCTTTAAAACAAATATTAAGATCCCCCGCTGGATAATTATCTTTAATGTTATCATTTTCTGCTGCCAGGTCTACTTTCATTTCTTTTTAAAATAACCGGTATGATACATAATATTCTTAAGGACAAAAGCACCAAACTTTTTATTTTACTGGCTGGTATTTTTATAACCAATGCATTGCTTGCAGAGATAATCGGTGTAAAAATATTTTCGCTGGAAGATTCGGTGGGAGTACCCCGTGCCAATATCAATTTGTTTGGCAGTCCTTTTAGTTTTCATTTAACGGCAGGGGTGTTGTTGTGGCCCGTTGTTTTTATCATGACGGATATCATCAATGAATATTATGGAACCAGGGGTGTAAAATTCTTATCCTATCTCACCATTGGATTGATCAGCTATGCATTTCTCATCTTCACCGGCGCCATCAATCTTTCTCCTTCTGAATATTTTTCTGTTGGCAATGGCATTGATAAACCCGACAACGCTTTCAGGGGGATCTTCGGGCAGGGTATGTGGATCATCATTGGGTCAATAATCGCTTTCCTGGTAGGGCAGATACTGGATGTTTTAATATTTCACCGCATAAAAAAGATGACAGGAGAGAAGTATATGTGGCTGAGGGCAACAGGATCCACGCTGGTATCTCAGCTCGTAGATAGTTTTGTGGTGCTTTTCATTGCTTTTTATATCGGCAAACGCATACAGACCGACCAGGGTGCGCCCTGGAGCATGCACCAGATACTGGTTACCGGCACGGGTAATTATATATACAAATTTGCAGTAGCCATACTGCTTACACCGGTTATTTACTGGGTACATGCCTGGATAGAAAAGTATTTGGGTAAAAGCCTGGCAGCAGAGATGAAACAAGCTGCTATGAGGACAGAATAGCTTAATTCACTGTACGTGGGTAAGATTTGCCCCCCGTTTTTGAAAAAACCACATAAAATAAGTAACTTAACGCCCTCTGTTTATCAAAAAAATATCAAAGTGCTTATCAAATTAACTACTGTTCACAGGCGTTGCAGGAAATATTTTTTACTGTTGATCTTAACAATAGCTGCAAATAAGGCAGCACTTGCCCAATGCCCGCCCAATATTGATTTTGAACAAGGAAATTTTACGGGGTGGAATTATACTTATGGAAATTACAATGGTACAGTTACTATAACGCCACTGCCTACACCTCCGCCAAATCCCCCCAGACACCAGATCATTTCGGCTGCTTCAACGCCAACAAGGGACCCTTGGGGAAATTTTCCTGTGCTTTGCCCTAATGGAAGCGGATATTCAGTTAAGTTCGGGAATACCGGCACGGGTACAACTGCAGACAGGTTAACCTATACATTTACGATCCCGGCAGGTCAAAATACATTTAATTTAATTTATAATTACGCTATTGTTATTAATAATGCAGGTGGCCATGCAGCGAGTATTCAGCCAAGTTTAATTGTTATTGTCAGGAATCTTACTGATAACACTACGGACTATTGCAGCTCAGATACGATTGCATATTCTACTGCTTCTCAACTCCCCGGTTTTGAGGATGCACCTTCCAATCCCCAGGTTAAATTCAAACCCTGGGCAGCCAGGTCAGTAAAGTTGGATGGCAATGCCGGTAAAACCATTGAGATATCTTTTACATCTACTGGTTGTGGAGCAGCGGGGGGAACACATTTTGGCTATGCTTATATTGATGTAAATACAGAGTGTACCAGTTCATTTGTTGGAGCTGCTTATTGCCCTGATGATACAGCAGTAAGTGTAACCGCTCCATTTGGTTATGAAACCTATCAGTGGTGGGATATAACAGATCCATCCACTATCCTGGCAACAACACAAACTATTCGTTTTCAACCACCCCCTGCATCTGGTAAAACCCTGAAAGTAGCTATAACCCCGTGGTTTGGAATATACGGCTGCCCGGATACTTTAACTGTTCAGTTAATGGACACTTTAAGTGTTTTTGCAAATGGCGGTCCCGACCGGGTGTCCTGTGAGAAAACACCCGTCCAGATCGGTGTAAATCCAACGCCGGGCTTTGTTTACTCCTGGGATCCTGTCACGGATCTGAGTGATCCCACCATATCGAATCCTATTGCAACGCCTCCTGTAACTACAACCTATGTTCTGACAGTCCGAAGTTTTGGCGGTGGTTGTGAAACTACCGATACGGTCACTGTAAGAGCTGCTGTGTTGGATACAACTGTAAATGTCACCGGGTTTCTTACAGGATGTATAACACCATCCAATCCTACTATATTAAAAGTGGGCAGGGGCGTTGCGGATAGTATACAATGGTACCGTAACAATAATCCCATACCGGGTGCCAATGATACCATTTATAATGTAGTACAAACCGGGGCTTACCATGTTACATTGTTCAGCTTCCAGGGCTGTAATTTAAGTTCAACAGATATTAATATTACCGTTAATCCTACACCAGTTGCCGGCTTTAACCACAATGCTTTAATTCAATGCTTTAATGGCCACCAGTTTAATTTTACCAATACCAGTACGATAGCATTTGGCACTATGAGTTACGATTGGAGCATGGGAGACGGCAGCCCAATATTGAATACTCCGGATGTAGTAAACTATAGCTATGCAGATACCGGAACATATATTGTTAAACTAACCGTAACATCCGACCAGGGTTGTATTGACAGTGTTTCTTATACCGTAACTGTTTACGAGAGCCCGGTTGCAGCATTTGATGTAAATACAAAGAGTATTTGTCAAAAAATAAACGACTTCATATTTACCAATTCAAGCACGCTGGGAGTGGGTACATTAACCTATCTCTGGGATTTTGGCGATGGCAATACAGATACTACCCATGATGCCCGGCATTATTATGCACAGCCGGGTACATACACGGTAAGACTTACTTCCACAACAGAAAAAGGTTGTCCGAATGATTCAGCATTTAATGTTACAGTAAATCCTGAACCGGTGGTTGGTTTTACTGAACCCAATGCGCAGCAATGTTTTGGTAACAACCAGTTTAATTTTATAAATACCAGCACGGTATTAACCGGCAATATGCAATATGTGTGGTACCTGGGTGATGGGGCCAGCACTACAACAAAAGATGTTACCTACAGCTATGCAATACCCGGTGAGTACATGGTAAAAATGGTTGCTATAACTGATAGCGGCTGCGTGGACAGTACCGCCAAAAACGTAAAAATATTCAAGTATGCCATTGCCGATTTTAAAGTGGATCCTGTTTGCGTAAACCAGCGGCTCCCATTGTTTAATCAAACCGTAAATACATCGCCTTCTGTGTTAACCTGGTTATGGGAATTTGGCAACGGGGCAACATCTACTTTGCAAAACCCCGTGTACAGTTACCCTGCTCCGGGGATCTATCCATTAAAATTAACAGTGAGTAATATTCATTGCCCGCAAACGATATCTGAAAAATTGGTCAATATTACTATTGATGACCCATTACCCGGCACCAGGTATCCTGATGTGGAAGCAGTAATGAATTTCCCGGAACAATTGCAGGCCAGGCAGATCGCCAATACTGTTCAATGGGTTCCTTCTTTGAACCTTGATTTTTCAAACAGTTACAGGCCAAGCTTTAAAGGGCTTGCATCGCAGTTATACCAGGTGCAATTAAAAACAAAGAGCGGTTGTGTAACGGTTGATACCCAGTTTGTGAAGATCAAAAAGAAAATCGAGATCTATGTCCCCACTACATTTACGCCTGATGGAAACGGGCAGAATGATTACCTGTACCCGGTTTTGATGGGATTCAGGACCCTGAATTATTTCAGGGTGTACGACCGCTGGGGAAAATTATTATTTACGTCAAAAACCGAAAGGCCCGGATGGGATGGAAGGGTTAGGGGAGACAAACAGGAAATACAAACCGTTGTATGGATGGTAGAAGCAGTTGATGTGGATGGGGTAACCCACCAGCGGCAGGGCACTACGGTGATATTACGTTAGTATATACATATTCATGGCGGCTTTATTTTTGTATATTCAATATATGAAAACGCTAAGCAGAAATATTTTATGCAGGGACTGCTTTGCTTTGCGCTGCATTTTTATTTTATGCTTTTATTTTTTTCCTGGTTTTAAAGCATTACCCCAATGCCCGGATAATATTGATTTTGAAAAAGGCGATTTTACAGGATGGGAATGTTATACAGGTTATATTACACCAACAACAGGAGTCATCCAACTTTCTCCATCTCCCCCTACTTTTAACAGGCATGTGATTTATGCTACCGGTGCCGGAGATGGAAATGATTTTTGGGGAGGATTCCCTAAAAATTGCCCCAACGGCAGTAACTATTCTATGCGGCTTGGTAATGAAATGACCCAAAGCGGGGCCGAAAAAATTTCCTATACTTTTACAATCCCTTCAAACCAAAATAACTTTAGTTTGGTTTATAATTATGCAGTCGTTTTCCAGGACCCGGGCCATCTTCAGGAACAGCAGCCCCGTTTGAGTATTGAAGTACTGAACGTTACTGATAATATAGTTGATCCCTGTTCTTCATTTGATTTTGTAGTTAACGGCAGTATGCCGGGGTTTAAAACATCTTCGGTTCAACAGAATAATATACCAGTAAGATATAAAGACTGGTCTGCTGCATTTATTAATTTAGATGGAAATGCGGGCAAGACTTTTAAAATTTCTTTTACTACAACCGATTGTTCGCAAGGCGGCCATTTTGGGTATGCCTATATTGACATCAATACAAACTGTACAAGTACCCCGCTCGGCTCTGTATTTTGCCCCGATGATAAGTTTGTGAATTTAACTGCACCTCCGGGTTTTCAAAGTTATAAATGGTTTAATACAAATAATACAACTTTGGGCACACAGCAAAGCCTGCATTTGGATCCACCACCACATGCCGGAGATACAGTATATGTAGAATTTTCACCTTATAGTGGTTATGGGTGTGTAGATACACTTACTGCGTATTTAAGCGATACTTTATCTGTTATCGCCCATGCCGGCCCCGACAAAGAGTTTTGTGCAAACCCATCAATCCCGCTGGGAAAAAATTCAATACCGGGAGAAATATATAAATGGACGCCTGCAACCGGCTTAAATGATGCTGATATTTCAAATCCCCTGGCTTCACCTTCCCAATCTACCAGGTATATTTTATCTGTAACAAATGTAGGAGGTGGTTGTCCCTCAACTGATGTAGTTGACTTAGTTAAAAAATGTGATGTTATTGAATTCTACGTTCCCAATGCATTCAGGCCGGGCAGCACCAGCGGAAATAATACGTTAAGGCCTTATTTATATGGTTTTTCAAAAGTGAATTACTTCAGGGTGTATAATCGTTATGGGCAATTGCTATACAGCATGAACAGTGATTTACCTGGATGGGATGGCACTATAAAGGGCAAGCCTGCTTCTACACAAACGGTAGTGTGGATGATCGAAGCGATAGATGCTTATGGAAGAATAGAAAAACGACAAGGAACTGCCATACTGATCCGGTAGGTGACACAGGATGAGCCGGGGCCTTACTTATTGCTGGTTTAATTTTTGTATATTCAATATATGAAAACGCTACGCAGAAATATTGTATGCAGTGACAGCTTTGCTTTGCGCTGCATTTTTATTTTATGCTTTTATTTTTTTCCTGGTTTTAAAGCATTCTCCCAATGCCCGGATAATATTGATTTTGAAAAAGGCAATTTCACCGGTTGGTTATGTGATACCGGTACAGTTTCAATTAATTTTGGCATACGCCAATTAAATTTTAATACATCTCCTCCTACCATTAACAGGCATGAAATGTATGATGCATCAGATCTTGGCCGTGTTGATCGTTTTGGCGGGTTCCCGGTCAATTGTCCTAATGGAAGCGGGCATTCTATCAGGCTTGGTAATGACGAGGCCAAACGGGGTGCCGAACGTGTTTATTATATTTTTACGATCCCTCCTTCTCAAAACACATTCAGTTTGGTATATAACTATGCGGTTGTTTTAGAAGATCCTGACCATTTGCCCATTCAGCAACCCAGGTTAAGTATCGAGGTAATGAATGTAACTGATAATATTATTGATACCTGTTCATCATTTGACTTTGT
>Ga0193752_1002109_pt1 | contig 15371 bp, 10 predicted proteins | sample H1c1metaG_FD_144924 | JGI IMG/M metagenome (GOLD analysis project Ga0193752, IMG submission 144924) | Soil microbial communities from a riparian zone of the East river system, Colorado, United States - H1c1 | ecosystem: Environmental > Terrestrial > Soil > Riparian zone | place: USA: East River... | reverse complement strand
TCGCGATCGGGCGAGACGGCGCCTCACAACATCGTGCCGGCGCTGATACTCGGTTGCACGACCACCGTCGCCGGATACATGACCTTGCTGGTCGCGCCGATTCCCGGGCTGCGGCAGATCGCGCTGTTCTCCGCGGTCGGGCTGGCAACCGCCTGCGCGATCGTCATCCTGCTCTATCCGCGTGGCCTCCACGCCTTGAGCGTCGTATTCCGGCGCATGCACCTCGAGGGTACGAAGCCGCCGCGCGCCGTACCGCATTGGGTGGCGCGCCTGGCCCGATTCCAGCCGATGACCCTGTTGCCGCGGCCCGTTCTCTGGACGCTGCTCGCGGTCCTGGCGGCCGGTGCCGCCTGGGGACTCACGCTGTTGACGCCGCGCGACGACGTGCGCGCGTTGCAGCGCCCGCCGCCCGAGCTGGTCGCCGCCGAACGGCGCGTGCGTACTTTGTTAGGGGTGGGTTTCGATACACGTTTCGTCCTGGTCGCCGCCGCCACGCCCGAGCTCGTGTTGCAGAGACTCGAAGCGCTCGAGCCCGTGTTCGCGCGGCTCGAGCGCGACGGGAACATCAAGGGTCACATGAGCGTGAGCCCGAACCTGGTGTCGCTCGGAAGGCAGCAGCGCGATCGGCGGCTGCTCGAACAGAAGGTGTACGGCGACGACGGCGCGTTGACCCACGTGATGCGGAATCTCGGCTTCGCGCCCGCGGTCATCGCGGCCCGGCGCGCGGCGTTCGATGACGCCCGCGGCAAGGCGCTGACGCCCGCAGCATGGCTGGCGAGCCCGCTGTCCGCGCCGGTGCGTCACCTGTGGTTAGGCAGGCTGGGCAAGGACGATGCGGCCGTGGTGCTGCTCGATGGCAATACGGCGCCCGAGGCCGTACGCACGGCGGTCGAGGCGGTGGCCGGTGTGCGTTACGTCGACCAGGTCGCGGATATTTCCAGCGTGCTCGGCGAGTACCGGCGAATCGCGAGCTGGTTGATGCTGGTCGTGATCGGCGTGATGCTGGCGTGCCTGATCCTGTTCTATCGCAGCGGAGCGGCGGTGCGCACCGCGCTGCCGGCGGTCACCGGGCTCGTGCTCACGCTGGCCACGCTCGGTTTCCTGCACGAACCCGTGAACCTGTTCCACGTGCTGTCGTTGCTGCTGGTGCTCGGGCTCGGCGTCGACTACGCCATCATCCTGCGGGAAGGCCGCAGCCAGCAGGCGGTGCTCGCCGTGTTCCTGTCGATGACGACCACGCTGATATCATTTGGCCTGCTTGGATTTTCCTCGGTGCCCTTCGTGCGTTCCATCGGTATCACAGTCGCGCTCGGCGTTGCGTTCACGTTCCTCATCGCCGTGGCCGCGAAGCCGCGCCATGATTGACAGGAACCTGTTCGTTTGTGCCGGCTTGCTGATCCTCTCGGGCTGCGCGACTCCCGTTCAACACGCCGCGAAAGTGACGCTCGCATCGCCGGCCGGTTTGAGCGCCCGTTCGGCGTCGCAGGTGATTCACGCCGTCTACGGCGCGCGCTCGATGACGTTGTCGACCGCGATCGAGCTCGATGCCGCGAGCCTCAAGGTGGTCGGAGTCACCGCGACCGGCCAGCGATTGTTCACCGCGAGCTGGGACGGAACCGCCGTCAGCGCCCAGAAAAGCGCCTTCGTTCCCGACAATGTCGATCCGGAGCGCGTGCTCGCCGACGTGCAGCTCGCGTTGTGGCCGCTGCCTGCCGTCCAGGCGGCTTTCGGCAAGGCGGGGCTCGAAGTCACCGAGCCTTTTGCGGGTGTGCGGCGCCTGCGGCGCGGCGACGCGCTCATCGCCGAGGTTCACTACGCCGGCGCCGACCCGTGGAACGGGCGGCTGTGGTTCGTGAACTTCGAGTTCGACTATTCGCTGACGATCGATACCACGGTCACGCCTAACTAACGATGCTGCGGCTGGGTGCTTCTTATCGCGTCGAAGAGCTGGTGCCGCATCGCGGCGCCATGAGCCTGCTCGAATCGATCGACGAGTATGGCGAGGAGTGGCTGCGGGCCAGCCTTACGACGAGCCCGGCGAGCACGTTTGCCGACGCTCACGGGGTTCCCGGCTGGGTCGGCATCGAATACATGGCGCAGGCGGCCGCTGCGTTCGCCGGCATCGAGCGGGCGCAACGCGGCGAGCGGCCCTCGATCGGGTTCCTGATCGGCTCGCGCTATTATCGTTCGATGCTCGAAATCATCCCGTTCGGCACCCGGCTCGTCGTCGAAGCCCGCCTGGCGTTGCGCGACGAAGAGGACTTCGCCGCCTACGACTGCGCGTTGAGCGTGCAGGGCCAACGCATCGCCGAGTGCACGCTCAAAGCCTATCGGCCGCGCGACATTCGTCCTTTCCTGCCCAACCCGCAGAACGCCGGTGGCTGACACCATCCTGGTCACCGGGTCGAGCCGCGGCATCGGCCGCGCCATCGCGCTGCGCCTCGCCAAGGCCGGCTTCGCGCTGGTCATTCACGGCCGCACGTCATCGCCGGCGCTCGACGCGACGCTCGCGGATCTCACCTCCGCGGGCGCGGCTGCCCGGGTATTGCACTTCGACGTCACCGACCGCGCCGGCGCGGCGGCCGCGTTGAGCGCGGACATCGCGGCGCATGGCGCGTATTACGGCGTGGTATGCAACGCGGGAATTGCGCGCGACGGCGCATTCCCGGCGCTCACCGGCGAGGACTGGGACCAGGTGATCGATACCAACCTGAACGGTTTTTACAATGTCGTGCAGCCGGTGATCATGCCGATGATTCGCCGCCGGCAGCCCGGCCGCGTGGTCACCCTATCTTCCGTGTCCGGCGTCGCGGGCAATCGCGGCCAGGTGAATTACTCCGCCGCCAAGGCGGGTATCATTGGCGCCACCAAGGCGCTCGCCATCGAGCTCGCGAGCCGCCAGATCACCGTCAACTGCGTAGCCCCCGGCCTCATCCGAACCGACATGATTGCGACCGCGCCCATCGAGGAAGCCCTGAAACTGATCCCCGCGGGTCGCATCGGCGAGCCCGAAGAAGTCGCGGGCGTGGTCGCTTTCCTGATGTCGCGCGAGGCGGACTACATCACCCGCCAGGTCATCGGCGTCAACGGTGGGTTGGTCTAGATGAGCTCCATTACCCCGCGCCGGGTCGTGGTCACCGGCATGTCCGGCATCACCTCGCTGGGCCAGAGCTGGCCGGAGATCGAAAAGAATCTGCGCGCGGGCGCGAGCGGCGTGCAGCGCATGCCCGACTGGGAACGCTACAGCGACCTGCTCACGCGGCTCGGCGCACCGGTCACCAACTTCACGTTGCCGCCTCACTACACGCGCAAGACGACCCGCACGATGGGCCGGGTCGCGCAGATGGCGGTGCGCGCGAGCGAAGTCGCGCTGGAGGATGCCGGTCTCAAGGACGACAGCGCGTTTCTGAGATCGGGGCGCGTCGGTGTCGCGTACGGATCCAGCACCGGCAGCACCGATGCGATCCGCGACTTCGGCAACATGCTCACGAGCGGCGAGTCGGGCAACATCAACGCGACGACCTACATCCGCATGATGGGACACACCACGGCGGTCAACATCGGCGTGCATTTCGGCCTGCAGGGCCGCGTCATCCCCACCTCCAGCGCCTGCACCTCGGGTAGTCAGGGCATCGGCTACGCGTACGAGGCGATCCGTTTCGGATTGCAGGACGCGATGGTGGCGGGCGGTGGTGAAGAGCTGTGCGTGTCGGAGGCCGCGGTGTTCGACACGCTGTATGCCACCTCGACGCGCAACGACGCTCCCAAGACGACGCCGGCGCCGTTCGACCAGAGCCGCGACGGCCTGGTCATCGGCGAGGGCGCCTGTTCGCTGGTCCTCGAGGAGCGCGAGCACGCGTTGGCCCGCGGCGCGCGCATCTACGCGGAGATCGTCGGGTTCGCCTCGAACTCCGACGGCGATCACGTGACCCATCCGAACACCAACACCATGGAACGCGTGATGCGCATGGCGCTGACCGAGGCCGGCATCGACGCCGCCGCGGTCAAATACATCAACGCCCACGGCACCGCCACCGAACACGGCGACATCGCCGAATCGCAGGCCACGTTCCGCGTGTTCGGGCAGAAGGCTCCGGTCAGCTCTCTCAAGGGCCACTTCGGCCACACGCTGGGCGCTTGCGGGGCGCTCGAGAGCTGGGCGACGATCCAGATGATGCATGGCGGCTGGTTCGCGCCGACGCGCAATCTGCACACCGTCGATGAACGCTGCGGTGACCTGGACTATCTACAGGGTGACGGACGCAAGCTCGACATCGGCATTGCGATGAACAACAACTTCGCGTTCGGCGGGATCAACACATCGTTGATCTTCGCGCGGACCCCATGAGGAGACCTTCGGTGGACACCAACAAGATGGCTTACAGATTTTCCGCCGGCGCGCTGGCCGCCGCCGCGGTTACGATGCTCGCGGCCGCGCCGGTCGCCGACGCGCGCGATACGCTGCAGAAATTCCCGATCGAGGCGGCGCTCGCCAAGGCGCAGGCCACCGGCCAGCTGGCCCCCGGCATCAAGCTGTTCTTCGGCACGCAGAAACACGCGAAGCCGACCGCGCAGCTCGGCCCGGCGCGCACCAACAAGAAGACCAATTTCTTCAACAAGACGGACCAGGAAGGCTGCGACTGGGCGTTCCTGTCGTCGATGATCGCGCTCACGCAGTACGCGCAGCGCGTCGGCGGCAACGCGGTCGTCAACATCCGCAGCAACTACAAGAACAACGAGTTCTCGAGCGAGACCGAGTACCAGTGTGGCGCCGGCAACGTGACCGGCGGCACGGCCTTCGTCGGCGACGTCGTCAAACTACCGTAAGAAGCGCGCCGCGCAAAAAAGAAGGCCGCCCTTTCGGGCGGCCTTTTTCGTTGCTGGCAACGTATCGCGCGGAGTCAGTCCCTCAGAACTGCCACTTCACGCCCGCGTACGCGAACCGACCCTTCGACTCGTAGATGCCGCTGCCGGCACCGGTGCCGGTCAGTCCATACGGCGGAATCCGGTTGGTCGCATTGTCGACGCCCAGGTAGGCATTGACCTTGTCGCTGATGTCGTAGCCCGCGCGGATGTCGTGATACACCACGTGCCCGTAGTAGCGCACGCTGGCGTAGTCGGCATCCTGTGCCGGGTTGCCCTGCAGCGAGTAGGTGTCCTCGTAGAAGTTCAGCACCTGCTTGCCGAGGTAACGCATCTGGTATCCCAGCGTGAACTTGCCGAAGCCGATATCCGTGTTCCAGTTGAACGCGTCTTTCGGATCGCCGAGCTCGAGCAGGATCTGATCCGCGTCGCCAGGTGCGGCCGGATTCAGGTAGTCGTCACGCTGCAGCATGTGAGTCCACACGAGCCGCGTGCTGAGCTTGCCCGTGTCGCCCAGGCTGTGCGAATAGCCGGCTTCGATGTCCACGCCACGCGCCGTCGAGCTCGCGTAGTTGAGTGACAACTGCAGCAGGCTGCCCTGGACGATCTGGTACGGATCTTCGTCATTGGGACCGACCCCCGCACCGTTACGCACGAACAGCCCGCAGAACTGGTTGTTCAGGTCCGGCGCGTCGTAGCAGGCATTCATGATGTCCTGCGCCGTCGGTGCAGTGATCACATCGTCGATGTCGATGTCGAAGTAGTCGGCCGACAGCGAGAAGCCCGGCGCGAACGACGGCTGCCACACGAAGCCGGCGGTGAACGAATCGGAAGTTTCTTCCTTCAGATCCGGGTTGCCGCCGCTCACGATCTCGATCGATGCGGTGTAACGGTAGTTGTAGGCGTCCGGAATGCCCGCCGCCGCGCAATTGGCCGCGCGCGTCGCCGAACCGTTGCCGCGGTTGTCAGCCGAGCACGGATCGAGCGGGGCCGCATTGAAGTTCTGGCCCTGTGCCGAGTACAGATCGGCCAGGCTGGGGGCACGCACCGCTCGCGCGATGCCGGCGCGGAAGCGCAGGCCTTCGATCGGGGCGTATTCCAGACCACCGTTGTACGCGAGTACGCCGCCGGTCTCGCCGTTGTACTCGGCGTAACGTCCGGCGAGGTTCAACGTGAGTTCCCGTGCCGCGGTCATGTCCTTGAGCAGCGGAATGCGGAACTCGGTGAACACTTCGTCCACCTTGAGCTTCGGCGGTTCGAACTCGGTCAAAGCGTTGTAGAACGTGAGGCCGCTCGACACGATCGGATCCGCGCGGAAGGAGTTGTCTTCCGTGCGGTGTTCGAAGCCGAACGCCACGCCGACCGGGCCCGCGGGCAGCGAGAACCAGGCGCTCGAATCGCCGGTGATCGTCGCGCTCGCGACGAACTCCGTGATCTTGCCGACCGAGGTGGTGTCGTCCGTCAGGTAGTCGTGCATTTCCTTGGTGATGTTGCCGTCACCGAAGGGGTTCATCGGGATGCAGTTCGCGACGTCCTCGGCCAACCGCGCGACACCCAGTGCGATGGAGTCGTCATAGGCGTAGGCGGCATCCGGATCGATCTGCGAACGGCAGACGATCTGGCCCGCATCGTTGCGCGCGGAGTCCATCGCCAGCCCGAACTTCTGCACGTCGAGGTTGTTGAGGACGTCGGTGTCTTCCTTGAACTGTCCCCAGTTCACCGCGACTTCGTAGTTCCAGCCGTTGCCGATCTCACCGCCGACACCGAGCACGATGCGCGTGGTTTCGCGCGTCGCGTCTTCCTCGCGCGGCCCGAAGTCGAGCAGGTTCCTGCGGAATGCGAGTTTGGTCGGCTCGCCCGTGAGCGGATCGATTGCAGTGAGCGGAGCGGCGCCCTGCGCCACGCGCGTGGCGTTGATGACCGCGCGATTGGCATCGGTGATGAAGGGATTGTCAAAGCGCGGCTGTTCGCGATCGCCGTCGATCGTCGTGCCCTGGAAGAACGCCGGCTGACCGAAGCGTACCGAGTTCGTGCGGATGTACTTCGCCTCGACGAACGGCGCGAATGCGTCGGAGATCTCCAGATTGCCGAAGACGTTGAGGCTGTAGCGCTCGAGTTCCGGGTAGATAGCGAGCGCGTTGCGCTCGCGGTTGTTGGTGCCGTTGCCGCCCTGGAAGCTGCCGTTCGGGCCGAGACCGATACGGGTGCCCGTCTGCGGGATCAGCGAACCGTCGGGTTGCCACTGCAGCGAACAGGCGTAGGCGACCCCGGTCGCGTCGCGACCGCACGCAGCCGCCGTGCCGCCCATCGGGATGGCAACCAGGATGTTGCCGCCGTTGGAGATCGTCGCGGATTTGACGTCGCTGAAATACAGCCGGTCGGGGATGCCGTCCGAGCCGCCGTCGATACCCGCGTCCGAGTCGGTGATGACGAACAGACCCTGGCGCTCGAGGTTGTCGCGGTCCGACGCGAAGAACGGCTCCTGTTTCGCGTATTCGAAGTTGGCCGCGATGTTGCCGCGGTCATCCCAGAAGTTGGTGCCGGCGAGCACGCTCGCGTAGTAGTTGCCCGCGTCGCCTTCGCTGGTGGTCTGCCCACCCTGGCCGCGGAACTGAAGCCCCTGGAAGTCTTTCTTGAGAATGAAGTTGACGACGCCCGCGATCGCGTCCGAACCGTACACCGCGGAGTTGCCGCCGGTGACGACGTCGATACGTTCGATCAGGTCGGTCGGGAACGTGTTCGTGTCGGGCGAGACCGCGTTGCCGAGAATGTCGGAACCCACGTGCCGACGTCCGTTGACCAGGACCAGCGTGCGCTGCGTGCCGAGGCCGCGCAGGTCGAGCAGGTTCAGGCCCGTGGTGCCAAGGAACCGGCTCGAGTTTGACTGGCTGAAGGTGCTGCGTAATGCCGGCAGGTCGTTGAGCAGATCGCCGACCGACGTGCTGCCGGTTTCATACAACTCGGCCGCCGAAACGGTGGTGACCGGAACGGCCGATTCCAGATTCGGCCGCGCGATGCGCGAGCCGGTGACGACGACTTCGTCGAGCGTCGCGTCTTCAGTGGGTGTGTTCTGTGCGAACACGAATGACGTGCCGGTCGCCGCGGTCAGTCCCAAAGCCAGGGACACGGCGTGGCGCACGCCACGGTTGCGAGAAAAGTTCATGGATGCCTCCTGCAAGACATTTCGCTGCCGCGGCGCGGGGTGCCCCCGATGCATGGCGGTTGTTGTGTAAATCCCCTGATGCGCAGCCGCTGTTGCACGAACGCATCCAAGGCGCGGAGCATAACAATCGCGTCGGCGAATGGAATCGCCAAACCGGCGGGTTCGCGCGTAACTCATTGTAGGAGAACGGCGGTTTGCGACAAGCCGACGGAATCTTGCGACGAAACGAGGGCTTTTTCGGGGTCGCCTCTAGGGCTATTTGTGGCGAAAAAACAAAACTACGTGCTTTAGCGTCCGCCGAAGTCGTAAGTGACCGATAAAGAGTACCGACGGCCAAGGAAATCGTAGTTGCCGTTGAAGGCGTCGACTGAAATCGGAAAAGGCGGCGCACCGTCGAACACGTTGGTCACCGCGAGCCGGACCACCGTGCTTTACGCCGGCTGATAGCTGAGCGAGAAGTTGTGGACCCAGTCGCCGTTCACCTCGAGGATGTCGCGGCTTTCGACGTCGAACGTGCGGTCATAAAGCTGGCTGCCCACGTAGTTAGTCTGCCAGTGCGCGCCGAGATTGCCGCGCTGCCAGCCGAGGTTGAGTTGCGCGGTATCCGTCGGGCTGCCGATCTGTTCTTCGCTGTTGGTGGTCGTCAAGCCCGTGGCCGAACGCAGTTCCTCGCGCAGGCGGTAGTAACTCAGGCCGAGGTCGACGGTCCCGATTGCGCCGAACTCATGCCGCAGATGACCTTCGAGCATCACGCCGGCCATCGACTGGAACGCGCCGTTCGCATAACCCGACTGGAAGAACGTGATCTGACCGGGCTGACCGGAACCCGGCGCGCCGCGCGTGAAGTAATCGCAGTAATGATTCGGATAGTCCGCATTGTCGAAGCAGGCCGAGGACAGGTCCGCGCCGCTCATGCGGGTGATCGTGTTGTCGATGCGCACGTCTATCCAGTCGACCGACAGCGGCAGGTCCGGCACCCACCGCGGCCGCAACACGAAGCCCGCGGTCCAGGCGTTCGAGGTTTCATTGCCGAGATTTGGATCGCCCTGGGAGGTGCCCGGGACCGCCGCGGTGGTGGCGTTGGAAATCCACGAACCGTCGGTGGGCAGGCCGTACTCGGCGAAGAAGCGCTCGCAATTGGCGCGCCGGATCGTCCGGCGGGTGCCGGCCGACAGGAAGGCCGAGCTGCACGGGTCGTTAACCTGGCCGAACAACGGCGACACCGGTAGATAGAGCTCGGTGATCGCCGGAACCCGCAGCGAGCGCGTGACGTTGCCGCGCAGCTCCAGGTCCTCGACGGGGGACCATTCGAGGCCGCCGGTCCAGGCGGTGAAATCGCCGTTGATCGACGTGTCGACGCGCCGCGCCTTCGCGACCAGGGTCAGGCGCGTGAGGCCGGGCAGCGCGTTCCGGTCCGAAAACAGCGGCACCGTGATCTCGCCGAACACTTCGTTGGTGGAGTAGTCCCCGCGAATGCGGGCGATCGGCGCGGAGCGGCCGCGGCCGGCGAACAGGTAATCGTCCGGCAGGAACGCGCCGCTTTCGCGCCGGTGCTCGAATCCGACGTTGTATTGCACGGGGCCGCCGGCGAGGTCGAACAGGCTGCTGCCGATATTGGCGTTGAACACCTGCTGTTCGAGCTCGGCATCGGCGTGCTGCTGGCTCGTGACATAGGCGAGCGCCGCGGCGGACGGCCGCCCGTCACCGAAGATGTCGAGCGGCACGCAGGCCGCATCCGCGACCGGCGCTTCGCCGTTGACCAGGATCCGGCCCTGCGCGTCCGGCAGCCCGATGTAGTTGGGAGTCGGAGAACACTGCAACTGTCCGCCGGCCGACACCACGTTGAGCGCGTTGACGAAACGCTGATGGTCGAGCTGCGCACCCGAGTACCGCGACTCGTTGTGACCGAAGTTCAGGTACGTTTCCCATTCGTAATGGCGGTTTCCGGCCTCGAAATCTCCGCTCGCGCCGGCCACCGCCTGGTACAGGTCGCCGCGCCCGAGCGCGTTGTTCACGGCCAGGTCACGGCTGGCGCGAGACAGGCGGAAGGTTGCGGCGCCGAGACCGGCCAACGTGTCGCGCGCCTGCTGGGTCAACATCGGATGGCTGGCCGGCAGCGTGATCGGCCCGCTCGATGTGCCCGCGAAACTGATGGTGTTGAACACCGGTTGATCGACGAGCTCGGTCGCTTCGTTGTGATAGGCGAACACGTCGGCGAACAACCGCGTGTTGTCGGTGACGTCGAAATGCGCGCTGAGAGTGCCGGTGGTGCGCTCGAGGTCCGTCATGAGCGGCAGCGTACTCATCAAATAGAGTCCGTCGCCGCCCGAGGCATCGGACGTGCCGAAGTTGATGCCGCGGTCGTAGGGCACGAGGTTGCCGTTGGCCGCGAACTGCAGGCAGGTGTCGCCGCCGGCGCCGAAGCAGCGCAATCGCCCGTCGGGTAGTTTGTCCGCTCCCGGCGGCAACACGACGCCCTCGAAGTTGTGATTGACGCTGCGCCGGTTGCGGATCAGCACGTTGTTGGGGATGCCGTCCGCGGGGCCTGCGCCGAACGGAATGCCGGTGTTCACCCGCCCATCGTTGGCCGGCGTGCGGCCGACCTGCCCGGCGATGGCTGCCGCGTTGGGGTTTCCCGAAAAGTTGTAGGCGTCGGCAAAGCGCCGATTGGAGGTGGCTAACACGCCGTCAGTCGTGCTGCGTTGGATGGAGGCGGTGACGTTGCCGCGCTCACCCGCGAAATTCCAGCCACCGACCAGGCCGAGGCTGTTGCTCCTGCCACCGCCCGAGTCGAGCTGACCGTATTGCCCGAAGGCCTGCAGGCCCGCGAAGTCCTTCTTGAGTTTCACGTTCACGACGCCGGCGATCGCATCGGCGCCGTAGGTGGGTGCGCCGCCGATAGTCAGTGTCTCGACACCGTCGAGCAACACCGTCGGAATGAAGTTGAGATCCACCTGGTTGCCGGGCGCCGTCGGGCCGAACAGCGCGGGTGGATTCGAGGTGACGATGCGGCGTCCATTCACCAGCGTCAGCGTGCGATTCGTGCCGAGTCCAAACAGGTTCACGAAGTTCACGCCGGGCGCATAGGAGGACTGTCCGCCTTCGGGAGTGACTCCGACGCCGAACCCCGGCGTTTCATTCAGGGCATCGGCGACATTCGTAAGTCCGCGGCTGCGCAGGTAGTCGCCGCTGACCACCAACGCGGGCTCGAGCGTATCGAATCCGGGGCGCTTGATCCGCGATCCGGTCACGAGCACTTCGGCCTCGCGTTTTTCGTCCGCCTTGACGCCGGGCTGACTGTCCTCGGCGCGCACCATCGCGCTGGTGGCGATGCAGCCGCACAACACGATCAGCGCGCCAACGGCGCCGCGAACATCACGCGCGGACATGAATCCTCCTGCAGGCAAACATTTGCGGATCACGCGATTCGTGTCGGCGCCGCGAGTTCTTTTTTGGGTGGCGGCAGCATAACAACGACGTGCAAAAAGGGAACCGATTCAGGGACGCTTGAACGTGGCCAGGCCGCGCCTGGGAGCTATTTCGGGACGCCGGCTGACGCCTGCGGCGGTTCGATGTCAGACGGGTCGCACGGCGACAGGTCGCCGAACGAGAACGGTTGCCGTTGCGAAGCGGGGCGAGGATTATCTTCCGCCCGGTCCGCCGCCGATCCGAGGGTGAAATGCGCCAAGCCGCGGCGCCGCCGGAAATAAACCAGCACCGGCCCGGGTCTGGTATCGGGTTGAGTTCGTAAACCATGACAACAACTCCGGAGAAGTCTCATGAATCTGAAGACCATCGCCATTGCCTCCGCCGTCGGTAGCCTCCTCGCCCTCGGCAGCGCCGCGGCTTCGGCCGCCGATGCTCCCGCCAAGGAAAAGTGCGCCGGCGTCGCGGCGGCTGGCGCCAACGACTGCGCCACCGCCAAACATTCCTGCGCGGGCCAGTCCAAGGTCGACAAGGGCGCGGACGAGTGGAAGTACGTGCCGAAGGGCGAGTGCGAGAAGATGGGTGGCAAGCCCGTGGCCGCCAAAGAAAAGGCGATGTAACGGCCGATGTCACGCCTCGAATCACGAGGTGTGCCGCTGGGGCCGATTCCGGCACGCGCCGGGATCGGCCTCAGGTTCGTCCATCACGAGGCTCTGCTCGCGGAGCGTCCGGCCATCGGCTGGATCGAAGCGCATACCGAAAACTACTTTCACGAGGGCGCCGCGCCGCGCGCCCTCGAACGCGCCCGGGCTAACTACCCACTGAGCCTGCACGGCGTCGGCCTCGGGCTCGGTTCCGCCGACGGCATCGACCGCGCGCACCTGGCGCGCGTCAAACGGGCCATCGGCCGCTTTGAGCCCGCGCTGGTCTCCGAACATGCCTGCTGGGGCCATGCCGGCGGCGAGTTCTTCAACGATCTGCTGCCGCTGCCCTACACCGAGGAAGCGGTCGCGCTGCTCGCCGCACACGTGCGCGAAGCCCAGGATTTCCTGGGGGTTCAGCTGCTGATCGAAAACGTCTCCGCCTACGTGGCGTTCGAACATTCGCGGCTCGCGGAATGGGAATTCCTGAGCGCGGTAATCATGCAAAGCGGCTGCGGGCTGCTGCTCGACGTCAACAACATCTATGTCAGCTCGAAGAATCTCGGGCTCGACGCGGAACGGTTCATTGCCGGCGTTCCCGCCGCCAGCGTGCGCGAGATCCATCTCGCCGGTCATGCACGGAACGGCGCAGTTCTCATCGATGATCACGGGTCCGCGGTGTGCGCCGAGGTGTGGCAGCTGTACGCCCGCGCGATCGCACGCTTCGGTCCACGGCCCACCTTGATCGAGTGGGACACCGACATTCCGGCGCTCGCCACGCTCGTAGCCGAAGCCGCGCGCGCGGATCGCGTGCTCGAGGAGGCGCATGGCCTCGCTGCGTGAACTGCAACGTTCGTTCGCCGCCGCGTTGCATGACCCCGCGGCCGATTGCCCGGTGACGCCGCCCGCGAACCTCGCCATCTATCGAAACAATTCCGCCCACGCATTTCGCGGCGCGCTCGAAACCAGCTTCCCCGTGATACGCGCGCGCGTCGGTGACGATTACTTCGGCCAGCTCGCGTATCGATATCGCGAAGCTTTTCCGTCCCGCAGCGGCGACCTGCATTTCGTCGGCGCGGATTTCGCCGCCTTCCTCGACGGCCATCTGCGCGATGGTGAATACGCCTGGCTCGCCGATCTCGCGCGCATCGAGTGGTCGCGCGAGGAGGCGCTCATCTCGCCGCAGCTTCCCGCGTTGAGCGCCGACGTGCTCGCGCGCTTTGGCCCGGAGCAACTGGAAGAGCTCGTTTTCGAGTTCCAGCCGTCCCTGCGACTGCACGCGTCTTCCTATCCGATCTTCTCTGTGTGGCTGGCCAATCAGAGCCAGAATGCACCACCCGTGGATCAATCTTTGGGTTCGGAATGCGGCCTGATCCATATTCGTCTCGAGTCGCTTGAAGTCCATCCGCTGCCACGCGGTCTCTTCTCTTATCTATGTGCGCTCGCCGAGGGCGCGACGCTGGGCGAGGCGATGGGCGCGGCGGGCCTCGATGAGCCGGGTCTGCTCAGTGCCCTGGAGTTTGTCTTCGGCGCAGGACTGGTCACTGCGGTGACGCTGAAATCCACTCTTGCGCAGCGGTAAAGGGCGGAGGCTGAGGACATCGTCCTGATGTGATCTCAGCCCCCGCTTTTCTGCCCCATCCATGGGGCATACCTGTCCCGTGAAATCAGTCGGCGAAGCGGAACGATGCGCGCACACCGTAAGTACGCGGCGCATCGAAGAACGCGCGGGCGACGCCTGGAAAACCCGCCACACCGCCCATGCCGGGCTGACTAGCGCGCAGGTCGACGTTGTTCTTGACCGCTGAGTCTTCGACGTTCTGCACGAATGCCTCGATAACCCAGTCGCGTGGCGTTTCGTAGCGCAGGCTGAGATCGGTGCGTGTGTACGCTTCCTGGGCGTCGGAAGACCGGTTGAAGTCGGTCAGGAACATCTCGCTCTGGTACTTGGTTTGTAGACGCGCAAACAACCCGCCTCCGTTAGGCAGCTTGAAAGAATGTTCGTATACCAGCGCGCCACCGTACTCGGGCGCGAATGGCAGCCGGTTGCCGCGCAGGTTGATCACCGGCGTCAGGGGATCGTTAGGCACGTAGTACTGCGTGTCGACCGTCGGATAGTCGCGGTACTTCGAACTGAGATATGTGAAAACGGCCTGCAGCGTGTCCGTCGCGGTCAGCTTCCACAACAGCTCCGATTCGACGCCGAAGATGTTTGCCTTGGTCGCATTACGCGTGACCTGCTGATGCACGCCGAACATGTCGGTCTCGGTGCGGGTGCGCAGGATGTCGGTGTACCTGGAAAAGAATCCAACCGTGTTCACGGCCATCGTGCCGCCTAACAGGGTGGCCTTGAGGCCGAGCTCGTAGTTCACGACCTCTTCGGGATCGGCGTACGTCCCGCCATCCTGGATGACGCCGGACTTGAAGCCCGTGTTGGTCAGCAGGTACGCGAGCAGATCGTCGTCGAGGTCGTACTCGAACCGCGCCATGTAGGTGACCTTCGACCAGTCCTTCTTGACGTCGTTGTGCGCGGTGATCCGGCAGGTGCCCGGCACCGCGACGGGAGAATCCGGATCGGGCGCGAAGGGAATCTCGTCGGTGGCGATTTCATCGAGGTTGAAACCGCCGTTGCCGATGGTGGCGTTGACGGTGGGACAGACGATGTTGACGCCGTCCCGGTCCTGCTTGCGGTCCTCGGTGAAACGCGCGCCGGCGCTGGCGCGCGCGGTTTCGGACAAGTGCCAGGTCAACTGGCCGAAGCCGGCCCACGCGGCCAGCGAGCGATGTGGCTGCAAGAAAGCCTGTGAATACCGCATGTCTCCCGCATCCGGCTGCCCCGGCGCGCTGCCGCGGTCGTCTCTCACGTCGATGTCGAAGCGGATGGAATTGTCTTCCTCGTAGAAGAATGCGCCGAGGATCCAGTCGAGTTGTCCGAACGACCGGGGCTTCAACTGCAGCTCGTGCTGCGTCGATATGAAGTCGGAGTTCACGGTGCGCCGTTCCTCGTCGTAGGTGGCCGCGAGCGGTGGATTCGGCAGCGCGCGCAGTTCCGGGTCGAGCGCGAGACCGACGTCCTGGTCGCTGACGTTTTCGCGCGTCATGCGTGCCCAGCCGAATAGATAGCTGAGCTCGACGGCGTCATTCGGCCGATAGTCGGCACGCAGGTGGAAGGTGTCATTCTGCATGTCGAGCTGGCCGGGCGAGGTGATGAACGCCGAACGCAGGCCGTACCCTTGCGCCGGATTCAGGCTCAGTGGAATCGTGCCCGCGCCGCTCGA
>Ga0193752_1002108_pt1 | contig 15398 bp, 12 predicted proteins | sample H1c1metaG_FD_144924 | JGI IMG/M metagenome (GOLD analysis project Ga0193752, IMG submission 144924) | Soil microbial communities from a riparian zone of the East river system, Colorado, United States - H1c1 | ecosystem: Environmental > Terrestrial > Soil > Riparian zone | place: USA: East River... | reverse complement strand
CTTTTTTCGCAGCCATGTCGGCAGCAATTGTAATCTCGTAGGTATTGCCATTTCTGCCGGCGTAAGTATGGTTGTAAGCAGGGTTGTCGAAATTCACATAGCCAAGCGAGGAAGAGATCATGTCGGCACCAGCACTGTCGGCCATTTCAGCGCCAACGATCCAGTTCTGTTCTTCGGCTGGGGTTTCTGTTGCGGCTTCTTCCGTCCGGAACAGGAGGTACCCGGCCTTGGGAGCTGTTCCTACGATAAAACCCGGCCGGTTGGCGGCCAGGATCGTAAGACAGTTTGCCCCATGAAGATCATCTTCCGCAACGCTGGTCTCTCCATTTACAAAATCATGTTCAGCAATCACCTGACCCGCCAGCCGCATACTGTCGAGGGCAGGGTTAATATTGTACTGGTAAAAGCCAGCGTCAAGCATGGCAATTGTCATCCCTTCTCCCCGGTATCCATTGTTGTGCAGGAATTCACCTTCGTGTATGTGTACCTGTGGAAAATTCATTCCATAAAAATCCGAGTCGGCGACAACGGTGTTTGTAGCATCGAGTTCAATCACCTTGGCGTAACTCTCCGGTTTGGAACGCAGTTCCTCACCTAACTGTTTTTTATTGACAACTTTTGGTTTACCCGGTCCGCTCATCGGCTGAGAACTGATCACAAAAGGAAGAAGCTCTATGTCGGTGACCACACTGGCGCCGGAGAGCCGTACAAATACTTCATTGAACCACCTTGAAGTATTCAGTATAGTGACGCCGGCTATAGACTGCAACGCAGCTACATATGCTGGGCTCACGGGAAGATCTGTGGAATCGATCGATATGTGCTGCCGGTTTCTCCTCGCTATCGCTTTACTTGAAAGATAGGCAGAAGGGTTAGACAGCGAATATGGAGTTCCCGACTTGTCCTTCAGCTTTACCACATATTTCACGGGCTGAGCCTTCAAGGCCATTGCAGCGAAAAGAATAAAAAAAGAAAGCAGTATATTTTTCATGAATGGTTTATCAATTGTGGTCGAGGATACTCATGCGCAGGCCAAATCCCGTGGTGTAACCCGGGTTGCCGGAATTTGGCGGTTGATATTCCCACATCCAAACTTCTTTGTACACCAGTCCGACATTCTTCGCATATTGTTCCAGCCAATAATTCTTGTAGGCCAGTCCGTCCGGGAAAACGATCGGCACATTGGATGAGTCCGCAACCTGTATCACCGATACCGTACTATCATATACGTTGTCATTGATCAGGGCGGACGTATTCACGTCCTGGTATGTGTAGTTCCACAAAGCAATGTCCTCGTCATTGCTGAACTGAAAATATTCGTAATAGGGAGTGACAGGCAGAAAACTGTTGCCATGCCAGTTGAATCCTTCCGTTACCGGCAGTTTCAGTTTCATAAACCTGAGGTTGTTTTCGGAGAGCTCGATACTTGTTTTGGTTGGTGTGATAAAGTAGGTAAGGTCTTCTGAGTAATCCTTCTCAATAATACTGTTCAGGTTGCGCAGGTATCTTACGATACGGTAAACCGGCCTTCCTTCATTGTCGGTGATCTGGCCATCAACAACGTCTTTTGCATCATAGGATCGAACCGTATCAATCTGTCCGAAATTGATGTAGAGGGTGGAGTCGAGCCGGTATCTGATGTATTTACCAACCTGCAGGGGAAGATAAGTGTCGAGCGGAGCAGTTTCTACCGTCCCGGTTTGTTTACGGCAAGAGAGCGCGATAAAAGAGATCGCGATGCCGGTAAACAGGAGGCGCAGGGTTCGTTTCATAAGATTTCCGCTAAAGGATTCATTTCAAACGATAAACGACCCTGATTATTGCCTTTTTAGAGCCTGATAATGCCTCCGCCGATCACATCGTCGCCTTCATAGAACACAGCACTCTGACCTGGCGCGATACTTTTGGCTTCTTCATAAAAACGGACGTTGATTCCGTGATCCGCAGCATATAGATTCGAGAGGGTCCCTTTGTCTTTGTACCTCACCTTGGTAACTGCTTCCATGCCGTCCGTAATCCCTTCATATTTCTGCCAGTTTAGCTTTCCGACCTTCATATCTGATCTGTTCAGGTCGGTTTCATCGCCAAGGACGACGGTATTCGATTCGGGCAGGATGGAGGTGACATAAACCGGTTTCCCAAATGTGATGTCCAGACCCTTTCTCTGACCGATGGTATAAAACGGGTAGCCTTTGTGTTTGCCGAGGATCTTTCCGGATTTGTCAACAAAATTCCCGCCTGCAACAGCCGCTTCCAGGTCGGGGTTTCGTCTCTTCAAAAAACCACGGTAGTCGTTGTCGGGCACGAAGCAGATCTCATAGCTTTCGCTTTTTTTCGCCAGCTGGGGGTAGCCGTAGTCCAAAGCCATCTGCCTGATTGCGGGTTTGTGATAGTCGCCCAGGGGCAGCATGGTGCGTTTGAGCAGGTCTTGTTCGAGGCCCCAGAGTACATAACTCTGATCCTTGAGGTCATCGGCACCGCGACTGAGGAAGTATCTTCCGTTGTGGTGCTGCCTGATCTTCGCGTAGTGCCCGGTAGCGATGAACTCGCAGTCCAGGGCGTCCGCTCTTTTGAGGAGCGCCCGCCACTTGATGTGCGTGTTGCACATTACGCATGGATTTGGTGTGCGGCCAGCCAGGTACTCATCTACAAAATTATCGATCACAAAATCCCCGAATTCTTCGCGGATATCGAGTATAAAGTGTGGAAAGCCGTGGTTGACTGCAGCGGTTCGGGCATCATTGAAGGAATCGAGGTTGCAGCAGCCGGTTTCTTTTTTGCCGGGGCCACTGGAAGCATAGTCCCAGGTTTTCATTGTGATGCCTATCACTTCATAACCTTCATCGTGGAGCATTAGGGCGGTGACGGTACTATCTATACCGCCGCTCATGGCTACCAACACTTTTCCTTTCCGGCTCATGGGCGCAAAGATAATACTAAAAGCAAACTGCCGGCGGCCATGGTGCGGGTCGGCCGGGATAAACGTCGCGATCAGGGGTTTGGATGAAGACTACCTTAAGCCTCCAAACCTGATTCCCAGAAAGATGTCCGCCTGTTTGGATTCACCGACCAGGGCGGTAAAAAGGCTGCCCGAACCTACAAATAAGGGTCCTGCCCTCAGACACAGGCCTGCATTGAATTTTGACAGGGAGTTATAATTGAGTGGAAGGTAGGCACCGAAGGCCCTGGTCTCGAACCGGGGTGTTAGTGTCAGGGTGGAGTAATTCACATTATTATACACCTTATCGTTGCTGTTGCTCAGCGAGATCTGGCTGGCCAGGTTCAGGAAAAATCCATTGTTGATGTGATAATCGGCTTCCAGCTGCATGCTGGCAGGCAGAGAAACCGAATAGGTTGTTTCTGTGTTTGAGGCTGCAGGCGTGAAGAATTGCGGATGGTTCTTAAAGAAACTGTTGTAGTCGTCAAGTTCGTTGAGGTCGTTCAGATACAGTTTTTGATTGGCGGGTATATTCATGCTGTAGGCCCCGCTTCTTGAAGGATCCTTGTCGTATTTTATTTTTCCCAGGTCGAGAAGCGAGAAACCAAATTTGAATTTGTAATTGTTGCCGGCATTCTTCGCATTCCCGGCTGCATCGGGACGGTATTCATAGATCAGGCCCAGGTCGGTGCCAAATCCGGAACCGTTGAAGTTGGTCAGGTCATCGGCTTCGAGCGATGAGATATTTATTCCGCCGAAACCCGTAGCCACCTTGCCGGTGGCATCGGTGACAAAACCGCTCTCGGCTATGAGGTCCGCGTCGAGTGTTGCATTAAAATTGTTGATGTTGATAAATCCATTGCCCACGCCGGCAAGGTATTTAAGGGTCAGCCCACCCTTAAGAAAATGTTCACCGGAATTAACGAGAACCCTGCCATAGGTCAGGCCGATCTCAGACCAGGCATTGACAGCGAGGCGCATATTTTCGGTTGATGATATCCGGTAGGGCAGGTCGCTGTCGGGATTTACGTCATCAGACAACTGGTTGAGCAGTTTGCCATCAATATTGAGCACGTTGGCGAAGGCCCTGACCCTGGTGGTCAGTGCAAATGCATTTTTATGATCGATGTTGAGCAGAAATGAAGGGCCGTGAATGTCGAGGGTAATCAGCCCGGAACTTGCTCCGGCGCCGTTGGTTAGAAAATTATCACGAAGCCCGTCGTCTTTGAAATTGTCGGTGATGTTGGCCAGGTCGAATGAGGCCTTGTTGTTTGCCACCAGCATGTCAATGGCCAGTACATTAACGTCGTATTTGTATTTACTGTCCGCGGTGTTTGCAGGGTTGTAGAAGACGCCGTTTACGCCACTGTAGTTACTTGTCCTGAATCCTGGAAGCGACTGGGCCATGGAGGCGGTAAGGGCCAGGGCGAATACTACTGTCAATTGAATTTTTCTCATTGAAACTGATTGAATTAGATGGTTAGTAAGGGGATAAGTGGTCCAGGGTTCCCACCCTAACGAAAATCAGCGCCGGATATTGGCATTCTTCACCCGGGAATGGGGAAAAATTGGGTATGAATTCCGTTAAAACCTCAATGGAACCCTTTGCATTTCAGTTAATTTGCAGGTTCACACCAATAAAAGGACCAAACATGATAAAGCTACAGGTGATCGGAAATTTAGGGAAAGACTGTATAACCAATACCGTCAATGGGAAGACTGTGATAAATTTCAGTGTGGCACATACTGAGAAATTCAAAGACAATACCGGCAACCAGAAGGACAAGACCATCTGGGTTGAATGTGCCTACTGGACTGACCGGACAGCTATCGCCCCTTACCTCAGGAGGGGAACCCAGGTTTATGTGGAAGGGAGCCCGGAAGTAAGAACCTATTCCAAGAATGATGGTACGCCCGGTGTGTCACTAACATTAAGGGTGTCTTCCGTTCAGTTGCTCGGAAGCAGGGGAGAGGGTGGAAGTAACCAGGAGCAGGGGAACAACTACAATTCTGAAAGGACAACTACGCAGGCCGTGTCTGCGGTTGGTGGTCAGGAGGATATAGACGATCTTCCATTCTGATGACATTAATAACGAATTCACAGATCGCTGAAATGCTGGGTTCCTGATGGCAGATCAGACTTTCAGCTATGGGCAATTGTCGGACTTTGCCCAGACGGTATTCAAAAGCATAGGTTGCAGTGAGGAAGATACGCTCACTGCAACAAGGTGTTTGCTGAGTGCCGACCTCAGGGGTGTGGACTCGCACGGCATTGCCCGGCTGCCTGGTTACGTCCGGCTATGGGAAGCGGGACGGGCCAACACAACACCTCATATCAGGATCATCCATGAAAGTCCATCCACTGCAGTGGTGGATGGAGACAGTGGGCTGGGCCTGGTGGTGGCACCGTACGCCATGACCGTGGCGATCTCCAAGGCAAGAACTGCCGGCACCGGATGGGTAAGCGTGCAGAACTCAAATCATTTTGGTATTGCAGGTTATCATGCGATGATGGCATTGGAAGAGGACATGATCGGCATTGCCATGACCAATGCCAGCCCCCTGGTGTCACCGACCTTTTCCACCGACCGTTTGTTGGGCACCAACCCCATTTGTGTAGCAATACCAGCGGGAGAAGAGCCGGCATTTGTTGCCGACCTGGCCACTACAACAGCGGCGAATGGTAAACTGGAGATACTGCAGCGGAAAAACGAGGATGCTCCTCCCGGTTGGATGCAGGACAGTACTGGAAATATGATCATCGATCCACATGGATTGAAAAAGGGAGGCGCATTGCTACCCCTCGGTGGCGACCGCGAGCATGGCAGCCATAAAGGGTATGCCCTCGGAGCAGTGGTGGATATCTTCTCCGCTTTGCTGAGCGGTGCCAATTACGGACCCTGGGTACCACCATTTCCCGCATTCATGCCCATGCCCCAGGACATGCCAGGCAAAGGCATAGGCCATTTCTTTGGAGCGATGCGCATCGACGCATTCAGGCAACCGCTGGATTTTAAATACCATATGGACAAGTGGATCCGGACCTTCCGGGCTGCAGCAACGGTGCCTGGTCAGGACAGGGTGTTGATTCCCGGAGACCCCGAAAGGGAATCCGAAGAAGAAAGAATCGCTAATGGCATTCCGCTTCATGAATCGGTGGTGGCTGACCTGCGCAAGGTGGCCGACGAATTCGAACTGAACTTTCCAGAGAACCAACCCGCCTGATGCTTCGGCGACTTCAAGAAGTCCAACTTAGTCATTAATCATGATCTTCTCTCACGATGCGGGTGCGGAATACACTTATCTTTGCGCACTTAAAATTTCCCTTACATGAAGATCATGAAATTCGGAGGCACATCTGTAGGTCAACAGGACGCAGGCGAAAGAAAATATCGACAAACTTGAAACGCATTATCGCTCTTTTATAAAAGAATTGCTCAAAACGGAAGTAGCGCTGAAAAAAGCCGGCAACATACTTTCCGAACATTTTGAATTCCTAAATATCATCCTGCGCATTTCCTTTAGCGAAGCCCTAAGCAAGGATATACTGGCGCAGGGGGAATTGCTTTCAACAAAACTTTTCTCCACCTACCTGGAAGAAAAAAATATTGACCACTCCCTGCTGCCCGCCCTGGAATTCATGAGTATCGACATCAATGATGAACCTCAGGTTCCTGTGATCCAGGCCCGGCTGACAAAACTGCTCGAACAGCACAAGGACAAAAAACTCTTCATCAGCCAGGGATACATCTGCAGAAATGTGCGCGGTGAGGTAGACAACCTTAAAAGAGGAGGCAGTGATTACACTGCTTCATTGGTAGCGGCTGCGGTACAGGCCTCGGTCTGCGAGATCTGGACCGACATCGATGGCATGCACAACAATGATCCGCGTGTTGTGCAACTGCTTTGACCCATTGAGCAGATGAGTTTCGAAGAAGCCGCGGAGCTCGCCTATTTCGGAGCCAAGATCCTGCACCCCGCCTCCATCTGGCCCGCCCAGTTTTACAGGGTTCCGGTGAAGCTATTGAATACCATGGATCCTGCTGCCGCCGGAACCCTGATCACTTCAGAAGCCGGTTCGGTGGGTGTCAAAGCAGTTGCCGCAAAAGACGGCATAATCACCATCAACATCAAGAGCAGCCGCATGTTACTGGCCTATGGGTTCCTCAGAAAGATCTTTGAAGTGTTTGAGAAATACCGCACCTCGATCGACATGATAACCACTTCCGAAGTGGCAGTGTCTGTTACCATCGACAGCCAGGCCCACCTGAAAGAAATACAGCGTGAACTGGAACCATTTGGAACCATCAGTGTTGAAGCGGATTATTCTATCATCTCCGTAGTTGGTAACGAGATCTCGAAAACACCCGAAGTGCTAAAAAAACTATTCGAAGCACTGGCCACGGTGCCGGTGAGAATGGTCAGCTATGGTGGCAGCAAACACAATGTATCACTACTTGTGCCTTCGGCAGACAAAACCAGAACCCTTCAGTTGCTCAACAAAGGATTGTTTGACCTGGATTGAATCCGATGACTCTTGAAATAATTCAGGGGAGATCATGTATCCATTTTGCTACGAGGTCGATCCATTTCACCTCGCTTGTTTTATTGTTCAAACCAAAACCATGACCGCCTTTCTCATAGAGATACAATTCATGCTTCACGTGATTTTTCTCCAGGGAGTCTGAGAATAGAACGCTGTTCCGATAGTCGACGGGATCGTCCTTGGCATGCACTAAAAAACTCGGTGGAGTTTCAGGAGTAACCTGTAGTTCGTTGGAGAAAAACATCCGTTTCTCGCCGGGAGCATCTTTGCCCAGAAGATTGTTCATTGAACCCTTATGACCGATGCTGTCGGTGAAGGTGATCACAGGATAGATCAAGATCATGAAATCGGGGCGAAGACTTGTTTTCTTTCTATTGGGTATGTATGATTTGGTAAAATGCGTACCTGTTGTGGAAGCAAGATGGCCTCCTGCGGAGAAACCCATGATGCCGATCCTGTTGGATTTGATATGGTACCTGCGCGCATTTTCCCGGGCAAACTGAATGGCACGTTGTGCATCCTGCAGCGGGCCAATCTCCTTGTTGATCATCGACTGGTCGTCGGGAATCCGGTATTTTAGAACAAAAGCGGTGATTCCTAATTCAGTTAATCTCTTCGCCACGTCGGTGCCTTCATGGTCAAGAGCAACAATGCTATAGCCGCCTCCGGGGCACACCACAATTGCCTCGCCGTTGGCCTTGCCTGCTGGCGGCCGGTAAACAGTGAGCGTTGGCCTGGTGATCCTGCCCACGATCATCACAGAGTCGTCATTATATCTGACCGATTCAGAATCGGGAACGATTTTCGAATTCGGTATTGTCTTTGGATACAAAGGGAATTTCTGCTGCGCAGAAGTGACGATAGAAGTAAACATAAGAACAAGCGGGAGCAGAGCTTTCATGAGATTAGTATTATATTCAGCAAGCCAATAAGGTTTATGAAGATAGGCATAGAGAGTCAAAGAATATACAGAAAAGGCAAGCATGGTATGGAGATGGTGGCCCTTGAACTGATCAGGGAAATCCAGCGTATGGATTCATCAGATGAATACATTCTTTTTGCGCGAAACGGCTCCGACAACGAATGCGTGAAAACCACCCGTAATTTTAAAACCCGGACCCTGCCGGGTTATACGTATGCAGACTGGGAACAGGTTTCACTGCCGCTGGCCATCCGCAAGGAAAAATTATCCATCATCCACTGCACCGCAAACACCGCTCCCATCGTTTGTCCGGCTCCACTGCTGCTTACGCTGCATGACGTCATCTTCCTGGAGAAGAGCAACCTCGGTGGATCTGCCTACCAGAATTACGGCAACATGTACCGCAGGAGGATCGTTCCCGTCGCGATCCGGAATGCCGCTCACCTGATCACCGTTTCTCATTCGGAAAAACAGATCATCACTGACACCTGTCGTGTTGACCCCGACAAAATCAGCGTAATTTATAATGGAGTGAGTGAGCACTTTCACAACAGGCATGAGGCAGTAGCCAGGGAAATTCTGAGAAAGAAATTAAAACTGCCCGCCCAGTTCATCCTGTTTCATGGAAACACCGCTCCTAAGAAGAATACCGTAAATGTGATCAAAGCGTATATCCGCTACTGTTATGAATTCAGGGACACGCTGCCTATCGTGATCACCGACTATCCAGCCGACCAGGTGATGCGGGTGTTGCGTGAAACGGGCGATATGCACTTTGCTTCATCATTCTTCTTCCCCGGATATGTTTCGTCGGACGACATGCCCTTGTTGTACAGTTGCGCATCCTTGTTTCTTTATCCATCATTGCGTGAAAGTTTTGGACTACCTATTCTCGAAGCCATGGCATCGGGGGTGCCGGTGATCAGTTCAGACCGGTCGGCCATGGCAGAAATTGCGGGAGGGGCGGCATCACTGGTTAATCCAGCAGACCCTCAGGAAATTGCCGCAGCCATTATTGGCCTTCACAGCGACTCCGAAGAACGGAACTGGCTCATTGGCCAGGGGCTGGAAAGGGCAAAGGCATTCAGCTGGAAAACGACTGCCCTTCAGGTGATGAAGTTGTACCACATGTATGGGAGATGACTTACTTTTTTTTAGAAGCTCTTTTACAAAGAGGAAACTTGACATACTTTTTTTGCAAAAAAAGTATGCAAAAAAAATGCGGCTGTCGTAGTAAAGGCTAAAAACCAGTGCCTGCGCCTGAAGAAAAACAAGTTACAACTGAAGAATATAGCCGGGCTGAGGTAGGACTTACGGGCTAAGAATAAGGCCGGACAGGGGGATCATCTGTTTTTCTTCTTTAGGCTTCGGCGACTGATTTTTTTTTACGCCTTTCCTACGAAGGCCGAAATACAATGTAACAGAACGAGGAAGAGAATGTAATGCTGATACTTGTATTGCGCCTTCAGAATAAGGCCGGCCGAAGGCAAAATTTTCAAGTGCCGCGAAAACGGCGAAGATGTGGATTGAAAATATGCAGACGATAGCTCCAACTGCTGAAGAGAATTATCTCAGCCGACCGGAGCATTTCTTCGCCGTAGCGGTTCGCAGAAAATTTTAGGCCTTATTCTGACAGCGCCGCCGTTTTTTTGCCTACTTTTTTTCAAAAAAAGTAGGGGATTTTAAATCACAATCATCGCGTCTCCATAACTGAAGAAACGGTATTTGTCTTTGATGGCTTTCTTGTAGGCTTCCATTGCCAGGTCATATCCTGCGAAAGCGCAGACCATGATAAGTAAACTGGTTTTTGGCAGATGAAGATTTGTGATCAGCGCATCTGCGACGTTGAAATTATATGGAGGGTGAATAAAGATATTTGTCCAGCCTTCGGAGGGCTTCAGCAATTTTTCAGCGGTGTAGGAAGATTCAATTGCGCGCATCGTGGTGGTGCCAACTGAGCAGATCCTGTGATTTCCCTGGATGGCCTTGTTGACGATCTTGCAGGCCACGTCTTCTACACGATAATATTCGGCGTCCATTTTATGCTTGCTCAGGTCTTCGACCTCGATGGGCCTGAATGTGCCCAGACCCGTATGGAGGGTGACTTCGGCAAAACGGATTCCCTTTATCTCAAGTCTTTTGATCAGTTCTTTACTGAAATGCATGCCCGCGGTTGGGGCGGCTACGGCACCTTCATGTTTGGCGTATACCGTCTGATATCTTTCCTTGTCTTCCTCGTCGGGTTTGCGTTTAATGTATTTTGGCAAAGGGGTTTCTCCCAGGATTTCAAGTACCTGCCTGAATTCATCATCGGTGCCTTCCCAGAGAAAACGAATGGTTCGGCCACGTGAGGTAGTGTTGTCGATCACTTCGGCAACGAGTTCGTCGTTCTCGCCGAAATATAACTTATTGCCCACGCGAATCTTTCTTGCGGGATCAACGATCACATCCCAGAGCCGGTTGGGTTTATTCAGTTCACGAAGCAGGAAAACCTCGATCTTGGCACCCGTCTTCTCCTTTCTTCCATACATCCTTGCCGGAAAAACCTTGGTATTATTTACAGCGAATACATCCTTGTCATCAAAGTAATCTATAACATCGCGGAAATGTTTGTTTTCAATTTGACCTGTTCTCCGATGGACAACCATCATCCGGGCGTCTTCTCTTTTTTTTGTGGGGTGTTGGGCAATAAGGTTTAGGGGCAGATCGAACTTGAACTGAGATAACTTCATTTAATCTAATGTTTATTTTGCCTATGATATCACTGAAGAGCGAGGAGGGAAGATCGGGAGTGCCGATACTAACCTGATCTTACGGCATCAGGTTGATATCATCTAAGGAATTATTTATAAGTTGGCAAAAGTACGACTTTTTTGGATTATGCCATCAGTTTTGGCACAGATTCCAGCAATTTCCGGGTGTAGGCAGATTTTGGGTTCCTGTAGATGGAATCTGGTGTGCCGGATTCCTCGATCAGCCCTTTGCGCATAACGAGAATCCGGTCGCTGATATAGCGGATCACCGACAGGTCGTGTGAGATGAACAGACTGGTGAAGCCGAATTCGGCCTTGAGGTCATTGAGCAGGTTGAGCACCTGGGCCTGAATACTGACGTCCAGGGCCGAGACCGACTCATCACAAACGATGAATTCCGGCCGAAGCGCCAGGGCCCTGGCTATCACGATCCTTTGGCGCTGGCCGCCCGAAAATTCATGTGGATAGCGATGATAATGATCGGCCCGGAGATTCACCTTTTCGAGGAGTTGTGTCACTTCTTCCCTGATGAGCTTTTTCCCCCGCTCTCCATGATGCACCAGCAGGGGTTCGGCGATGGCAGAACCAATGGTCAGCGAGGGGTTGAGTGATGAAAACGGATCCTGGAAAATGATCTGCATCCTGGTCCGCAATGATTTCAGTACCCGCCCATCGATCGCGGTGATGTCCTGATCATTGAAAATGATCTTGCCCGACTGCGGTTTTACCAGGCCAAGGATCGCGCGTCCGATAGTAGTCTTGCCACAGCCCGACTCCCCGACCAGCCCCAGAGTTTCGCCTTTAAAAATCGAAAAACTGACCCCATCTACCGCACGGCTGTAGTCCAGCACCCTGCCGCCGAAGGTTTTTCTGGAGGGAAACCAGACTTTCAGGTCCTGCACTTTGATCAGTTCACCGGATGGAAGCGGCTGAGGAGCCGGCTTGATTGCCTCATCAACGGTTGATGCGGATGTGATTGGGATATTGAGGGCATCGCCGCTGTTTGACATGAAATCACCGACAACCGGAAGCCTGGTGCCTTTGGGATAAAGTCCCGGCCGGCAGGCGAGGAGGGCTTTCGTATAAGGATGACCGGGAGAATCAAACACCTGCCTTACATTGCCCTGTTCCACAATCGATCCTTTGTGCATTATGATCACCCGGTGGGCAATTTCGGAGATCACACCAAGGTCGTGCGTGATGAAAATCACGCCCATGCCTGTTGAAGACTGGATCTCCCTGATCAGTTCAATGATGCTTTTCTGAACGGTGACATCCAGCGCCGTAGTCGGCTCATCACAGATCAGCAGGGAAGGATTGCCACTCATGGCCATGGCGATCATAACCCTTTGTTTTTGCCCGCCGCTGAGCTGATGCGGGTACCTGTTGAAAATCGCATCGGGATCAGGCAGTTTGACGCTTCTGAAAAGATCGATGGTTTGATCATGTGCCAGCTTCCTGTCAATTTTGTTGTGCAGGAGTACCGATTCCATCACCTGATGACCGCAACTGAATACTGGATTGAGGGAAGACATGGGTTCCTGGAAGATGACGCCGACCTCGCCACCCCTGATTTCACTCAGTGTTCGACTGTCGACCTGCAACATATCCACAGGTGGCTTGTCGTTGAGTGAGAAAAGAATCTGGCCCGAGTCGTATCGGACCGGCGGGCTGGGTAACAGTCGGGGTATGGACAGACAGGTGACTGATTTGCCGGATCCGGACTCTCCGGCGATGCCGACAATCTCACCCCGGTTAACCGTGAACGTTATATTTTTCACAGCCTCAAAAACCTCTTCTCCGCTGGTGAAACTTATGCTGAGGTTTTTTATTTCTACTAAAGGAGGCATGAAGAAAAATTAAAAATCAAAAATGAAAAACCCACACCTGAATTGGGGTTTGGTTTTAACTTTTAGAACCTCAGATGCCTCACCGTCATACCATCATTGATCAATTGTTTCAGCGAGTCGATGCCGATACGCAGGTGTCTTTCCACATAATCGGCACTAACGATCCTGTCACTCTCTTCTGTTTTTACTCCCTCGGGAACCATGGGCTGGTCGCTGACGAGTAGTAAGGCACCGGTTGGAATCTTGTTGAAAAAACCAACGATAAAAATTGTAGCCGTTTCCATGTCGATCGCATAGGCCCTGATCTTCTGAAGGTATTCCTTGAAGACCTCGTCGTGTTCCCAGACCCTGCGATTTGTGGTGTATACCGTGCCCGTCCAGTAATCCACGGCATAGTCGCGGATGGTTGTTGATACCGCCTTCTGCAAAGCGAATGCAGGCAGTGCCGGCACTTCGGCGGGAAAATAGTCAGCCGAGGTTCCCTCCCCACGGATTGCCGCAATGGGCAATATGAGGTCTCCGAGTTTGTTTCTTTTTTTCAGGCCGCCGCATTTTCCCAGGAAAAGCACAGCCTTCGGCTCTATGGCAGTAAGGAGGTCCATTACGGTAGCGGCTGTGGGACTTCCCATTCCGAAATTGATCAGCGTGATATCGCCCGCGGTCACACACTGCATAGGTTTAAACTGGTCGGCCACTTTTACATTATTCCAGGTCGCAAACAACTGGACGTAGTGACTGAAATTGGTCAGGAGGATGTACTTGCCAAAATTTTCCAGTCGCTCACCGGTGTACCTCGGCAACCAGTTCTTAACGATATCCTCTTTGGTTTTCATGTGGATAATATACAACAATTATCGAACTATCTTTGATGACACACATGATCAGAATTGATTATCCACCACACGAATTCAGGATAAAAAAAAACCAGGGTAAGGAATTTATCTTCGACGAGATTCGCAAGGTCTGGTTAAGACTCTCACCGGAAGAATGGGTGCGTCAGAATTTTGTTCGCTATCTCATCGCGATCAAAAACTATCCTTCCTCCATGATCGCCCTGGAGAAGAAGATCATGGTGGGGGAGCTGCCAAAAAGATTCGACATACTCGTCTACGACAAGGCGCATCATCCCTGGCTGATGGTAGAATGTAAGTCGATGGAAATCCCGCTGAGCGAAGAAGTGTTCAGCCAGGTGCTTAGGTATAATATCGGAGTGCCAGTGCATTACCTGGTGATTACCAACGGCACCAGCTGCATGGCCTTCCGGAAAGAGCAGAGCCAGCTTTCGGCAATAGCCGAAATACCTTCATTTGAAAATTAGAAGACCTTATGGAAAGATCCCCAATTCGGCATAGCTGGTCGCCACCTTGTTGATGGCCACTACATAGGCAGCCGTGCGCATGTCGGGAATGTCGGGCGACTTCAGCCACAGGTCCATGATCTCCCTGGTGGCGGCGATCATGGTTTCTTCAAGGCCGCTTCGAACCAGGTCTACTTCATCGGCCCCTTTGAGTATCACTTCGCGTTCCTTGCCGTTCACTTGTTTTCCGGTGAGCCCTTCGATCTGATTGAGGATAAGTTCATTCAGGTTTTCGGTAAATCTCTTTTCCATTCTTCCATATCTCACGTGACTGAGGTTTTTCAGCCATTCGAAATAGGAAACAGTAACACCACCTGCATTGAGGTACATGTCGGGAACAACCAGGATGCCCCGTTTGATAAATTCTTCATCCGCTTCAGGAGTCAATGGCCCGTTGGCCGCTTCGCCAATGATCTTCGCTTTCACCATGGGTGCATTTTCGGCATTGATCACATTTTCCAGTGCCGCCGGAATCAGGATGTCGCATTCCATGATCAGGGCATCCTCATTTGAAGCAAAATTATTAGCTCCGGCAAAATTCAGTATCGTTCCGGTAGCCTTGCGATGCGCAAATACCTGATCTACATCCAATCCATTATTACTCCAGATCGCCCCCTCGAATTCAGCCAGGCCAACAATCAGGGCCCCGGCTTCCTGGAAGAATTTTGCCGTATGATAACCCACATTTCCAAGACCCTGCACCACAACTTTTTTCCCCTTGACCCCAACGGTCAGTCCGAGTTTCTTCATCACAATGGGCATGTTGCATACTTCGCGCAGCCCATAAAAAACTCCGAGACCTGTTGCTTCACGCCTTCCCCTGACACCGCCCTGTGTTACTGGTTTACCGGTTACACAACCCTGCGCATCAATCTCACCGGGACGCATGCTGGCATAGGTATCGGCTATCCAGGCCATTTCTCTTTCCCCCGTTCCATAGTCAGGAGCGGGAACGTCGATACCAGGGCCTATAAAATTCTTCTTGATCAGTTCGGCAGTATAACGGCGCGTGATCTTTTCAAGATCGTAAGC
>Ga0193752_1002107_pt1 | contig 15410 bp, 12 predicted proteins | sample H1c1metaG_FD_144924 | JGI IMG/M metagenome (GOLD analysis project Ga0193752, IMG submission 144924) | Soil microbial communities from a riparian zone of the East river system, Colorado, United States - H1c1 | ecosystem: Environmental > Terrestrial > Soil > Riparian zone | place: USA: East River... | reverse complement strand
AAAGCGCCACTCCTTATATGTATGTGCGCGGTACCGGTGACGGCCGGCTCATCGTCGGCGGCGAGGACGTGCCCTTCAAGAGCGCCGCGGCCCGCGAGGCGTTGCTGCCGCGGCAGGTTCGCCGGCTGGCGGCCAAGTACCAGGATCTGTTCGGCAGCGAGCTGCCGCCGGTGGCGTACACGTGGGCGGGCAGCTTCGCCGAGACGGAAGACGGCTTGCCCTACATCGGCGCCGTGCCCGGCATGAATCCGCGCCTGCAGTTCGCGCTGTGTTACGGCGGCAATGGGATCACGTACAGCGTGCATGCCGGCGAGATGATCCGTGCCGGCATCGAAGGCCGCGCCCATGATCTCGACGATGTCTTCGGATTCAAGAGAGATCGGAAAAGGGGACATTCCGAATTATTGGGAACAAAAAACAACACACCCGAAGCGACTGGTAGTCGAACCCAGTCCAGTAGATAGGTGTGTTGTTTTTTGTTCCCAATAATTCGGAATGTCCCCTTTTCCGTTATTTCTTCTCGATGTGTCCGCCGAACTGCTTGCGCATCGCCGACAGCAGGCGGTCGGCATAGTCGGCATTACCGCGCGATTCGAACCGGCTGAACAGCGCCGTGGTGATGACCGGCGCAGGCACGCCTTCCTCGACCGCGGCGGCGACCGTCCAGCGGCCTTCGCCGGAATCCGAAACACGCCCCGCGTATGCGTCGAGTTTCGAGTCCTCGCGCAACGCCTGCGCGGTGAGATCGAGCAGCCACGAGCGGATCACGCTGCCATGGCGCCACACTTCCGCGATCTGGCCGAGATCGAGGTCGTACTGGTAGTGCTCGGGGTTGCGCAGCGGCGTGGTCTCGGCGTCGACCGCGTGAGTCTGTTTGCCGACGTTCGCGTTGCGCAGGATGTTCATGCCTTCCGCGAACGCCGCCATCACGCCGTATTCGATCCCGTTGTGGATCATCTTGACGAAGTGCCCCGCGCCTTGCGGACCGCAGAGCAGGTAACCCCGCTGCGCGGTGGTCAGAGTCCTGGGATCGATCCCCGGACCCGCGCCGGGCGCCAGCGCGGCAAAGATCGGCTCGAGCCGGTCGAACTGCGCCTGCTCGCCGCCGATCATCAGGCAGTAACCGTTGTCGAACCCCGCGATGCCGCCGCTGGTGCCGACATCGAGGTAGTGGATGCCACGCGCCTTGAGCTCCGTGCCGCGGCGAATGTCGTCGTGGTAGTAGGAATTGCCGCCGTCGATGAGGGTGTCGCCCGCCGACAGCAGCGGCAGCAGCAACGCCAGCTCCTTGTCGACGATCGCCGCCGGCAACATCAGCCAGAGCGCGCGCGGCGCCCGCAGCTTGGCGACGAAGTCGGCAAGTGTCGCGGCTGCAACGACGCCGGGACGCGCCAGCGCCGACATCGCCGCCGCGTTCGCGTCGTGGATGACGCATTCGATGCCGGCATCCGCCAGTCGCCGCACCATGTTGCCGCCCATGCGGCCTAGCCCGATCATTCCCAGTTGCTGCATGCTTGAACCTCTGCGCCGACCTTACCTCCCCAAAATGACCTTGCACAGTTACGAAACGTATACAAAAGGGTATTCATGACCGCGACACCTCCTGTGAACCCGCTCGCCGGCAAACCCGCCCCGCATTCCCTGCTGGTGGATCTGCCGCGACTGATCACGGCGTATTACACGCTCGCTCCCGATGCGCAGGTCCCGACGCAGCGCGTCGCCTTCGGCACCTCCGGTCACCGCGGCTCTGCGTTCGACAGCAGCTTCAACGAGAACCACGTGCTCGCCATCACCCAGGCGATCTGCCTGTACCGTCAGAAGCAGGGCATCGACGGGCCGCTGTTCCTCGGGCTCGACACCCACGCGTTGTCGGCGCCCGCGGGCGCAAGCGCACTCGAAGTGCTGGCCGCCAATGGCATCGAGGTCATGATCGCGGAGCGCGATGAATACACACCGACGCCGGTCATCTCGCACGCCATCCTGGGCTACAACCGCGGCCGCAAGACCGGGCTCGCCGACGGCATCCTCGTCACGCCGTCGCACAATCCGCCCGCCGACGGCGGTTTCAAGTACAACCCGACGCACGGCGGGCCGGCCGACACCGATGCCACCAAGTGGATCGAAAACACCGCCAACGATTTCCTGCTCAACGGACTCGCGGGCGTGAAGCGCGTCGCGTACGAGAAGGCGTTGAAAGCGCCGACCACGCACCGCCACGACTATCTGAACACCTACGTGAACGACCTGGGGTCGGTCATCGACATGGACGTGATCCGGTCCTCGAACCTGAACATGGGCGTAGATCCGCTCGGCGGCGCGGGCGTGCATTACTGGGGCGCGATCGCGGAGAAATACGGGCTGCGCCTCACCGTCGTGAACCAGGAGGTCGACGCCACGTTCCGCTTCCTCACGGTCGACTGGGATGGAAAGATCCGCATGGATCCTTCCTCACCCGACGCGATGCAGAGCCTGATCGGCCTGAAGACGCGCTTCGACATCGCGTTCGCCTGCGACACCGACCACGACCGGCACGGCATCGTGACGCGCAGCGCGGGCCTGCTGCCGCCGAATCACTACCTGAGCGTGTGCATCGCCTATCTACTCGAGCATCGCAAGGGCTGGAGCGCCGATGCGGCGATCGGCAAGACCATCGTCAGCAGCGATCTCATCGCGCGCGTCACCGCGAAATTCGGCCGCAAGCTGCTCGAAGTGCCGGTGGGCTTCAAGTGGTTCGTCGATGGATTGCTGGCCGGCACGTTGGGGTTCGGCGGCGAGGAGAGCGCAGGTGCGTCGTTCCTGCGCATGGACGGCAAGGTCTGGACCACCGACAAGGACGGCATGGTCCCGGCGTTGCTCGCGGGCGAGATGACGGCGCGGCTGAAGCGGGATCCGGGCGAGTTGTACCGCGCGTTGACCCAGGAGCTCGGCGAGCCCGTGTTCCAGCGCATCGATGCGCCCGCCACGCCGCAGCAGAAGAAGTTGTTAGGGGCGCTGACGCCGCAGAACGTGAAATCGGCCGAGCTGGCGGGGGACAAGATCGTTTCGATCCTGACGCGCGCGCCGGGCAACGATGCCGCGATCGGCGGGCTCAAGGTGGTTTCGCAGAACGGCTGGTTCGCGGCGCGGCCGTCGGGTACGGAGAACGTCTACAAGGTGTACGCGGAGAGCTTCAAGGGGCCCGAACACCTGCGGAAGATCCAGGACGACGCCCGCGCGATCGTCGATGCCGCGCTCACGTGACAGCAATCAGTCAGACGCTGGATGCGACGTCATCTTCGCCGGCGGGGTGCCGCCGCCCCTCGATGGCGGCCCGCTGTCTTTGCGCTGGCTGGTGGTCAACCTGGTGGACAGTGTCCTGAAATATGGGTCCCCGTGCCCGCCGGCAGTTACGCGCGGCGTACGGCCGGTGCGGCCTCGCCATCGATGCCGACGGGCCGGGCATTCCCGACGCCCTCCAACAGCGTGTTTTTCAACCGTTTTTCTGGAGGGAAGCCTCCCGTCACCGGGATATACGGGCGGCATCCGGCCGGGCTTGACCACGGCGCGCGCGATCGTCCACGACCGCGGTGGGACTATCGAATCGCGAAATCGAAAGGCGGGGGCTCGCGGGTTATTGTCTCGTTGCCGGTGCCGGGACAATTATTTCCGCAGTGCGAAAACTTTTGCGCCGGTTCGTGGTACTAACACCCCATGTTCGTGAATGACACCGGTCACCTGCCCGAATCCGGTCGGGTCTGCGTAGCGGGATTCCAGGCCGAACCGGCCGGTACCCGCAGTTTCTACAGCCTCGACATCCAGTCCGCCCGCGCGGAAATCGCGCCCATGGGCGAGCCGCGCAATTCCGCCCACGTGCTCGGGATCGGTTGTGAGATCCAGTCGGTCAAGGGGCCGGTATTCGCCGCCTACTTCGCCGCGTCGCGCGAGCGTTTCGACGCGGAACCTAACTACAAGGCGGGGCTGTTCGTGCTGGTCGACGGCGCCGTGTACTCGGTGAGCTCGGAAGACATCGGCACGACGATCCGCCGCGGGTTCAGCACGCGCGAATTCACCCTGCTGCGCGCCGACCGCCCGCAGCGCACGGTCGAATACCGCTGGCCCTGGTACAAGGAGCCGTTCGCCTCGTCCGCGCCGGGCCACGTGCGCTCGCAGGATTTCCTGCGCGAGATGTCGACGATGGTGCGCGCCTACAGCTGAGGGCGGATGTCCCCTGTTTGTTCCGCAGCTTGCGCGGAAAACACGCAGGTCCCCTTCAGTCTATCGGCCAGGGCATCGCTTTCGGCATCCGCGCATTGGGCGACGGCTTTGGCTTGCGCGAATGATCGTCGATGCCGCGCCACCACGTCTCGATCGCGAACTCGCGCTCCGGTTCCACCGGCGCGCCCAGCCGCGGCAAGAGCAGCCGCGAGTCGGACGCGGGCGCCAAGCGCAACAGAGTTTCGATCGGATCATCCCAGGCGTGCAGCGCGAGATTGAAAGTACCCCAGTGAATCGGCAGCAACGCGCCGCCGCCCAACAAGCGGTGCGCCTGCAGCGCATTCGCGGGCCCGAGGTGGATGTTGCCCCAGGCCGGGTGAAACGCGCCGACCTCCAGCATCGACAGATCGAACGGCCCGAGCCGCTGCCGGATCTCCGCGAATTCCGGCGTGAGCCCGGTATCGCCGCTGAAAAATATCTTGTGCTGTTGCGATTCGATCACCCACGACGACCAAGCCGTCTGGTTGCCGTCCTGGATCCCGCGTCCGGAAAAATGTTGCGACGGCGCCGCGGTCATCACCAGGTCCGTGCCGGGAACGCGGCATGTCTCCCACCAGTCGAGCTCGACGATGCGTTCGGGCGCAATGCCAAAGGCTTCCAGGTGCGCGCCGACGCCGAGCGAGGTGATGACGGGCACGTCCATGCGGCGCATCAGCCGCATCGTGGTGTAGTCGAGATGATCGTAGTGATCGTGCGAAACGAGCACCGCGTCGAGCGGCGGCATCTCGCGGATCGAAACCGGCACGGGCTGAAAACGTTTTGGCCCGATGAACCGCGACGGCGACGCGCGCGGGCCCCACACCGGGTCCGTGACCACGCGATACCCATCGATCTCGAGCAGCACGGTGGAATGGCCTAACCACGTGGCGCGTAAACCGCTCTGCGGCGCGCGCGCCCAGGTGTCGAGCGGATTGAGCGATGGCAGCGGCGCCTGGGGCACGCGGCGATCGCCGCCGCAGACGAAATCGCTGAGCGAGGGCATCGCGACCCCCGGCACGCCGCGCGGCGCCGGATGCGTGTTGCGGAAGCGCTCGCCATCCCAACGCGGCGAGGCGGCGACACGTTCGAGCCGCACGCCCCTCGATCGGACCAGGGCCGGTTTCATATCGCAACCTTAAGGCCGGCGCCGCGCGAAACCCATCCTTCAAAAGAGGGGGATGACCTCATTGAAGGGTGAAGACGCATGTGCGCGCGATCTTCGCGTGAATTGGTCAGCGTGGGTCTGCGGACGCCTGATCGAGATCCAGCTCCCAGGTCTGCCCGACGAGGTCTTTTCCGAAAGAGTGGTGTGCCTCTTCGTTGATCAACGCGAAGCCCGCGGCGAGGTAGATCTTGCGCGCCGATGCCAGGCAGTCGTTGGTCCACAACGTGAGCTTCTTGTATCCCTTCGCGCGCGCGAAGCGAATGCATTCGTCGACCAACCTGAATCCGAGCCCGAGTCCGCGGGCGGAGGATTCGACGTACAACAAACGCAGCTGCGCCACAACCGTGCTCTTGCGCATCAGGAACACGCTGCCGATGACCTGCCCGTCGCGCTCCGCGATCCAGCTGCGTTCGTGCTTCGGGTCGAAATTCTTCACGAAGGCCGCGAGGATCTCGGCCACCAACGCTTCGTAGGTCTGATCCCAGCCGTACTCGCGGGTGTAGAGCAAAGCCTGGCGGTGCGTGATCCAGCCGATGTCGCCGACGGCCATCTCGCGCAGTCGATACGGCTCTTTTGCGCTGCCGGCGCCCGCGAGTACCCGCTGCACGACGTCCATCGCGGCCGTCACAGCGCCTACTTCGCGCGCGTCCAGCGGTGCGAGCAGCTCGCCGATGTGTTTTCGTGCCGCGGCCTCGAGCGGCACGAATGCCTTGCGCCCCGCGGCCGTGAGCGCGAGATGCAGCGCGCGCACGTCCTGTTTCGAATCGGTCCGCTTCACGAGCTTGCGCCGCTCGAACTTGGCGAGGATTCGGCTCAGGTAACCCGCGTCGAGCTTGAGACTGCTGCCGATCTGCGCGGCGGTAGGCTTCTCCCGATGGGCAAGCTCGTAGAGCACGCGACACTCGGTGAGCGTGAATTCGCTCTCGAGCAGGCCTTCTTCCAGCAAACCGATCTGCCGGGTGTAGAAGCGATTGAATGCGCGGACGGTTTCGATGTGTTCGGTCATGGCGGCTCCCATGCCCGGAAGCTAAACCATGATAGTTGACTCCGTCAACTATGGGCGGCCAGCCCTGATTCCCGCGCGCGAAATCCTTTCAACCCGGCAGCCCGATCATGCCGGCAGGTCGAACACGATGACTTCGGCCGACTTGCCTTCCCTGAATTCGATGTCGCCCGCGTCGGTGATCTTGAGACCGTCGCCGGCTTCGAGATGCAGGCCGCCGACATGAAGGGCGCCGCGCGCCACCTGTATATAGGAGTGCCGCCCGCCGGCCACCTCGAGCCTGGCGTGTTCTTCGCCGTCGAACAGCCCGCTGAAAATCCGCGCGTCCTGGTGCAGCAACACCGAGCCGTCCGCCTGGTCGGGCGATGCGATCAGGCGCAGCTGCCCGCGGCGCTCGGCCGGGTCGAAGTGTTTCTCTTCGTAGCTGGGCGGAATCCCGGTCTTCTCGGGAACGATCCAGATCTGCAGGAAATGCACCGGCTCGCTCTTCGACGCGTTGAACTCGCTGTGGCTGACGCCGGTGCCGGCGCTCATGCGCTGGACGTCGCCGGGGCGGATCACCGAGCTCGTGCCGGTCGAATCCTTGTGCGCGAGCGAACCTTCGAGCACGTAGCTCACGATCTCCATGTCGCGATGGCTATGCGTGCCGAAGCCTCCGCCGGCCTGCACGCGATCCTCGTTGATCACGCGCAACGGTCCGAAATGCATGTGCCGCGGATCGTGATAGTCGGCAAAGGAGAAGCTGTGTCGGGACTGCAGCCAGCCGTGGTCGGCGGCGCCGCGCTCGTTACTGCGACGAATTTCTTTCATCCCGGAATTATGGACCAACCGGCAAGCCGTAGCCGAGCGGAACGCCGTCAAAGGCGTGAGTTACACTCGGCGCAAATCCCGGGAGAACAATAATAATGAAGACCCGATTCGTGACTCTGGCCGTCGTCACGCTCGCCGCCTGGCCGCCGGTCGCGGCTTCCGCTGCGCCCAGTCCCACCAAGCGCGCTGCCGTCGTTGCCGTCGACCGGCATGCCGCACAGTTGTCCGAGCTCTCCGACAAGATCTGGGGGTATGCCGAGACCGCACTGCGCGAACACCAGTCGTCGAAACTGCTCGCCGACTATGCGGAAGCGCAGGGTTTCACCGTGACCCGCAATGTCTCGGGTATGCCGACGGCGTTCGTGGCGCGCTTCGGCACCGGCAAGCCCGTCATCGGGATCATGGGCGAATACGACGCGCTGCCCGGCGTGTCGCAGAAGGCACAGGCCGAGAAGAGTCCGCTGGTCGCGGGAGCGCCTGGTCATGGCTGCGGCCACAACCTGTTCGGCGCCGCGAGTCTCGGCGCCGCGCTTGCCATCAAGGAGCTGATTGCGGCGGGCAAGCTCAAAGGTACGGTCGTCTTTTTCGGAACACCGGCCGAGGAAGCCGTCGGCGGGAAGTCGTATATGGCCCGCGACGGCGTGTTCGACGAGGTCGATACGATGTTCGCCTGGCATCCGGGCGACATATCGCACGCCGACATGCTCACCGGTCAGGCGATGGTCGATCTGCGCGTCGAGTTCCATGGCAAAGCCGCGCATGCCGCGGCGGATCCGTGGAACGGGCGCAGCGCGCTCGACGGCGTGGAAGCGTTCACGCACGGCGTGAACCTGATGCGCGAACACATGCCGTTGTCGTCGCGTGTCCACTACGTGATCCCCGACGGCGGCGATGTGCCGAACGTGGTGCCGGAGCATGCCGCGGTGTGGATCTGGGCGCGCGATCAGAAACGCAGCGAAGTCGAACTGCTGTATGCACGCCTCCGCAAGATCGCCGAGGGCGCGGCGTTGATGACCGGGACGACGGTCGACGTGAAGCTGCAGGGCGGCAGCTGGGAGGTGTTGTTGAACAAGACCGGCGCAAAGTTGCTCGATGCGAACTTGCGCTGGATCGGCACCCCGGTCTACACCGCCGACGAGGACACGTTCGCAAAGAAGATCCAGGCCGCGACCGAGGTGCCGCCGGTCGGAATGGATCGCGGCATCGAATCGCTCGACACGCAGATCGAGGAGGGCGGTTCGACCGATGTCGGCGACGTCAGCTGGATCGTGCCGACGCTGAATCTCACGGTCGTCACCTCGCCGAAGGCCGCGCCCTGGCACGCGTGGCCCGTGGTCGCCACCGGCGGCATGTCGATCGGCCACAAGGGCATGATCGTGGCCGCGAAGACCCTCGCCGCGACGATGGTGGACCTGTACGAGCAGCCGCAGGCGCTGCGCGCGGTGCGTACGGAATTCGAGCAACAACGCGGCGCGACCGTGTTCAAGGCCTATCTACCCGAGGGCCCGCCGCCGCTGCCGGTGGACTGACGCCGCGGCGGGATCAACGTACGAATTACTGGCGGCAACACGGGTAAATCACGGGAAGACGAGGCCAGCGGGAATGTCCGGCGAACAACAAGTTGACCCGAGCCTCACCGATGAGTGGGCCTGGAGCGACGATCGCGCGCTCCCCGGTGTCGTGGACGTCGTGGTCGTCGGCGGTGGGATCGTCGGTTGCTCGGCCGCGTATTTCCTTGCGCGCGAAGGTTTGCGCGTCGCCGTGTTCGAAAAAGGCCGGATCGCCGGCGAGCAATCCGGACGGAACTGGGGCTGGGTGCGGCAGCAAGGCCGTTCACCCGTGGAGCTTCCGCTGATGATGCGCAGCCTGCGGCTGTGGCTCGAACTGCGCGAAGAATGGGGCGACATCGGCTTCACGCAGGGTGGATCGCTTTACCTCGCCGAAGACGAGGCGCAGCTCGCAGGCCTGGAACAGTGGCTGAGCGTCGCACGCGAGCACGGGCTCGACACGAAAATCCTCGACGGCCAGGCGCTCGCGGCGGTCCTCCGAACCGATGGCCGGCGCTGGAGCGGAGCGTTGCATACCGCGAGTGATGCGCGCGCCGAACCCGGCCGCGCGGCACCTGCCATCGCCCGCGCGGCGCGGCGGCGCGGCGCGCAGATCTTCAGCCACTGCGCGGTTCGCGGCGTCGATCGCGCGGGCGGGCGTGTTCAAGGTGTGATCACCGAGCGGGGGCGCGTCGCGGCATCGATGGTCGTCTGCGCCGGCGGTGCCTGGACCGGCAGCTTCTGCCGATCGATGGGCATCGACTTCCCTCAGATGACGGTCCTCGGCACCGTCGCGCGCACCGCACCGGCCCGGGAGATCCTCGACGGCGAAGCCTGGTGCCCCGCCATCGCGATCCGCCGCCGGGCGGATGGCGGTTACACGGTGGCCCATGGCGGCTCGTTCCTGCATTCGCTGTCCCCCGACAGCTTTCGTTACGCGCGCAAGTTCTGGCCGGCCTTTCTGCAGGGGCACGACTCGATCCGCGTTCGCCTGGGAGCCAGCTTCTTCGAGGCGCTGCGATTGCCTTCGACGTGGGCGATGAATGAGGTCTCGCCGTTCGAGCGGCAGCGGATGCTGCATCCGGAGCCTGAATCGCGGGTCCTCGGCCAGATGCGGACAGCTCTGGAGCGCTATTTTCCGGAGATTGCGCCCGCCGCCTTCGTGGAGACCTGGGGTGGGATCATCGAGGCGTCGCCCGACGTATTGCCGGTGATTTCGCAGGTCGAAGGACACGAAGGGTTTCTCGTGGCCAGCGGTTTCAGCGGACACGGCTTCGGCATTGGTCCCGGCGCCGGTAGACTCATCGCCGACATGATCCGGGGCGTCGCGAATCGCGACGCAGTACAGTCGTTCCGGTTGCAGCGGTTTTTCGACGGTTCGCCGATCCGGCCCGGGCCTGCCATCTGAACCCGGGTCCGTGGTCTAACAAGGTGCGCTCACAGTGAATCCCGACGAACAAGGCGTACTGGCAAAGGACTTCCAGGCGGCGCTCGCGCCGCGTTTCTACTCGAGCGAGAGCGTCTTCGCACTGGAACGCGAGCGCCTGTTCCACGCGCAGTGGTTTTGCGTGGGGCGCGCCGAGCTCGTGCCGGCGCGCGGCGAATGTCTGCACGTGCACGTCGCGGGCGAGAGCGTGTTGATCCTGCGGCAGAAGGACGAATCGCTGCGGGCGTTCTACAACGTGTGCAGTCATCGGGGCAGCCGGCTCGTGCGCACGCCGCCGCTGCCGGATCCGGAGCAGCCGGCCGCCACCCGTTCGGCCTCGCTGCCCACGGGCGTCGTGTGCCCCTATCACGCCTGGACTTACAACCTCGACGGCTCGCTGCGCGCGGCGCCGTACGTGCAGTTCGATGCGGCGTGTCCGAAGGAGGGCTTCTCGCTCGTGCCGGTCCACCTGGATACGTGGGGCGGCTTCATCTTCGTGAATCTCGCCACCACGCCGGCTCAGTCGCTGCTGGAACAGGTCGCGGTGCCCGCGCACAAGCTCGCGCGTTATCCGCTGGCCGGTCTGCGTCGCGGCGCGCAGCTCATCTACGACGTGCGTGCGAACTGGAAAGTGATCGTGGAGAACTACAACGAGTGTTACCACTGCGGGCCGGTGCACCCGGAGCTGTGCGCGCTCGTGCCGGCCTTCCGCGAGCGCGGCGGCGCGAGTCTCGCGTGGGACGACGGCATCCCGCATCGCGAGGGCGCATGGACGTTCACGCAGAGCGGGACCTCGGACCGCGCGCCGTTTCCGGGACTTTCAGAGACAGAAAAAACCCATCACAAGGGCGAAGTGGCGTATCCGAACCTGCTGCTCAGCGCGGCGGCCGAACACATCGCCGCGTTCACGCTCTGGCCGATGGGTCCGGCTCACACGCGCATCGCCTGCGAGTTCCTGTTTCATCGGGACGAAATGGCGAAGGCGTCCTTCGACCCCGCCGACGTCGTCGACTTCTGGGACATCGTCAATCGGCAGGATTGGCAGATCTGCGAGTCGGTGCAGGACGGGATGCGGTCGCGCGGATTCCGCGGTGGATTCTACGCGCCGATGGAAGATCCCAGTCTCGACATCCGCCGCTATCTCGAGCGGCACCTCGGCGACCTGTCCCAGGTGAGATGAGAATGCGCGCGTGACATCCCGCTACGACGCCATCGTCATCGGCGCAGGTCACAACGGATTGACGACGGCGTTTTATCTCGCACGTGCGGGCCTTCGCACGCTCGTTCTGGAACGGCGTGACATCGTGGGCGGGTGCTGCGTCACCGAGGAGATAGATAGTGACGCCGCGCCCGGCTGTCGCGTCTCCACGGCATCGTACATGGCGAGCATGTTGCGCCCGGAGATCATCCGCGATCTGCAACTCGATCGGCATGGATTGCGGATGATCGCGGCGGAACCCACGGTGCAGGCCGTGATGCCCGACGGGGTGATCCTGCCCTGGTGGAGCGATCGCGAGCGCATGCGCGCGCTGCTGATGAGCTTCGCGCCCAAAGACTGCGAACGCTTTCTCTCGCTGGATGTGCGCCTGGCCGGGTTGGCGCGCCATCTCGAACCGTTGTTCATGCAGGCGCCTCCGGATCTGCAACGCGGCGGATTCGCGGGCGTGATCGAGCTCTTGCGCTTTGGCTGGAAATTTCGCGGCCTCGCGGGCAGGCAGGTCGCGGATCTCATCGCCTTCGCCACTGGCAGCCTCGGCGAGTTTCTCGATCGCTCGCTCGACTCGCCGCATCTCAAGTCGCTCGTGCTCTCCAACAGCCTCTATGGCAAACACGGCGGGCCCTACGACGCGGGCACGTTGTTTGGCCTGCTGTTTCACCTGCTCGGCGGCGGTGCCGAGGCGAAGCAGGGCTTCGTCGGTCACGTGATGGGCGGGATGGGCGCGATCACGCAGGCGATGGCCGCTGCCTGCGTGGGGCAGGGTGTCGAGATACGCACCTCGTCGCCCGTGCAGCGAGTGGCGATCCGCTCCGGGCGGGCACACGGCGTGATCTTGACCGACGGTTCGCAGATCGACGCGGGCATCGTCGTCTCCAATGCGGATCCCAAACGCACGTTTCTCGAGCTGGTCGATGCCAACGAGCTCGACGATCAGTTCCGCGCCGACGTGCGCGGCATCAAGATGGACGGGCCGTGTGGCAAGCTCAACCTGGTGTTGAGCGAGGAGCCGAAGTTGGTGGGCGGCGATTCCGACGCCGACAGGCTGCGCAATGCGCAGTTCACGTTCGTGCCGTGGCTCGAGGGCGCGCAACGCTGCTACGAGAGTGCGCGTCAGGGGAGAGTGCACGAGCGTCTGTGGATCGATTGCCTGGTGCCGTCGCTGATCGATCCGTCCCTGGCGACGCCGGGCCGGCACGTCATGACCTGCTTCGTTCAATACCTGCCGGGCACGCCGACCGGGGGATGGGACAGCGCGCGCGAGCCGTTGCGGCGGCAGCTGCTCGCACAGCTGGCCGAACGGGTCCCTGCCGTCGGAAGGTCGCTCGTGGCGAGCCGTCTCTTCACGCCGGCGGATCTCGAAAACACATTCGGCATCACCGAAGGCAACATCTTTCATGGCGACCTGCGGCCGGACCAGTTGTTCTTCATGCGACCGCTGCCGGCGCACGCGCGCTACGCGACCCCGATCCGCGCGCTGTACCTGTGCGGGGCTGGCACGCATCCGGGCGGTGGCGTGACCGGTGCTCCGGGCTTCAACGCCGCACAACGGATCCTCTCCGATTTCCCCCGCCGGAAGCACGCATGAGCGGCGCGCGCGCGATACCGGTTCGATTCCGGATCATGGGCGTGTTGTTCGTGATGTGTTTCGTGAACTATCTACTGCGCAACAACCTGTCGATCGCGGTTCCCAGTCTCCAGCAGGAGTTCGGTTTCACCAACGCCGAGATCGGCTGGATCCTCGGCAGTTTCAACTTCAGTTACGCGCTGTTGCAGATTCCGGGCGGCATTTTCGGCCAGGTCTACGGCCCGCGCCGCGCGCTCACTTACCTTGCCGTGTCATGGGGCGTGCTCACCTTCCTGACCGGGTTCATTCCTTCGCTCATGGCGGCATCGGCCACCGGCGTGATGATGTCCCTGTTCGTCACCCGGCTTCTCATGGGTGCCACCAACGCGCCGCTCTTTCCCGTCAGTGCCGGCGCGTTCGCCCGGTGGTTTCCCGAGGGAGGCTGGGGTTTTCCCAACGGTGTGCTGAGCGTCGGTCTCGCGCTCGGACAGGCGGCCATCGGTCCGATCGTGACCCTGCTGATCGTGCACTACGGCTGGCGCGGTTCTTTCTATGCGTTCGCTCCGCTCGGACTGCTCATCGGCGCGTGGTGGTACCGATACGGCCGCGATCGGCCGGCCGAGCATCCCGACATCACCGTGGAGGAGTTGCGGCTGATCGAGGGTGACCGGCCGGTCCGGGAGCCGGCGGTGCGCGAGAAGGGCACGTGGCGCCGCATGCTCGTGCAGCGCGACGTGTTGCTGCTCACGATCAGTTACTTCTGCATGAATTACGTGTTCTACATGTTCGCGCAGTGGCTGTTCACCTATCTAGTCGAGGAGCGCAAGTTTTCGCTGCTGGAAAGCGGCTGGCTGTACGTGGCGCCGTTCGCCACCGGCGCCGTGCTCGCGGGACTGGGTGGGCTCACTTGTGATGCGTTGTGCAAACGGATCGGCCCGACCTGGGGGTGCCGCCTGCCCGCGATGACGGGGCTGATCCTGGTCGCCATCCTGCTGATCGCCGGTGTCCACGCTTCGCACGCGTACGTGGCCGTGGGACTGCTTTCCTTGTGCTTCGGCTTCACGCAATTCACCGAAGGCGCATTCTGGTCGGCGTCGACCTACGTCGCCGGTCCGCATACGGCGGCGGCCACCGGCGTCATGAATACCGGTGGAAATGCCGCGGGCTTCCTCGCCCCCGTGGTTGGACTCATGGTGGACCATCTCGGCTGGTTCGCGACGCTGGCGAGCGGATCGGTATTTGCGCTCGCCGGGGCCGCCTTGTGGCTGCTGATCCGGTTGCGTCCCGCCGCCGTCGCGCACGCAGGCGTCTAGCGGCCGTTGCGTTCTGGTCTTGCTTCGATCCTCGCGGACGTTGTGCGACACTCCGGGTAAATCAAGAACAAGAAGAGGACGAATCCTCCCGTGACTACCTCGACCCTTCCCCGCGTCATCGGCGTTTCCGTGGCGATGGTTGCGCTCTACGGCAGCATTGCGCTCATCAACATCATTGGCACGCGCGACGGCAACTGGCTCACCATCACCATTGGATTCCCGAAGTTCGTTCCGCTGGCATTGTTGATCATCGTCGGCGCGTTCTTCGTCGTGCCTGGCAACCTCAAGTGGACCGAGCTGCCCACCGCCGGAAAAATCGGCGACGCGACCTTGATCCTCTTCTTCGCGTTCGTCGGCATCGAGTCCGCGCTCAGCGTTTCGGGTGAGACGAAAAATCCGTCGCGGACGATTCCGCGCGCGCTCGCGATGGCGATCGCCATGATCGCGCTCCTGTACATCGGGCTGCAGACGGTGACGCAGGGCGTGCTGGGCGCGGCACTGGCTGCGTCGCAACAGCCGCTCGTCGATAGCGCGCGAGCGGCGATGGGATCGCCGGGCGCACAAGCGCTGGTGATCCTCACGCTGGTTTCCGCCTTCGGCTTCATGGCCGGCGACATGCTCGGCTCACCGCGCGTCGTGCACGCGCTCGCGCATGCCGGACAGATGCCGCGCTTGTGCGGCGCCGAGCATCGCCGGTTCAAGACACCGGCGGTGGCGATCGCCCTGTACGCGACCGCGGTCATCCTGGTGGCGGCGTCGGGTTCGTTCCGGCAGATCGCGTTGCTGGCAGTCGCGGGCACGCTCGTCCTCTACATGATCTGCTGCCTCGGCGTGCTTCGCTTGAGGGCCAGGAAGATCGCGGATGGCGAAGCGCCGTTCGTCGTGCCGGGCGGGCCGGTGGTGCCGATCGCCGCGGCAGTGATCATCGTCTGGTTGGTGAGCACACTCGCGCTGAAGGAAATGATCGCCACTGCGGCATTCGTAGCGGTCGCGGCGGTGATTTACTACGCTCGACACGCCGTGACGAAGTCGCGGAGGGCGACGTAGGAGCCAGCCCTGGTGCCAAAGGCGCTCGACCTGATGCGAACGGCAGCCGAGAAAACCCACAGTCGCAGCATCGATTCGTAGCG
>Ga0193752_1002106_pt1 | contig 15410 bp, 14 predicted proteins | sample H1c1metaG_FD_144924 | JGI IMG/M metagenome (GOLD analysis project Ga0193752, IMG submission 144924) | Soil microbial communities from a riparian zone of the East river system, Colorado, United States - H1c1 | ecosystem: Environmental > Terrestrial > Soil > Riparian zone | place: USA: East River... | reverse complement strand
CGCCGGAAATGCTGCGCGACATCGAACCTGCGCTGACACGCATGGGTGAACTTGCCGGCGGCGAACTGTACCGGATGCAACTCGCCGACCGCGCCAGCGAACCCGTGCACGTACCGTGGGATGCTTGGGGTAATCGCGTTGACCGCATTGAGGTGTCGTCGCTGTGGCGCGAGGCCGAACGCATTGCAGCGGAGCACGGGCTGGTAGCCACGGCCTACGAACGGCAGCATGGCGAATTTTCGCGTGTGCATCAGTTTGCGCTGGTGTATTTGTTTACGCCCTCGACCGATATTTACAGTTGCCCGCTGGCGATGAGCGATGGCGCGGCGAAATCGTTGCTGGCTTCCGGTAACCAGGCACTGATTGCGCGTGCGGTGCTGCATCTGACCAGCCGCGACCCGCGCGAATTCTGGACCAGCGGACAATGGATGACCGAAGCCACCGGCGGCTCCGACGTGGGGCTTTCTGAAACGGTGGCGCGCCATGAAACCGGCGCCTGGCGTTTGTATGGACGCAAGTGGTTTACCTCGGCGATCAACGCGCAAATGGCCTTGACCCTGGCGCGGCCCGCGGGTAATCCCTCCGGCGGCAAAGGCCTCGCGCTGTTTTACCTCGAAACACGCGATGCACAGGGGCTGCCCAACCGCATCATCGTCAACCGCCTGAAAGATAAACTGGGCACGCGCAAAGTGCCGACCGCAGAGTTGGAACTCGAAGGCGTGCCGGCGCAACTCGTCTACGGCACCTCGGATGGGGTGCGCAACATCGCGCCCATGCTCAACGTCACACGCACCTGGAATGCGGTTACCGCGGTTGCGCTGATGCGCCGCGGCATTGCGCTCGCGCGCGACTACGCCACCCGGCGTGTCGTGTTCGGCGCCAGGCTCATCGACAAACCCTTGCATGCCGATACGCTGGCCGGTATGCAGTCCGAGTTCGAAGGCGCATTCCACCTCGCATTTTTTGTGGCGGAACTGCTGGGTCGCAGTGAAGCCGGCAACGCCAGTGCTGAGCAAATCGAATTGCTGCGTGTGCTGACCCCCATTGCAAAACTCACCACCGGCAAGCAGGCCGTCGCCGTGCTGTCGGAGGCGATTGAATGCTTCGGCGGCGCGGGGTATGTCGAAGACACCGGCTTGCCGCAACTCTTGCGTGATGCACAGGTGCTGCCGATTTGGGAGGGCACCACCAACGTGCTGGCACTTGACACGCTGCGTGCGCTGCACGATACAACCGGCATGGCGCTGTTGCAGCGCGAGGCCGGCTACATTCAGCAAGGGGTGCGTGAACCCGCGCTGCTGCGTTTCTCGGCACAGGTTGAGCGTGTTCTGGAGCAGGCTGCGGAATGGCTCGCCGGTGCCGCCAGCAACGGCGCAGCTGCATCGGAAGCGGGCGCGCGCCGTTTCGCTCTGACGCTGGGACGAACGTTCGAGCTGGCGCTGTTGCTGCGCCACGCACAATGGACGCTTGAACACGAGCAGGACGCGCGCGCAGCGGCTGCGGCGCGCCGCTTTGCGGCGCATGGCGTGAATCTGCTGACCGAAATGCGCATTGACGATGCATCCATTCTGGCGCGTGATGTGTAGTGGATAGTGATTCATAGCGCCGGTCGTCACCGGACACATGAAATAGGCGCATATCACGTTTGCGGTCAGAACTGTTTGCCTTCGTCACTTCGAAAACCTCGACGGAGAAGGTGCTGAGGGCTACACTACTCGAACGGTACCAAAACTTGTTTGCTCAATAAGCGAGGCCAAAATGGATCTGCGAATCGATATCGTTTCCGACGTGGTTTGACCCTGGTGTTTCATCGGGCAGCGCCGGCTTGAGGCCGCGTTGAAGCTGCTGAACCAGCAGCGTCCCGATGTGAAGCCCGCCGTGCGCTGGCTGCCATTTCAGTTGAATCCCGATCTGCCCGTTGAAGGTATCCCGCGTGTGGACTACATCGCGCGCAAGTTCGGCACGCGCGGCAAGGGCAATTATGAACGCGTGGCCAAGGTTGGCGAGAGCGTGGGTATCCCGTTCGCCTTCGACAAAATCGAGGTGCAGCCCAACACGCTGAACGCGCACCGCTTGTTGCATTACGCCGAGCAACAGGGGCGGCAGGAAGCAGTTGCCGAGGTGCTGTTCAACGCCTACTTTATCGAAGGCGCCAACCTCACCGACATCGATACGCTGGCGGGTATTGCGCAGCGCGCTGGGCTGGATGAGACAGCCGCAAAGTCTTATTTATCGAGCGACACGGATCGCGATATCGTAGCGGGTGCCGATATGGAAGCGCGCAACGCAGGTATCGGCGGCGTGCCGTTTTTCATTTTTAATCGTGCTGTCGGCGTGTCGGGCGCGCAGGAAGCAGAGACGCTGTTGGATGCGATGTTGCAGTCCATGCAGACGGCCAAGGCGCAACAGGGCTGAGCGCGCAGCGCGGATTACGAACGCCGGCGGTTCCCCAGTTTCTCCGCAACTTTTTGAAAGTAGTCGTTGTTGATCGCCAGTTTGCGACGATGCGCGAGTCCGGCGCGCGTCAGCAGCACATTGAGTTTGCCGCTGAGCACATTGCGCTCGTCGTCGTTGCGTTCGCGTTCGAGCGCTTGTTCGACTTCGCGCAGATCGCGCGAGGCTTCGACTTCCGTTGGTGCGTAGGCGTTCCCAAGCAATTGGTTGTTGTTATAGATCAGTTACTTGCGGCGCTTGCCATACCGCCGTCCTATCTCGTAAGTCACAACAATGGCACGTTCAATAACAGCGAGACTCGTCGCACGGTATAAAGTTGGTAGCATCAGCTGCGATACCCGAGATCGTGGTCATTGTCTGTGCCCTTTCATTGACTTTAGAATTGATCAGCAAAGCCCGGATACCGAGTTCACGCTTACGCGTTGACAAAGGTGCTTTATAAGGGCGACAATTAATTCAAATCGGGGATGTGGCAGACTCCCCGCCGCTTTAAAGACGCCTAGCGTCCAAGTGCTGCCTTTGCGTAATCGTAACTATGCGCGAAGGAGAACTTATGGACGCATCAATATCCCCCAAGCATTTACAAGACGGTTACAAGTCCAGTCAACCGCCTATTGTCATTGATGTTCGGCGCGAACCTGCGTTTCTGGCGGCACCAGACATGCTGTCTGGTGCTCTGCGACGCGATCCGGCAAATATTGACGCCTGGGCCGGCGAACTGCCATCGGCGTCAAGTGTGGTCGTCTACTGCGTTCATGGTCATGAAGTCAGTCAAAACGCGGCGCGCGCACTCACGACGCGCGGTCTTCAGGCGCGGTTTGTTGAGGGTGGCCTGGAAGCCTGGCGGTCAGCGGGTGGCGATTTCATGCGAAAGCCTGTAGGAGCCGCTACACGCTGGGTAACGCGCGAGCGACCTAAAGTGGATCGCATTGCCTGCCCTTGGCTCATTAACCGGTTCATCGACAAGAATGCAGAGTTTCTCTACGTTCCGATTGCTCATGTTAACAGCGTTGCCGTGGAAAAAGACGCCATTCCCTACGACATTCCCGATGTGGCATTCACGCATGACGGGGCATTGTGCAGTTTTGATGCTTTTTTAAAAACCTATCGCCTGACCGGTCCGGCTTTAATACAGCTGGCGGATATTGTGCGTGGAGCGGACACAGCGCGCCTTGAACTTGCACCGCAAGCTGCCGGCCTCGTAGCGCTTTCATTGGGACTTTCCCGGCTGTTCGCCGATGATCACGAAATGCTCAGGCACGGCATGGTCATGTACGACGCACTTTACCTATGGTGCAAGGTAGGCCGCGACGAACGCCATACTTGGAATCCGGACGCGTATCGTTGAACTACAACAAAATAGAAATGAATCGATCATGAATCAACCTGGTGCCGCAGCTTCCACTACTCTGATGCAAGTTCCGAGTCCCGTTTCTTTTGCCGAGGCATTTCGCTTCTGGCTCAAACTCGGCTTCATTAGCTTTGGTGGCCCCGCAGGACAAATTTCCGTCATGCACCAGGAACTTGTCGAGCGAAAGCGCTGGATTTCGGAGCGCCGGTTCCTGCACGCACTCAACTACTGCATGCTGTTGCCCGGCCCGGAGGCGCAACAACTGGCTACCTACATTGGGTGGCTCATGCACAGGACGTGGGGTGGCATTGTCGCCGGCGGCCTGTTCGTGCTGCCGTCACTTTTTATCCTGATTGCACTCACCTGGATTTATCTTGCCTTCGGCAATGTGCCGCTGGTGGCCGGTATTTTCTATGGGATTAAGCCGGCAGTGACCGCAATTGTCTTGTTTGCTGCATACCGTATTGGCTCCAAGGCGCTCACGAACGGCGTGCTGTGGGCAATTGCTGCAGCAGCATTTGTCGGAATATTTGTGTTCCACTTACCGTTTCCCATCATTGTGTTGGCCGCTGGCTTGATTGGCGTTGTGGGGGGACGGTTGATTCCGGACAAATTTAAAACTGGAGGAGGACATAGTGCCGGTGGGAAAGGTTATGGTCCAGCCATAATCGACGACAACACCCCTACACCGAGTCACGCGCTGTTTTCATTGAAGCGATTGCTCGGTTTTACGGGAATCGGTCTTGGCATCTGGATCGTTGCGATAGGCGCATTGATGTTGGTGTACGGCTGGCAGGCTACCCTTACGCAGATAGGCTGGTTCTTTACCAAGGCGGCATTGCTTACGTTTGGCGGTGCCTATGCGGTGTTGCCTTATGTCTATCAGGGGGGCGTTGAACAGTATCAATGGCTGACTGCGGCGCAGATGATAGACGGACTCGCTTTAGGCGAAACAACGCCGGGGCCGCTCATCATGGTGGTGGCATTCGTGGGATTTGTGGGAGCATGGACAAAGGAGATATTCGGTGCGGAAGCACTGTTTCTTGCAGGTGTAACAGGGGCAACCGTGGCAACGTTTTTTACCTTTTTGCCGTCATTCCTGTTTATTCTGATCGGCGGGCCGCTGGTGGAGTCTACGCACGGCGACATCAAATTTATCGCGCCGTTAACTGCAATCACCGCGGCGGTTGTCGGTGTGATTCTAAATCTTGCAGTTTTCTTTGCTTATCACGTCCTGTGGCCGCAGGGGATCGCGGGGCCATTCGAGTGGTTGTCGTCGCTCATCGGCGTCGCAGCCTTCATCGCGCTTTGGCGTTACAAGGCCGGGATCATTCCTGTCGTCGGCGTTTGTGGGGCGATCGGTGTTATCACGACACTGATCCGCACTTATCTTGGATAGGGAGATGGTATGGGCTACGCGATAAACAGGCGATCTATCCTGTGTAAATATTTTTACGCCCTATCGTTTTTAGCGATGTTCGCAGGTCTAATAGGGAGAGACGTCATGGCGGAAACAGTCAATTTTGATCAGGACATGGCAGGTCAATTGCCTGCAGGATGGACCTGCGGTGTGACGGGCAGTGGAAATCCCTTATGGCGAGTGGAGTCTGATGCATCGGCTCCGAGTAAACCCAATGTATTGCGACAGTCAGGTGCTGGTACGTATCCCTGGTGTGTAAAAAGCACCACGGCCATTGCTGACGGTTACGTTGAGGTCAAATTCAAATCAATATCTGGCAGAGAGGATCAGGCAGGCGGCGTAGTGTGGCGCTGGAAGGACAAAAACAATTATTACGTTGCACGCGCCAACGCGCTGGAAAACAACGTTTCTCTATACTTCACAACAGATGGCCGGCGGAACACGATCAAATACGTCGATGCGCCGGTGGCAAAAGGAGCATGGCATGTGTTGCGGACGGAGTTTTCCGGAACAAACATTAAGGTATATCTCAATGGGAAGCTTTATATCGGTGCGAATGACAAGCACGTTGTCGGAGTTGGAGCAGTCGGCGTCTGGACTAAGGCAGACAGCATTACCGCTTTTGATGACTTTGGCTACGGCAAATTTTAGTTGAGAGATGCAACTACTGTTTATGCCACGCTATCTTCCAAGTCCTTGATTTTACGAAGCGTCGCACTGGTTCGTAGCCTGCGTTTTTTGAGGATGCGATAAGCCGCGCGCAGTTCTTCCGGCACCATTGCGTCGTCATCGAGATTGAGCGGCGCGCCCGCGCCCGGTAAATCATCGAACATGCCCTGTGCCTGCGCTTCACGTATGCGCTGTTCGGCAAGCGCGTTGAAACCGGATATCGGTGGCGGCATCTGGTGTTTGCGCGGCATGGCCTATTTCAATGGTTATGTAAGTATTTGTTTTTAAACAATATTTTTATCATTACGAAAGCAGGCGAAACAGCTCTTTAATTAATGCGACACGCGATGCAAGGTCTGCGGTTGCGGCTTCAATACGCAATTTATCCTGGCCTGCCAGTTTGTAGTTGCGTTTGGTCTGGATGAGCTTGATGATTTTCATCGGATCGATCGGCGGCTTGGGAATGAACTGCAATTGTATGGCCGATTCACTCGCGTCGATGCGTGCGATGCCCAATGGCTTGCCCGCCAACCGCAGGCGATGGCTGTCGATCAGCGCACGCGTTGCGTTCGGCAGTTCACCAAAGCGGTCGATCAATTCTTCGCGCAGGCGTTCGAGTTCCTCATCGTTATCGCAATTGGCAAGGCGTTTGTAGAGCACGAGACGCTCGTGCACATCGCTGCAATAATCGGAGGGCAGCAGCGCAGGCACATGCAGATTGATTTCCGTGGTGACGCCCAGCGGCGCCGCGAGATCGGGTTCCTTGCCTTGCTTTAGCGCGCGCACGGCCGTGTCGAGCATGGTGGCGTACAGGTTAAAGCCCACTTCCTGCATCTCGCCGCTTTGCGATTCACCCAGCACTTCGCCGGCGCCGCGGATTTCGAGATCATGCATGGCGAGAAAAAAACCGGAACCGAGTTCTTCCATCATCTGTATGGCTTCAAGACGTTTTTTCGCCTGCGTGGTGATGTTGCCTTCATCGGGTAACAAAAGATACGCATACGCCTGATGGTGCGAGCGGCCCACGCGCCCGCGCAATTGATGCAGTTGCGCGAGGCCGAAGCGGTCGGCGCGATTGATGATGATGGTGTTGGCAGTAGGTACGTCGATACCGGTCTCGATGATGGTGGTGCATAGCAGAATGTTAAAGCGCTGCTGATAGAAATCGCGCATTGCGAGTTCCAGTTCACGCTCGCGCATCTGCCCGTGCGCGACACGGATACGCGCCTCGGGCAGCAGTTGCGTGAGCGTTTCCTCGATGTGGCGAATAGTGTCGATTTCGTTGTGCAGAAAATAAATCTGTCCGCCGCGCTTGAGTTCGCGCAGCGCGGCTTCGCGGATTTGTGCTTTTGAATAGCGCGTGACAAAGGTCTTGATCGCAAGACGCCGCTGCGGCGCGGTGGCGATCACGGAAAAATCGCGCAAGCCTTCCATCGACAACGCCAGCGTGCGCGGAATCGGCGTGGCGGTGAGTGTCAGTACATCCACTTCGGCACGCAATGCCTTCAGTTGCTCTTTGTGTCGAACGCCGAAGCGGTGTTCCTCGTCGATGATGACGAGGCCCAGGTTTTTGAAGTTAACGCCGCGCTGCACCAGTTTGTGGGTGCCGATGGCGATATCGACATTTCCTGCGGCCAGCCCGGCGAGCGCTTCGGACTGTTCCTTCGCCGAGCGAAAACGCGAGAGTTCGGCGATTTTTACCGGCCAGTCGGCAAAGCGATCGCTAAAGGTATTGAAATGCTGTTCCGCCAGCAGCGTGGTGGGTACCAGCACCGCCACCTGCTTGCCGTCTGCCACTGCAACATAGGCGGCGCGCAGCGCCACTTCGGTTTTGCCGAAGCCCACGTCGCCGCAGATCAGGCGATCCATTGGTTTGCCGCTGACCAGATCGTCGAGCGTGGCTTTGATCGCGGCGGCCTGGTCGGGTGTTTCCTCAAACGGAAAACCCTCGGAGAAGGCTTCGTAATCGTGATGCTTGAGTCCGAACGCGTGGCCTGTGCGCAGGGCGCGCTGCGCGTAAAGGTTCAACAGTTCGGCGGCGGTGTCGTGCGCCTGCGCAGCGGCTTTCTTTTTCGCTTTTTCCCATTGCTCGCCGCCCAGATAATGCAGTGGTGCGTTTTCAGGTGATGCCCCGCTGTAACGACTGATCAAATGCAGGCTGGATACCGGTACATAGAGTTTGTCGCCGTTGGCGTATTCGAGCGTGAGGAACTCGGTTTCACCTTCGCCCAGATCCATGTTCTGCAAGCCGAGATAACGCCCGATCCCGTGTTGTTCATGCACCACCGGATCGCCGGTTTTGACCTCGGACAAATCCCGCAGCATGCCTTCGGCGGTGGTTTTGCGCGTTTCGCGTGCACCGCGGTTGCGCGCCTGCGCGGCGTAGAGTTCGTTTTCGGTAATGACGGCAAAGCTGTTATCCGCCATCGTAAAGCCGCTGTGCAGCGAACCGGCGCCGAGCATGAAGCGCGCGGGCGAGGTGCGGAAATCGTCGAAGCTCGCGGCCGGCTCGGGGCGCAGATCGTACTCGGCCAGAAAATCATGCATGGTTTCACGCCGGCCCGCGCTGTCAGCCAGCAGCAGCACGCGGCCGCTGTACTCGCGCAAAAAGCGCTGGAGGTGATGCAGGGGATTGTCGGCGCGGCGTTCGACAGCGAGCGCGGGCAACGCGGCGGTGGGCGAAAGAGATGCTATGTTTTCCCGCATCTTCAACCCGTCTGCTGTGCCGCAAGTGTTCCCTTGTCCCGAAGGAAGAAGGAAGTTCTTCTCTACTTCGCTGCCAATGTTTTTTTGTTCCAGAGCGGAAAGGGAGTCGCCCTCTCCTTTCGGACGAGGGACTGAGGGTGAGGGAAGAATTTCAGTTTGGCCGGCAGCGGACAACTCCACACGCGCAAACGGTTTGATCGAGCCAAAGAATTCATCGGGCGCGAGAAACAGATCGTGTGGCGGCATCACCGGATTGGCGCGGTCGCCGCGCAGCGTGGCGTAACGGCTGTGCGTGTCCTGCCAGAACGCATCCACTGCCGCCGGCAGACCCTGTTGTCCATGGACGGCGCAAATCACCGTGCCCTCGGGCAGATAGTCGGTGAAGCGCGCCGTGCTTTCAAAAAACAGCGGCAGGTAATACTCGATACCGGCGCTGGGTACGCCTTTTGATACGTCCTTGTAAACCCGGCTTTTCGAAGGATCGCCTTCGAACTTGATGCGAAAATTCTGCCGGAACAATGTCTGTGCCGCCTCGTTCATCGGAAACTCGCGCGCCGGCAACAGGCGTACTTCATTCACCTTGTAGATCGAGCGCTGCGAATCGACGTCGAAGCTGCGGATGGAATCGATGTCTTCGTCAAACAGATCGATACGATAGGGCAGGGCGCTACCCATCGGAAAAATATCGATCAGCCCGCCGCGAAAACTGTATTCGCCCGGCGCGACGACCTGCGTCACGTGCGTGTAGCCGGCGACGGTGCATTGGCGGCGCAATTCGTCCGGTGAAAGTTTTCCACCCTGCTTGAAGAAAAAAGTATTCGCCGCGAGATACTCCACCGGCATCAGCCGCGTGAGCGCGGTGGTCACCGGCACGATGGCGACATCGAAAGTGCCGCGCATCATTTCGTAGAGCGTGGCCAGGCGTTCCGATACCAGATCGGCGTGCGGTGAAAACGTATCGTAGGGCAGCGTTTCCCAGTCGGGAAACACGCAGGTTTTCAGCGTGGGGGCGAAAAACGCAATCTCGGTTTGCAGGCGCTGCGCTGATGAAGCATCGGCGGTAATCGCCAGCAGCGGGCGCACTGATCCCGCCAGTTCGGCGATGGCAAGGGCATCGGACGAACCGTGAAACGGGCCAGCCCGCGTACGTTCGCTAGGCCGAGGTGCTTCTAACAACATGCTGAATTGCTGCGAAAAAAGCGCGATTATAGCGGAATATCGTAAGTATTTGTTTTTATTGATATTTTTATAATGGAATCCATGGTGGATTTTTTAACCACCCGATGGTTGGGTATGCTTGCTTAATTTTGGAGGACGAGCCTTTTGAGCTACGTTGCGCATAGCGAATGCAACAAGGAAAAGCATAACGCGCGGCTTTCCGTCCGGCTTTGATGGTATGTTGTACGACGATGACGACGCTGGATAAAACCAGTAAGGCTTGGTCAATGGTGCCGCACTTACCTGCGACAATTTGTATTTACGAAAGAAGATGAACATGAAACCAAAGATTGTGATTTCCTCGCTCGATGTAGAACGGCTGGAGTCGCTTTTGAAGTCATTGCCCGATCATGCATTCCCGGGCAGAGACGATTTAGAAGCGGAACTCGCTCGTGCGGAAGTAGTAGACCCGAAGGAGATCCCGCCAACTGTGGTGACAATGAATTCGACCGTAAGATTCAAAATTGAACCTTCGTCAAAGGAATTCCACTTAACGCTGGTATATCCCAAGGACACTGATGCCAGCGGCCACACAATTTCAATACTTGCGCCTGTAGGCAGTGCGCTATTGGGCCTTTCCAAAGGAGACGAGATTGAGTGGCCAAAGCCCGGTGGCGGGATGTTGCGGGTACGTATTGAAGAAGTCACATATCAGCCCGAACGTTCTGGTGAGTACCGCCGCTAAATCCTGCTATCGGCAGCAAGCGTAGGGTGGGCACGTTCTTTGTGCCCACGCGGACAATGTAGCCGCACAACCTGTGCTAACGTTGGCGAATGTCCCGTTATCGTCGAAGCCTTGCGGGAGGCGGTACGTATTTCTTTACCGTCAATCTTGCCGACCGCAATAGCCGTGTACTGGTGGAAGAAATTGACCGGCTTCGGCGCGCCTTTGATGCAGCGCGGACGCGATATTCATTCCGTACGCTGGCTTACTGTATTTTGCCGGAGCACTTGCATGCGATATGGCGGCTACCCGAGAACGACGTGGATTTCGGGTTGCGTTGGGGTGTCATAAAGCGCGCATTTTCGCGGGGTATGGCGCCCGGCAATCGTAGCGCAAGTAAAATTGCCAAGCGCGAAAAGGGCGTGTGGCAGCGCCGATTTTGGGAGCATCAGATTCGCGACGATCTGGATTTACAGCGTCATGTCGATTACGTACATTTCAATCCGGTAAAACACGGCTTGGTGCCGCGCGTGGCGGATTGGCCGCATTCGTCGTTTCATGAGTATGTGAAGCGAGGCATGTTGCATGTTGATTGGGCTGGAGGCGCTGAAGTAACCAGCGAGGGCGATTTTGGCGAGCGGTAGTGATTTTCCGCGTGGGCACAAACGGCGTGCCCACCCTACGAAGTTTATGGCCGATTGATCGCCATCGGAATCCGCCGCGGCCCAAACGCCTTGCCGAATTTTTGCGCGTAGTGCCCGGCGATGGCGGTGCCGCAATCCGGGCATTTGCCGTCCGCCGTCACCCGGTATTCGCCGATGCGATACCAGTCGCGCAGAATCAGCGGCGCATGGCATGACGGGCAGCAGGTCGAGCCGCCGCGTTGGTCGTGCACATTGCCGGTATAGACGTAGTGCAATCCCTCGTTCCGCGCGATGTCGCGCGCGCGCGTGAGCGTGGCCGGCGGCGTGGCGTGGATGTCGCGCATCTTGTAGTCGGGATGAAACGCGGAGAAGTGCAGCGGCACGCCGGAGCCGAGTTCCTTTCGGATCCATTGACACTCGGCGGTGAGTTCCTCGTCGGAATCGTTCTTGCCGGGAATCAGCAGCGTGGTGATTTCGACCCAGACATCGGTTTCGTGCGTGAGATAAACCAGCGTGTCGAGCACCGGCTGCAGATGCGCGGCGCATTGTTTGAAGTAGAACGCGTCGGTGAACGCCTTGAGATCGACGTTGGCGGCATCCATTTTTGCGTAAAACTCTCGCCGCGCTGCCGCGTGCATGTAGCCGGCGGTGACGGCGACGGTTTTCACGCCGACTTCGTGACAGGCGTCGGCGATGTCCATCGCGTATTCGGCAAAAATCACCGGATCGTTGTAGGTGAAGGCTACGCTCTTGCATCCGGCCTTGAGTGCAGCCTGCGCGATGGCTTCGGGCGTAGCCTGATCGGCGAGCCGGTCCATGTCGCGCGATTTGCTGATATCCCAGTTCTGGCAAAACTTGCAGGCGAGATTGCAGCCGGCAGTGCCGAACGACAGGACGCTGGAACCGGGATAAAAATGATTCAGCGGCTTTTTCTCGATGGGATCGATGCAAAAGCCGGATGAACGGCCGTAGGTGGTGAGCACCATCGCGTCGCCCACGCGCTGGCGCACGAAACACGCGCCGCGCTGCCCTTCGTGCAGTTTGCAGTCGCGCGGACACAAATCGCACTGCACGCGCCCATCGTCGGCCGCGTGCCACCAGCGCGCGGGATACGCCGTTTTCGTCATTCGCTTACCTCGCGAGTTCGAATTCCCTGAATTTCGCTACTGTATAGGTGTGCACCTTCACGCCTTGCTCCCAGAAGTTCGGCGGTAGCCCGGCTTTTTGCTTGAGCGTGGCCATGAACATCGCCGGGTCGGCAAAGTTATCCCACACCTGTGGCAGATAGGTACTGCGATGATGGCCGTACTCAAAAATCACGCCGTGCACCTGCGGTGTGAGTTGCGCCAGTGCCGAGGTCTCATCGGTGAAACTGAGGGTGTTCAATGCCGACAGCAGCGAGATTTCAACTTCGATTTCATCATACTCGTCGGCGGTGAGTGGCTTAAAACGTGGGTCTCGGAATGCTGCAGCCAGCGCATTGGCTTTCACGTCTTCAACCAGCGAGCGATGCGCGCGCAGCGAACCGATACAGCCGCGCAGTTTTTTCTGTAGCATCAGTGTGACAAAGGTAGCGCCTTGAGAACGCAGCCAGGCCGCGCTCTCATCCGACGTCTGCATTTTGCCCAGTTGCCCGGCAATCGACGCACGCGCGATTCGAAACAGCGTGACCGCCGCTTCAGTGGCCGGGACGTTGAGTGGCAGCGTGAGATGGTTCATAGTAGGCGAATGAGCCGTAGCCCACCACGCGCGATTTGTCGCCGGCGGTATCGCCGGAGTTGCGAAGATCGACGAGGTGCGGAGTAAGGCCGCGCTGTTGGGCGAACAGATTGAGTCCGGTAACGGGTGTGGCGCCACACGCCTGCTGGTGATCGATGTCGGTGCGCAAATCGACAATGGCTCGTGCCGTCGCGCGATCAGTGCCCTGCGCATCGGCATACGGCAGGTAATGCGACATATCGGAGCTGATAACAATCAATGTGTCGTCGCCGCCCCACAGCAGGTCGATAACCTCGGCAACCTGCTGCGCGCTGGCGTGTCCCACCGCCAAGGGTATAAGCACGAAATCGTCGATCACTTTTTGCAGGAATGGCAATTGCACTTCGAGCGAATGTTCCAGCCGGTGTGCTTCTGCGTTGACGCCGACGAATGACAGAGACCTGAGTTTTTTTACGGCTTCGGTATCGATGGCGACTTTGCCAAGCGGCGTGGCGAATGCATCAACACCAGGCAGTGCCATACCGTGTAGCGCAACGCGATGCGTGGGGCCAAGCAGTGCCACCCGTTTAATGCGCGCATGTGCTGGTGAGATCAGCGCATAGATGCTTGCAGCCACTGGGCCGGAGTAAATAAAACCGGCATGGGGTGCAATAATTGCCTTGGGCACAACAACGGACGTCGCAGGTTGCGCAGCCGCGAGCATGGCATCAATGTCGCGCGCCAACACGCCGGCGTCGCTGGGATAAAACATGCCGGCAATGGCGGGGCGGCGTACGGAAACCATGCGTGTTGAAACTACCTTCCGATACTTAGCGACCCCAGCATGTTTTCGAGTGAATCCTGCTGTGGAATCTGACCATCGGGTGTGAGTTTATCGACAAGGTCGGGCAGGATTTGCGAAAGGCCTGTTGCCGCATCACCCGTTGACATGCCGGCTTGCTGCGCGAGTTGCCCGAGCATTCCGCCGCCGCCAAGCGCACTTTGCAATTGCTCCGCGGAAATCGGCAGATTTTGCCCCGTGCCGACCCAGGAGTTCGCGGCATTGCCCAAGCCCCCTTGGGTCAGTGCGCCTATCAGGGCACCTAGGCCACCGCTGCTACTCGCCCCGCCCAAGCCGGTGCCACTACGGCTTGCGAGCATTTGGAGTACCGCATTTATTAGTGCTGCCTGCCCCGAATTCTGGCTTTGGCCGCCGCCGAGCACGGAACCGAGTATGGAGTCGAGTAAGCCCATGGCGTTTCCTTTCAAAGGAAGTTAAAAAAAATCACTCTGTCAGCGTATCGAAATTCCATTATAAGGGATGCATCGCCAGAAAATTGTTTCGCGGCTGCTAGAATTACCCGTTGCGCAAGATTTTAATTATTCCATGCACCGATGCCTGACTTTTACGCTTTGATTCCCGCTGCCGGTACCGGCAGTCGTATGGGCTTGGATATTCCCAAGCAATATCAAGAGCTTGTAGGGAAGCCTTTGATCCATTACGCAGTGGACGTGTTGTGTACGCACGTGCGATTGCGGCAGGTTTTTGTGGTGCTCGCACCGCAGGATGGCTATTTCAAGCGACATGACTGGTCTGCGTACAAGGGGCGGCTGGAACCGTTGTACTGTGGTGGCGCCACGCGCGCGGCGAGCGTTCTTAATGGGTTGGTGGCGATGGCTGATGCGCTGGAGCCCGACGATTGGGTGTTGGTGCATGATGCAGCGCGACCCTGCCTGAGCGCATTGCTGATTGACCGCTTATTGACGGAAATCGGAGATGATAAGGTTGGAGGACTGCTGGCATTACCGGTAGCCGACACTTTAAAGCGTGCAGACCCGGCGCAGCGGGTGATCGGTACCACATCGCGTGATGATTTGTGGCAAGCGCAAACGCCGCAAATGTTTCGCTACCGTTTGCTGGTGGAGGCCTTGCGTAACGCCCGGCCGGGAAGCGTAACCGACGAAGCCAGCGCGATAGAGCAGATGGGCCTCAGGCCGCGGCTGGTCATGGGCAGTTCCGGCAACCTGAAAGTCACCTGGCCTGAAGATCTTTTGTTTTCTAAAATATGTTTAAAATCAAATACTTGAAATTAACTCAGAAAGTAATACAATAGATGCTGGTAGGTGACTGGAGAGAAGCAACATTGAGCTCGCGAGAATTGAAACTGTTGAGCGCTATCGGCTTAACCGCAATCGGCTTAGGTGCCGTGCTGTTTTGCGTCTCGCCAGTAGCCCATGCTCAACAAAAGCCGGCGGCAAAGTCCGCGCCCGCGAATAAGCCTGCTCCCACAGCAGTGCGGCGTCCGCCGCGTGGTCCGATCGAACGATATGACTGCAGGATAGGCACCGAAGACCAGCACGCGCGCATTGCGGTAATGGCGCAAGGCGGTGAAGTGCAAAGCGTTGCGTACTACAGCAAGTGGAAGCCGCGTACCTGCTCCGTGCACCTGCAGCGCGGTGATGCCTACAGCAAATGGAGTGACACCGGCGACGCGACCAAGGTAACCACGGAGTACGGCGATTTTTTGATTCAGAGAAGCCGGACCGATTACCAACTGTTTTTCCGCGAAGTCGACCGCATGCACT
>Ga0193752_1002105_pt1 | contig 15412 bp, 14 predicted proteins | sample H1c1metaG_FD_144924 | JGI IMG/M metagenome (GOLD analysis project Ga0193752, IMG submission 144924) | Soil microbial communities from a riparian zone of the East river system, Colorado, United States - H1c1 | ecosystem: Environmental > Terrestrial > Soil > Riparian zone | place: USA: East River... | reverse complement strand
ATCTAAGTCTTAGAATACGCAAAGAAAGCGGCCGCAAAGCCGCAATGAAATACAGCTAGACTTGGCGCCTTTGCGTTTTCTTCGCGCCTTTGCGTGAAACCTCATTCGCGCCTTTGCGTGAAACGAATCCAATAAAGGTTTATTTGAGGGGCTTTGTTATAACCGCCAGATTCGAGCCTTGCTTCAACCCCCTGTTCACCAGCCTGGAAAACAAAGACCCATTTGATACAGGATCCCTTCTGCTGTAAGTGTAGTATTCAAGTATCTCAAAACGGTGCTTCGCCAGCAGGTACTTCATGCTTTTTATTGTCGGCTCGAACAGGTGATCCGGAGTGCGGGAGGGATCAGCCCAGTCGTTAGCAAATTGTTTCTTTATTCCGGTTTTATAAAACAGATGCTGCATGCGATTGCCGATGCCAAATTTATTCGGCACATTGATCACCAGTATCCCTCCGGGCTCCAGCAGCGCATGCGAATGACTGATCCATTCATTCGGGTTGGGTACATGTTCCAGTACATGACTCATGTGGATCAATGAATACTTCACCTCGGGAAAGTATTCTTCATACTGTGTGATGTGCACCGGCACTCCAATGTTCTGTTTTACGAAGGAAGCCATCTTTACCGACACGTCAAGGCCGGCGATATTATTCGGGTAATATTTTTTTGCGGCAAGCAGAAAAGTACCCATGCCGCTTCCGATATCAAGTACACCGGTTCTTGCAGCATCATAACTGATCAGGTGCTTCACTTCATGCGCAAACATCTCCGCAGATGACTCATTGATAGAATGGAGGTCATCGACGGATATATTGTCGGCATACTGGTAATACGACGCATAGGCCGCATCGATGAAATGCTGATTGTAAGCGGGTCTTGGATTGCAATAAACAAGCCCGCACTGCCTGCACAGGACATAGGTATACTGTAACTCGCTGCCGAATTTCTCATACACAGCATAATTGTCGCCATCGCAAAAAGGACAATGAACAGTATCCCATTTGTCAGGAACATAGACAGGTTTTTTATTTGGGGGCTTGTTCAATTTTTACTTACTTTTCAAGTTATGCGCAAAATTACTGACTATCATGAAGCTTTCGGTTGTAATAATAACCTTTAACGAAGAAAAAAACATAGGCAGGTGCATCGATTCCGTTGCGGGTGTTGCAGATGAAATCATAGTTCTCGATTCCGTGTCCACCGATCGCACTGCCGAAATCGTCAGAGCAAAAAAAGCTACGCTCCACAGTCAACCCTTCCTGGGTTATGTTGAACAAAAAAATAAAGCGCTTACCCTTCCAGGTAATGATTATGTGCTTTCGCTCGACGCAGACGAAGCCCTTGACCCCGTTCTGCTGGACTCGATACGCACTTTAAAATCAACAGGATTTTCTGGCGCTTATGAGATGAACCGCTGCACCAACTACTGCGGCAAATTTATCCGGCATGGGTCCTGGTACCCCGACAGAAAGGTCAGGCTGTTCAACAGGCACGAGGCTTCCTGGGGAGGCGACAACCCCCATGACCGCATAATCCTAAAGGATGGTGCGCAACTTCGACTGATCAAAGGCGATATACTACACTATTCCTACCACAGCATCGAAGAGCATGTTCTTCAGAATAATAAATTCAGCACCATCTCAGCGGACACCCTGTTCAGAAGAGGTAAGAAAACAAATCTCTTCAAGATCATCGTTCATCCCGCCTGGGCGTTCTTCCTTGGATTCTTTATCAGGAAAGGATTCCTGGATGGATTTTATGGTCTGGTGATCTCCAGGCAGGTGGCCCACCTGAGCTTTCTGAAACACGTGAAATTGTATGTTAAACAAAAATCATCTTCACTGGTTTCATCCTGAACCTTATGGACTGGGAACAGTTATCAATTGACATTTCAACGGGCAACTGCCAGGCACTCTCAAGGGCGATATCCCTTGTTATCAATCAGTATAACGGCTATGAACACCTGCTTGCAGGCGAGAACGATGTTGCAATTACCCCGGTCATCGGCATCACGGGACCTCCCGGCGCGGGCAAAAGCACGCTGCTGGATGGATTGATCAGTGAATTGATACGTGACGGTCATTCCATAGCGGTTCTTTGCGTGGATCCCTCGTCTCCCTTTACTCATGGCGCCATCCTCGGCGACCGCATCCGAATGCGGGGATGGCACGACAATCCACAGGTTTACATCCGCTCACTCGCTACCAGGGGTCAGCTCGGCGGACTTCCACCCATGATCAAAGAGATCATCGAACTGGTAAGAAATGGAGCCTTCGACTATATTTTTGTTGAAACCGTAGGTGTTGGTCAGAATGAGATCGGCATTGCCAGCCTCGCCGATGTAACGGTGGTGGTGCTGGTGCCCGAAGGGGGAGATGAGATCCAGGTGATGAAGGCCGGTCTGATGGAAATCGCTGACATCTTTGTAGTCAATAAGAGCGACAAGCCCGGCGCGGATGATTTGTACAACGACCTCAAGGCCATTAACAGGGATAAGATCAGGTCAGTGAAGGTCGTGAGGACTGTCGCGAGCAGCAGGCAGGGAATGAGAGAACTGGTAAGCGCGATAAACAGTTTTACCGAAGAAAACGAAGACTAACCGCCTACTCAGTCTTGTCGGTTGCTTTGCCACCACTTGTATCCGATATACCCGACGATAAGAAAGGGAGCTGCAACAAGATAAAGAATACCGCCATTTAGCCCGCGGGCTGCGTCTTCACCGAGCTGCGATGCGGTTTTTGTGCAAATTGAACATTGCGCAAACCCAGGGATCTGGATCAGAAAGGAAACCAGCAACAGCGACACGATCTGTAAATAATTCCTCATACTGCAAATTTAAGCTTCCTGGAGGAAATTTGTGAAATCCTCCAGGTTGATATAACAAGCAGGCTGTGATCAGAGTATGTGCGAAAGTTCCTCCATATGAAAACTACTATGACTGTGCGCCGGCCATTGACTTCTGCACCTTCTTGCGGTCGTCTTCATTCAGGATTACCTTCCTAAGTCTGATATGTTTAGGTGTCACCTCTATACACTCGTCCTGCTGGATGTATTCCATACATTCTTCAAGGGTCATGAGTGTTTTGGGTGCGATTCGCGAAGCATCGTCACTTCCGCTTGCCCGGTGATTGGTCAGTTTCTTGGGTTCCGTGGCATTCACCACGAGGTCGCCTGGTTTGATGTGCTCGGCGATGATCTGACCCATGTACACTTCCTCACCCGGATCTACGAAGAACCTGCCCCGGTCCTGAAGTTTATCGATGGAATAACCGGTGGTTTTTTCCTGGTTCTTGGAAAGCAGCACCCCATTGTTTCTTCCGGGAATATGCCCTTTCCAGGGTCTGTATTCCAGAAAACGATGCGCCATTACGGCTTCGCCGGCAGTGTTGGTGAGCATGTTGCTCCGAAGACCGATAAGTCCTCTCGATGGAATTTCGAATTCGAGGTGTTGCATTTCACCCTTACTTTCCATAACCAGCATTTCCCCTTTTTTCTGTGTGACGAGGTCGATCACCTTCCCACTGTATTCCTGTGGAACATCAACCACCAGGTTTTCGAAAGGCTCATTTTTTTTGCCTCCGATTTCTTTTACAATAACTGTTGGCTGTCCGACGGTGAGCTCAAAACCCTCTCTTCTCATGGTTTCCACCAGGATGCCAAGATGGAGAATCCCCCTTCCGAAAACGAGAAAACTGTCCGCGCTGTCGGTGTCTTCCACCTTTAGAGCAAGGTTTTTTTCGGTTTCCTTCATCAGGCGGTCGCGAAGGTGACGGGAGGTAACAAATTTGCCATCCCTGCCAAAGAACGGTGAGTTGTTGATGCTGAACAGCATGCTCATCGTGGGTTCATCCACGCTGATCACCGGCAATGCTTCCGGATTTTCGGGGTCGGCGATGGTGTCACCGATGGTGAAATCCTCCAGACCTACAACAGCGCAGATATCCCCTGCAAAGACTTCTGTGGCTTTCTTCTTGCCCATACCCATGAAGGTGTAGAGTTCCTTCACCTTTGCCTTTCTTAGGGCACCGGAAGCCTGTACCATCACAATATTCTGACCTTCCCTGATAGAATTCCGGGCTACTTTTCCAACAGCAATTCTGCCCAGGAACGATGAATAATCAAGTGAGGTGATCTGCATCTGCAGGTTTCCATCGGTAATCTTCGGTTCGGGCACGTATTCGAGGATAGCATCAAGCAAAGCCGTGATATTATCGGTTGGTTCGAGCGTAGTATTCATCCAGCCCTGTTTTGAGGAGCCGTAGATGGTAGGAAAATTAAGTTGTTCCTCGGTGGCGTCGAGGTTGAAGAACAATTCGAAAATAGCATCGTGCACTTCATCGGGGCGGCAGTTTGGTTTGTCCACCTTGTTGATGATAACGATGGGTTTGAGATTGAGATGCAGGGCTTTCTGCAATACGAAACGGGTCTGGGGCATGGGTCCTTCAAATGCGTCAACCAGCAGCAGCACGCCATCGGCCATCTTCAGCACCCTCTCCACTTCTCCTCCAAAATCCGAGTGACCAGGGGTATCGATTACATTAATCTTCACTCCCTTGTATTCAACTGCGGCGTTCTTGCTGAAAATAGTGATGCCTCTTTCTTTTTCAAGGTCATTGCTGTCCATGATCAGTTCACCTGTATCCTGGTTGTCCCGGAATACCTTGGTAGCGTGAAGGATCTTGTCAACCAGGGTGGTTTTTCCGTGGTCAACGTGGGCAATAATGGCAATATTTCTGATATTCATAGTCAAATTTCGAGGCGCGAAGGTACGCTAAATACCCCGTGAGGACAAGGGTTCCCCGAAACTTATTGTCAGCATATTAGACCCTTACATATATCTTTTTCTTGTCTATGAACCATCCTGTTAACCAACAGATTAACATAAAGGTAACAGCGAACAATAACGAACCCCAATAGGGGCCTGCATAACTGAAGACCTCGGTATAGATCGTGGAGTATAAAGGCTTGCCGGAAGGAACGATAATAAACCATAACAAGATGACCAGTACTTCCGAAACAATGTAAATAAACAGGGGATTCTTGCCGAAGACCTCGAAAAACCTCGTCCAGCGGGTGTATTTCAGGAAATCGATCACGTAGATAATGCCGGCGAGTACAACACAGTCAATGCCCGTCGTCAGCGTCACGAAGGAACTTGTCCAGATCTTCTTATTGACCGGAAAGAAGAAATTCCAGCAATAACTGATGAAAATCAGGATGAACCCGGCTAAGAGCAATTTTGAAAGTGTTTCATAGGTCTTTCCTTTCTGCATGATGAGCTTCCCGGCCAGGAATCCCACTATCACATTACCAACGGAAGGAAGAATCCCGAGTATACCTTCGGGGTCAAAAGCCATTCCCTCTCCATGGTAAAGGTGGTCGGGTCCCATCGCCCAGAGATCCAGTTTGAGTGCGGCATTGCCTGTCAGACTGAAAGGATCGCCAGGGTCGCCAAAAGCATACATGAGTATCCAGTATAGTAAAAGAAAGATTACGCTCACGACAACTGCGCCCCGCGTCTTGAGAAAATACAAAAGAAAGCTGCTAACCATGTACGTTAGGGCGATCCTTTGTAAGACACCCAGGATCCTTACCTGGGCGAAGGATTTAACTACCAGTTCATGCTGCTCATTGTAACGGACAAAAGGAAACCAGAACATGATCATTCCAATCAGGAAAATGATGAGGGTTCGTTTTATGATCCTAAAACTTACATCCGATGCCGGAAGGGCTTCCCATTTTGGAAGCACAAATGCCAGCGAATTTCCAACCGCGAAAAGAAAGGAAGGGAAGACAAGATCAGTAGGAGTGAATCCATGCCATTGGGCATGCAATAGCGGAGAAAAGGTCTCCTCGTTGCCCCCGGTATTCACGATGATCATAAAACAAATGGTCATTCCACGAAACACATCAAGTGCTTGAAATCTACCGGTAGCGGACATATATACTTCGTTTGAAACAAAGATATGGTTGCATTTTATCTAATTTCGTTCTAAAATTCCACGATGCGGAAAAACCGATGGGTCCTTGTGCCGTTAATGATCCTGATCATCTATCTCATTGGACCAAGGCCATCCAAACCAACATTCAGCAACGATCTTCCGGCTGTTCCCGTTTCGCCTTCGGCATTGGATAATTACATTGCTGAAAAAGAGAAGCAGCACAGGTTGAGGAAAGATAACGAGGCCAGGATCGTATGGGCGGATTCTTCGCATACTCCCACTGACTATGTGTTTCTGTACCTGCATGGATTTTCCGCATCTCAGGGTGAAGGTGATCCTGTTCACAGACAGATCGCATCCAGGTTTCATTCCAATCTTTTGCTGACACGACTCTCCGAGCATGGCATCGACACCACAGAAAAGCTGGTGAACATGACTGCAGACGGATTGTGGAACTCAGCCAAGGAATCCCTGGCCCTGGCAGGCAAGCTGGGAAAGAAGATCATCCTCATGGGAACATCCACAGGAGGCACACTGGCATTGATGCTGGCTGCGAGATATCCCAACATCGCAGGGATAGTGCTCTTATCTCCGAACATCGAGATCTTCGACAAGAGCGCACGAATACTGAATGACCCCTGGGGTCTGAACCTTGCCCAAATGATCAAAGGTTCAGACTATATCTACTCAGAAGACACCAGCGCGCTTTACAAACAATACTGGAGTTATGGTTACCGTATCGAAGCCGCCGTTCAGCTGGAAGAAATGCTGGAGACCGCCATGATCCCCGAAACATTCCGAAAAGTAAGCCAACCACTACTGCTACTTTATTATTACAAGGATCCTGTTCACCAGGACAGCGTGGTCAGCGTGGTCGCCATGCAGAAAATGTACAGCGAGCTGGGCACACCATCAGCATTGAAGAGAGAAAAGGCGATTCCCAATGCAGGCAATCATGTGATCGGGTCTTACATCCGCTCCAGGGATGTTGAAGGAGTAAAAGCAGAGATCGAAAAATTTCTGCATGAAGTGATGAAATTGAAGTGAAGAAGTGAACAGAAAAATACTCTATATCATCAATCCCATATCGGGAACGAAAAACAAAACAACGCTTCAGAATTACCTGAACCGTAGCTCCAGTGAGGCGGGTCTCGCATTCGAAATCATCCAGACATCAATTGATGGAGACTATGAATTTCTTCCCGGTAAAGTCAGGGAAGAAATGATCACCGACGTGATAGTTTGCGGAGGAGATGGATCTGTGAGCCGGATCGCCGGGTCCTTACTTGGTGAGGACATCAATATTGGCATCATTCCGATGGGCTCTGGCAACGGACTGGCGCTGGCGGCAAGGATTCCGGCATCCGCAAGGGGCGCGCTGGCTGTCATCCTGCGGGGTAATGCCGCACCTATTGATGGATTCATGGTCAATGAAAAATTTTCCTGCATGATGTGTGGTATGGGTTCAGACGCCCAGGTGGCACACGACTTCGCAGCGGGAACAAAGAGGGGACTCAAAACCTATCTGAAAATTTCAGCGGGGCAATTTTTCCGGGCGCGACCTTACTCATTTACCGTCGAATTGCCTGGCAAACAGATCAGCAGTCATGCCTTTTTCATCAGCATTGCCAACAGCAATCAGTTTGGGAACCATATCACCATCGCGCCACAGGCCAGCCTCAGCGATGGTTTGCTCGACATTGTGGTGGTGAATAAAATGAGTAAGATACTGCTGCCCTTTCAACTTTTGCAACAGATCTCCGGCAAAAACCGGCTGCGGCAAACGCATAAGGAGGATAAACGAAATATTTTGTATTTCCAGACAGACAAGGTCATCGTTCACAATCACGACCTGGCCCCACTGCATATAGATGGAGAACCTGAGCCACCCACACAAAAAATATCAATCAGGATAATACCTAAGGCTTTCCGGCTATTACAGCCTTCCGTCTGATGGCGTCGTTGCTTTCGCTGAAACGAAGGAATTCAGCAAAACATGCCTTGTTGAGGTCATTGTCAAGAGCTTCAAAGATGTTTTGCTTTTCTCTCCTGGTTAGTCTGAAGTTCAGGGCCGCAGCCGCGTCTTCCTTTTTGGGTACATACTGAAAGGTGATGCGGTGAAACCGTTTTCCCATTGACTCCTGTGTAAGGCTCAGGAGGTCATTCTGGTTATAGTCCTGCATCTTGTACCAGTTGTATTGAATGATAAGGAGTGGTTTTGTAAACATTTCGGTGATGTCGGTTGACTCATAAGGATGGTCCCAACCACCGATTACCCGGTCACGGATCTGGAGCAATACCACACCCGAAGTATTTTCCTGTATCCATTCCTTGAACACCTGGATAAAACGCACTGCGGTTTCGGGCCCGTAGTTGTCCCGCAAACCCGCATCCATGACATCAATGACCGGCCTGCTGGGAAGCCACACGTTCGGAAGCACGAATGGAAAGGTTGCGTTCATTCGCAGGGCGGTAAGCAGCCGGATGTTCAGGGGATTCTGTTTGGCAAACATCGCCTGAAAATCAATGGCGTCGGGATCTATCTCTTCTTCCATCGTTGAATCCGTGAGTGGCTTCATCATAAAACTCACGGGTTGGGTGCTGAGGATCATTTTTCTGCCATCACGTGTCACGACAGAATTGAACAGCATTAGGGGGATCCTGGCATTTCTCTCATCGGCCTCGAGATCCTTCAGCTGTTTGTTCAAAACACCAAGTGTATTCTCATTTAGCTTCTCTTCAAAGGCATAACCCCTGTCCTTGACATATTCGTAATCCCCCACTTTGAATTTCTGGGCCGGTGCCGCGATATCCCGCGCTACCAGTGAAGTAAACACCGCATTCAGAAGGTCCTGGGAAATCAGGTCGACAGGACTTTTCTTGCCAGAAGAAACAGATATCGGCTGATGCCTCGCCAATTCCCGATAATATGATGCACCCAGCATACCACCAGAAGCACCGCTGATCATAAATATCTTGTCCATCAGGTCGCCACCGGAAAGACTGTCCATTCTCATCAGTGTGTTCATGGTAAAATTCGCGCTGCGATTGCCGCCGCCGCTGGTATTCAGAATAAAAAGATAGGGTTTGTCAGACTTCTGTTTCTTTTTCCATTTGTTCAGAATGGAGATCATCGCCTGTTTGTCCTTTTCCACCTTTTCGGGCGTGCATAGTTGTAATAAGGCTTCTCTATTGTATTCCGGCCGTTCATTCCGGTTGGTATAATTCAACCCATAAGCCTTGTTGCTTGGATCTATCACATTATAACGGTAGAGCACATTGAGCAACAAGAGCAAAAGCACCAGGAAAACAATGCTCCAGTTTCGCAGGAAGTAAGAAAATGCCCCGGACACCGCGATCAGGATGGCAAAGAATATAGTTATCGCAGCCGCGGCCGGCAACTGAAAGTATGGACTGTCCATCCAGAAGCCGATGATGATCAGGAATAAAAAAGCAATGAATATGCTGACCACTGAAGCAAAGTGGTGGCGGCTGAAAATGGTTTCGATGAACTCATGGCTGTAATGAGTGACATCGCGGGTTTTTTTCACGTCGAAATGTGCATTCAGGTACCATTGGACCTCGATAAGTCTGCTTTTGTACATCTTGCGTTCGAGCGGCCTGAACTTTTCCTTGAACAGGGCGGGGTTACTCATTACCGGCGCCAGCGTCCGGATGATGGAACGGTCGGCCCTGAAAAAATAAAGAAAAGAAATAGCCACCAGCGTAACCATGCCAAATATCATCCCTGCAACAAACAGCACCATCTCCCATCCCGACATCAGTTCCTTGTACACGCCGAAGTAGATCACCCTGATAAAATAATAGGCCAGGAAGACCAGGGGTATCACCGAATTATTAATACAGTATTTGAGAAAGGGATTGGATGTGGTGGCGAGGAAGCGGAAATGCCGGCTGAAAAGTATGAAGGTGGTGATGTTCCAGCTCATTACGAATATCGCAATGGAAAAACCCATGATAGTTGAACTGGCTATATTGATCTTTCCCAGGTATTCCGGTGCCAGGAACAACGAATCGGCTCCATAACTGTTCATGAAGGTTCCGGCTACGGTGGCAAAGAGCAGGAACCAGAATAATAGCAGTACCTGGAACCTTTTAAAGTGTAAAAGGACCAGCTGAACCGGGAATGAATGATATAATCCTGATAAAAATGATTTCATGGGAGCAGGCTCTCTCAAAATAAACAATTCCTATGCGAATACATAGTGGTCGGAACTATTGTTATGAAGGGTAATGTTAAACTTTACCCATCCTGGGAATATTGAACTGTAATTCCCCTGACTCGGATCAATTCGACCTTAGGCCCGCAGGTTTTTTACCGCCCGTGAACAGGTAGACTATCATGATCAAACTCAGTACCAGGAGCATTCCCGTCACCTGGTGCAGTTGCGCGAACCATTCAAAACTGCCCCAGTGTCCAGGCACTATCGATTTGCTGAAAGACAGTGATGTAATCCCGAGAACGGCCTGGAGAAGCACGAGAATGAATGGCAGCAGGCGGTAGCGGCGGATAGAGGTTGGGACATCTCGATTCCGGGACAGGTTCCAGGATAGCCAGCAGATCAGTACGATCAGAAGATAAGCGAGTGAGCGGTGGATAAAATGAATGGTAATCTTGTTGTCGATCAGGTTAAGAATAAATGGGGAATGTTGAAACATCCCGGCAGGAATGAAATTACCGTTGATGTCGGGCCAGGTTGGGGCTGCGGTCGCTGCTTTATGACCAGCCATCAGTGCCCCGAAAACAAGCTGAATGCTGGTCAGTGCTACCAATGTTACAGCGAACCGGACAGTTTCCGGCCGTCTTAACCTTTCCGCCGCGGGGATCCGCAGGTCGAGCAGGAACCAGAATGCATAAGCGATCAGGCCCATGGCAAAAATAAAATGAAGGGCCAGCCTTGTCGGTTTAACATACACTGCATCACCTGTCAGACCACTGGCCACCATGATCCATCCCACTGCTCCCTGCAAAGCGCCCAAAAGGAAAAGGATGAGCAGGGGCCTGACCATTTCTTTCTTGAGGTACCGCCTGGCGACCAGGTAAACAAAGCCGACAATAAACACGACTCCGATGAGTCGGGCCCAGAAGCGGTGCAGCCATTCCCAAAAGAAGATGAATTTAAAATCTTCAACCTGGAAGTCCATGTTGAGCAACTGAAACTGTGGCGTCTGACGATATTTGTCAAATTCGGCTAACCATTGACGTTCGGAGAGTGGAGGGAGGGTTCCCGTGACCACATTCCATTCGGTGATGGACAATCCTGAGCCGGTAAGCCTGGTGACGCCCCCGAGTATCACTTGAATCATTAGCATGATCACACCCAGTCCTATCCAGACTGCTACGGCACGCGAGCCATCATTGAATTTTTTCATGACGGTTGCAAAGGTATTGAAAGGAGGGATCAGGAATCCTGCAGTTCTTCCAGCGGGGCTGTAAGATCTTCTTCCAGCGGGGCCGTAAGATCTTCGAGTCCCCAGTTAAAACTTCTGCGGTGATATGGCGAAGGTCCATGGGTGGCTATTGCCTGGCGGTGCTCTCCGGTGCCATAGCCCTTATTCGTGTTCCATTTATAATTTGGGAAATGGTTATGAAGGTCGCGCATGTAGGCGTCGCGATAGGTTTTGGCAAGAATGCTGGCGGCGGCAATGGATGCGTACTCACCATCCCCTTTGATTACGCACTGGTGGGGGGTTCTGCGGTATTTGACAAAGCGATTGCCATCGATCAGCAGTAATTTGGGGCGTTGTTTCAGCAAGTCCAGGGCGAGATGCATGGCCTTAAAAGAAGCCTTGAGAATATTGATCCTGTCGATCTCGTCATGATCCACCCTGGCCACACCGTAACAGATTGCGTGGTATTCGATGTAGGTGCGCAATTCATTGCGAATCGGCTCGGGAACCTGTTTAGAGTCGTTGAGCAGTGGATGGAAAAAGTCAGGTGGAAGAATGACGGCGGCAGCGAACACCGGACCGGCCAGGCAACCTCTCCCGGCTTCATCGCAACCGGCCTCTACTTTCTTGTCCTGATAACTCGCCTTCAGCACTCCGTGTTTTTTTCAAAAGTAAGTAGGCTGCTGTCATCTTTCCATTGCAGGATATCCACATTTTTAAGAAGGCTGTGATTTGTCACCTTGGAAAATCAAAAATGGAAGCTGTCAAACCAGTTCCGCGAAAAAACTTTTTTTTCTTTCCTGCCATTCGGATCTCAGCAGACTGAAATACAAACTGTCTCTTCGCCGGTCCGAATGCATCAGCATGTGGCTCCTGAGCACGCCTTCGGGGATCATGCCGATCTTGAGCAAGGCTGCTTTCGATCGCTCATTCAGGACATCGGTCTTCGCCTCCACCCTCTCCATTTTCATTACTTCGAACGCATAACTCAGCAAAGCGAATTTGGCCTGTTTGTTCACACCCATACCAATGTAGGAGGGAGCAAGCCAGCTCCAGCCGATCTCCAGCCTCTTATCATAGAAAGAAATATTGCCATAGCTCGAACTTCCACAGATCTCCTTTGTGTCCTTGTCCGTGATCACAAAAGGCATTCTTCTCTTTTCCGCTTTTTCTTCCAATGCAGTCTCTACCCAGCTTTTCAGCTCTTCCTCATTGCTAAGGTCTTTGGTGAAATACTTCCAGCTCTCCGGGTCATGGCAAAGAGGGATGAATGCTTTGACATCCCCGGGCTGCATGGCCCTTAGGGTAACTCTTGGTGTTTCAAGGGTGAAGTTCTCAGGGAAGTACTTGTCGAAGAGGCTGGCCGAACTGGATGACATCTGAAAATTTTGTGCGGCAAGTTATTGAATCAGTGCGATTATCTTATTGTTGGACGAGGGCCGGTTCCCATTTTCCCGCCCCCTGCCGGATCAGGACGGGCTCATCCTGCGTGCAGTCGATGATGGTGGAAGGCACCATGCCCCCGATACCGCCGTCAAGGATCGCGTCTACCTGTTTGCCGAATTTGTCATTCATCAACTCCGGGTCGGTGTACTCCTCAACCATCTCTCCGGGAAGGGAGGCGCTGAGTATGGGATGACCGAGCTCCCTTACAATAGTCCGCGCAATAAGGTTGTCAGGGATTCTAAGACCCACCGTATTCTTTTTGCTTTTCAGGAGTTTGGGCACTTCCTTGCTGGCGGGAAGTATAAAGGTGTAAGGACCCGGCAGATAATGTTTGAGCATCCTGTACAACGAGGTAGGTATCGTTTTGATGTACTTGCTCATGTCGCTTAGATCATAACAAACAAACGAAAGCATTGCCTTTGCCGGATCGATGTCTTTGATCCTGCAGATTCGCTGCACTGCCTTTGGCTGATGAATGTCGCATCCAAGTCCATAAATTGTATCCGTTGGATAGATGATCACGCCGCCTTCAAGAAGGATGTCGGTGACCGTCTTGATATTGCGCTGCTGGGGATTCTGAGGATGAATGTGTAAATACATATGGCTAATTTAACATTAACTTTGTGCAAATTTTTGAAGATGCGTTTACAACCTATTGAGAAAATAGGATCAATCAGTGACGAAGATTTTAAAGAACAATATTACAAACCGCGTGTACCGATTGTGCTGACTCACCTTGCCAGGTCCTGGCCGGCATATAATAAGTGGACCTGGGATTATTTCAAAGACGTGGTTGGGGACAAGGAAGTCGGCATCTACAACAACATCAAAAGTGATGCCTATACTCCGGTGAACAAGGCGGACGACTACATCAGGTTTGGCGATTACATCGATATGGTTTGCAAGGGTCCCGCGGAATGGCGCATCTTCCTTTTTAACATATTCAACCACGCGCCACAGCTCAACAAAGATTTTACCTGGCCGGATAACCTGATGAAAGGATTCGTCAAACGTGTTCCCATGCTTTTTGTGGGAGGATCCACCAGCATAACACATATGCACTTCGACATTGATCTTTCACATATTCTTCATACCCAGTTTGCCGGCCGGAAAAAGGTGCTCTTGTTTCCCTATGAAGAACAACGTAAGCTATACAGGAAACCTTTCGAAGTGTTGAGTCTGGCGGATTTCAGTCATTATGACTCCGGTGAAAAGCCCGATTATGAGAGGTTTCCAGCCCTTAAACTGGCTAACGGATACGAGGTAACGCTGGAGCACGGCGACACACTGTTTATGCCGGCAGGATTCTGGCATCACATGGAATACATCGACAGCGGCTTTGCCATGAGCCTGCGTGCTGTTCAGCGAAATATTCCGGGGATTGCGAAAGGCGCCTGGAACCTGGTGGGTATGCGGCATATCGACACCCTGATGAAAAAGGTCCTGCCGCAGTGGTGGTATGATTACAAACAGGATCAGATCTTCAAAGCCGCGGAAAAAGAACTCGCCGTACTGAGATCTAATTGATTACATGGATGATGTGGCAAGTCAACAAACTGAAAATTATTTTTTTATTTGTTGATTAATTTCCAAACAGTCTTTACTTTTAGGCCTCGTCATCGGGAAAAGATTTGATTTTTCGCCGCGCCGATCCCCGATCCACCCCATGTCAAACCCGGCCGCACCGTTTTGGTCATAATATCCACCTTATCTTAGTCAGTTAATTACCAGGAAACATAACTATATCTCCTCCTAACTATTTCTTTTTGTGGTTTCAGAGGTAAGCACAGGCCGGCGATTTTCATCGCTGGCATTTTTTTGCCTGGGATAAAGGGATAATCACTGGAGAGACTGGTTCCCTGATGAGAATTTGAGCGAGTCCGGAATCGGTCGGTATGTTAGAGAAGATTAATAAATTGTCCAGGTTTCATTGCCCCTGAGCAGTTTATCGAGATTGCCCTTGCCTTTGAGCGAGACCACCTCTTCGATCTGAAGCGAAAGCTGGTCTTCGTAAGTGAGCCGTTCGGTTTCGTAAAACACACCGAAAGGACGGGGGAGATGCCCTTCGATCCTTGGGTCGTCGAACATTCTGACCAAAATCTGGGCTTTGTAGAAGTCATTTTCGTCATGCACCCAGAGGTCATCAGCAGAATAACCATTGCCCAATTCAACCACCACCGGTCTGAAGCCTTCGAGGCGGATGCCTTTGTTCTGCTCAGCACCAAAGATCAACGGCTTGCCCTGTTCGAGGAAAAGTGTCTCGGTGGGTTTGCTGGATTTTTCCGTGAATATCTCAAAAGCGCCGTCATTGAATATGTTACAGTTCTGGTAGATCTCGAGAAAAGACGCACCCTTGTGCTGGTTTGTTCTTATCAGCGCCTGCTGCAGGTGTTTTGGGTCACGGTCCATGCTGCGCGCGATAAAAGTGGCATCAGCGCCCATGGCCAGCGCAAGCGGATTGAAGGGATGATCCAGGCTGCCGTAAGGGGTAGACTTCGTCACCTTCCTGGATTCCGAAGTTGGTGAATACTGTCCCTTGGTGAGCCCGTAGATCTGGTTGTTGAAAAGCAGGATGTTGATATCGAAGTTTCTTCGCAAAAGATGGATCATGT
>Ga0193752_1002104_pt1 | contig 15418 bp, 20 predicted proteins | sample H1c1metaG_FD_144924 | JGI IMG/M metagenome (GOLD analysis project Ga0193752, IMG submission 144924) | Soil microbial communities from a riparian zone of the East river system, Colorado, United States - H1c1 | ecosystem: Environmental > Terrestrial > Soil > Riparian zone | place: USA: East River... | reverse complement strand
TCTGGATAAGATCGAGATTCATAGCATTTCACCTTTGGTTAAATGTAAGGCTTTGCCTTACCGGTCCGCAGGATGCGGCCGGCTAGCTAACCTCGTGGGACACCTAGGCGGATGCCTAGGCTTGGGGTGCTTCTGGCGATGGGAAGGAACTAGCCCGAGGCCACAATGCCTCAGGTGCAACAAGCCTAACACGTGTTTGGGGTCCGTGCCTACCGTTCGTCGGGAACTGAGGGTTAGCGTATAACCCCGTTTCACACAATATTAACAAGTGACCTCTACGCTCCCCCAAGCTACCATACCTCATGTTAAGCCAATGTGAAGGATTCGTTAATGTTTCGTTAAGGGGATATATGAATGGATTGTGAATGAACGTGGGCAGATATTGTTATACTATAACCACATGGGAGGGGGATGGCTGTGTGGGGCCACACCTTACACCCTACCCCATGCCATACGGTACAGCGCAGCGTGCGTACGGTGCCCCGCATACGCCCATTGAAAGAGGAAGGGGGGGTGCCTTGCGTTCCATACTGTCACGAGTCAAAACGTATGGATCGACCCCCGGGGGTAGCCCCTTGTGCCCCTCCCTGCGGTCGGGCCTAGTGGGTGGGCCCCAACATCCGGGATCGTCAAATTCTGGAGAAAAGGGAGGGGGTCTTTTTTTTCGCGAGAGCCATTCCTGAACAAACCTTAACGGAACTTAAACGCCTTTACGGAGTCAGATAGAGCACAGAACAAAGGAGGGGTATTTTTTATGAGAGACATGGAGAAGCTGAATGACTTGTTCAGCGGAGCTACTATCGCGAAGATGCAAGAGCTCACAGAGAAGATCAAGGGCATCGATTTAGACAAGCTACGCTCAGACTCAGAGAGTCTAGCGTCCGCTATCAGGGACAAGAAGGCCGTAGGCCGTAGGATCAAGCAACTAATTAAGAAGCCCAAGCGCAGGAAAGTGACCAAGGCCCACAAGCTGAAGATGCGCAGGCTTTGGCGGGAAGCCGTGGCTTCGCCTAAGGAGAGGGAGTTAAGGGCTGAGATGTGGGAGACTGGAGACACTTGGGGTATCGTCACCAAGAGCTGGAAGCACCGAGGATTGGTGCCTGAGATCACTCAGGAGGAGTGGATGGAGCACGTTCACCCACTTATCGTGGGCTCAGTCTTCACATTGAACAGATACGATAGGACGAAAGGACACAGCCTAGAGAACCTGTTGGTGGTAGATCAAAAGCGCAAAGTGCTCTATGATGGAACAGAATACAGCTTGCGAAAGCAAGGCTACATCTTATAGCCGAAGAGCTAAAACAGTTTACGTAAGAGCCTTGCTCCTCACCTAGACTATCCTTGTCTAGTTGTTCGTCGCTTACTTCTCCCTACCCTCCCTAGAGGTCGGGAGCGGGAGCTAACAGTCTACTTTTCTGCTGACTCCTGATCGCCGCGGTCTACATCCCTGTTTCCCTTGCTCTCAGGTAATGGTGGATCAGACCACAAAAACGAACAAAAGTTGCACCAATCGAAGAGCTATCTATTTATCTTACGTTCAGAACTAATCTACATTCTGGACTGTCTAATTAGGTTACACGTAGGAGTACAGAACTATGCGATTACGAATCGACGTGTACCACCACAACTGCGACACTTCCCCCGAAGACCCCGGCTCCTTGGAGCCGCTTCTGCGCACCATCTTAGAGAGGATCGAAGCTATGAGTGAGAATCTAGACCTTGTGTTAGAACAGGTTACTGACGTAGAGGGCAAGACCGACAGCCTTATCGCCCTTGTTGAAGGGCTGGCTGATCAGATCGAAGCCAACATCGGAGACCAAGCGGCTCTTCTAGCCCTAGTAGATCGTCTACGTGCCGACTCAACCAAGATTCAAGACGCGATCGACGCCAACGACGGCGACCCCAACACGCCGCCCGTCCCGACCCCGTAAGGGTAGCAACCCCTCGAAAGACACGAGCGCCCCGAAAGGGGCGTTTCGTCGTCAGGGAACTTAACTGGCGTTCAGGTGTCTGATCTGCTACATGTCTCGCCCCCATTCGAGGGACGAGTTTCCTATAGGAGAAACAACGAAATGGCAATTAACCAGAATGCACAGCCTCTTGCGGTAGCGCAGGCTCTAGGTTCACAGGCGTTTAACGCCGAACAGCAGAAGGTTCTACGGGTTATCGGTTCGGCTCCAGTCGCGTTCATCGCTCAGGTAGCCTCCCCGTTCGCCTCACTCACCGTAGCCGCAGACGCACACAACGCCCTTCTAACTGCACTAAAAGCTTCAGGCGCAATGGCGGCTAGCTAAGGAGTAAGTCACTATGGGCGGATCAGCCTCTCAAGTCTTTATCACCGATCGAGAGCTGCCCTCACGGCAGTTCGTCATCACCCCATCGGATACTATTGCTATTCCGGAAGGCCCTTGCATGGTCTACTGTAACGGCGCTGGTACGGTGACGGTGCGTGACACCAAGAACGTACCGGGCACGGAGCTCAGCTATACCGTGGTCGCTGGGGATATCCTCCCACTGCTATGTTCTATTGTGATGACCACAGGTACGTCAGCTACACCGTTGTACGGCCTCAAGGGAGGCTAAGAAGATCATGCCCATACTAAAGAGATGGGTAGCACTCTTCAAGCGTATCGGGCGCCCGTCGGCGTCCGGTACTGCCGGGCCGGAGCTAGCCCCTCAAATAGCCTCATCCTTCGCATCCTACACTCTGTCGGGTACTACACCCCCAACAGCCAACGCGAGTGGTATCCACTTCGCAGCAGCGTCGAACCTAGCCGGAGCCTTCACAAGCGTGGCGCTGGTTAACGACGCGATCTACGATATCAACTTCACTGTAGCCAACAGGTCTTCAGGAACGGTGAGGGTTATCGTCTACGGCTCTACTACGGGCCACGCGGGGGTCACACCCTCGCAAAACGCGAACGGAGTGTACTACTTCAGAGTGGCAACGAACGCGGGCGGAACAGCGATCAACCGCATCCTGATGCAAGCCACGACAGCGAACACCACGCTAGATGTCACCGCTATCTCGGTGAAGCGCATAACCTAAGGAGTCTAGATGACCAGCTTTGTACGCCGTCCAGAGAACGATCTAGTCCCGCTGGTTGTGGGTTACTGGTATCTCTTACTCCCCGGGTATCCTTCAGGGCAGTGGGTCATCATCACCGCTATCGACTCGAAGTACGTCTACGCCTCTGGTCTGTTCAACAACAAAGCAGACTTGAAGTGCCGAATCAAGCAGTTCGACGACAACGTCACGGAGGCCATCAACCCAGCCACCAAGTTGTCTGTCTATCCAGCCAGAGTACCGGGAGCTAGCTAACACATGGCCATCACCACCAATCCTATCTTCAAAGGCCCGATCGGGCAGCTAGTCGTGCAGCTCAACAGGCTGTGGCTAGAGATGGCTACTGCCCTTAATCTGGTAATCGCTATCGGTCCGGGCGTACCATCTGGACGCACCATCACGGCCGGCGACGGCCTGACAGGCGGCGGCGATCTCTCAGCTAATCGTATTATCGACATGGGTACGCCGAGCTCGGTCACACTAGCCTCGACCAACTCTACCACAGCTTCAAGCCATACGCACGCGTTTGCTCCGGGCGGCACCACAGCTCAGTATATCCGAGGCGACGGCACATTAGCTACTACGCCTGCCGGCTCGGTAACTTCAGTTTCAGCCGGCAACGGCATGAATTTCGCCACGATCACTACTATAGGCGCCGTTACTCTCGGTACACCATCCTCGCTGACACCCGCCACCGCTAACGCGGTCACAGCCGTATCTCACACCCACGCCATCACAGGCTTCATGCCGCTAGCTGGTGGGTCGTTCTCCGGAGGAATCGACTTCGGTTCAGCAACAGTAGCTTCCGTCACGGACCTGAGCCGCCACATCGCACTGTTCGGCACCACGATCGGCTTCTCCGTCACAGCCAACAACCTCAACTACTTAGCCCCTACAGGCGTAAACCATTCATGGTACACCAACGGTGTCCTGACTATGAGGCTGGATTCGGCTGGTAATCTAGACGTACCAACAGGCACAGTCTCGGACGTAAGAGGCGACCTTCGCCACGTTCCTGTCACAGTATCTAACACCTCAATCACGCTAGGCACCTCGCATCTTAACGGCTTAGTCGAGAAATCAAGTGCTGCGGTCGGCGTTACATACACCATCCCTCTAGCCTTGGGCGTCCATGGGGACGCTATCACGATTACCAATTCCAACACAAACAACCTAGCCGTCAACCGGATCGCTGGTGTTTCGCTGTTCAGGGCGGGCGTCAACGCCAACCTGACGCTGGTTCCGGGTTCGATGGTTACGATCGTCCGCTCAGCTACCGCTAACGTCTGGCTAGCATAATGGGTATCCAACAGCACCTAATGGGTACTAAGAGCTCGGGCTCGGTGGCTATCTCCAACCAAGTTGTCACCCGAAATACCACAGCTCCGACTAACGCCACGGCCTCGTACCGCATGAACGCTGTCGGCACTGTGGACCTGATCGGTAACGTTACGTCCTCGCCTCCGGGCGAGTGGCTCGTATCTGGCGCTGCCGGCAGCTTCGAAGTCATGGCCACTGTCACTTCTGGCTTGATCACTGGCTCCACGACTGGTGCTTGGCTACCGCTAGGTGTCACGTACACGTGGTCGAACACTCGCGCAGGCGGCGTTCCGGGCGTCAATAACGCCACCCTCCAGATCGATATCCGCGACACGGCTTCCGGCGTCATCCTAGATTCAGCCGGTATCACGTACACGACCACAGTAGTCTGAGGAACCTTTCGTTAAGGCAGTGGTCATACTTGACCTATATAGGAGATCACACACTATGAGCGATCCAAAAGCAGAAGGCCCTCAAGGGGGCGGTGGAGGCGGTGGCCGCGAGAAGCAGGCCGAGTTCAAGTCCGGCTTCACGCTAAAAGAGGCAGCGCCTCTACAGGACAACGTACCAAATGGAAAAGAAACCAAGGAAGCCGAAGCCGCTCGGCAGGCTAAGCGAGACGCAGACCGAAAAGCCGCAGAGGCTCAGCCTGTTGTTCCCGCCGACCAGCCAAAGACAGTTAACGTCCGGCTCCTACAGCACGGAAAAGTGGAATAAGGATGAGAAATGGGACGAGGGACGGAGATGATGGCAACCAGTTACGACACCTACATTCAGGCGGAAGTCGCCAAGTTAGAGATGTTCGCTAAGCCAGACTGGTACGACCAGACGTTGGCCGACCTCGCACGCCACGAAGGCTACCGCGAGTTCGCCTATCCGGACCCTCTCTCATTCATCGGTCGCAAGTTCAAGTCCCAGAAGTGGGGCTACCGCCCAGCAGAAGAGATTCTAGCTGAGCTGCACATCCCACACTCCGACTGGGGTAAGGGCGCACCTTGGACAGTTGGCTTCGGCGAGACGAAGGGCATCACGCCTCTTCACCGCATGGAGCTCAATGTCGCCAAGCGGCGCCTAGCCAAGTCGATGATGGAGCACAGCGTAGAGCTAGGCTTCGTCCTACCAGAGTGGAAGACCTACCCAGTCGTGGTCAAAGGCGTGCTAGTCAACCTCATCTACAACATGGGTCGAGGTACTCTAGCTACGTTTAAGACTACACTAGGTATGATTAAAGCCCGCAAGTTTGCAACTGCCGGTGTGAACCTCAAGAAGTCCCTGTGGTACAAGCAGGTAAAAGGTAGGGCTGTTGAGCTAGTTAACCGCCTTGTCACTGGTGAGATCGATCCCGATCACCAAATCTAATAGGAGTAATACTGAATGAGTGAGACACTCGAAGACCTAGTGGTTACAGAAGACGACGTTGTTGAAGCAGGTGTAGCTGAGCCATCACCTAAGGCTTATCACTTGCTCGCCTTCACGAACGACCGAACCAATCAGGCTGTCGTAAAGCAGCTAGAGATGTTCTATCAGATCGTGATCAACAACCAGCTTGCGATCATGCACGCACGCAACGATAAGACCGGCGAGGTCGAAACGATACTCGTAGGCATTGAGCGTGAGGGCGACGCAACGTACCCACTTGCCAAGATTCTTGGTGAAGCTGACATCAACACTTACTCTCCGCCAGATGGCGTGGGTGGATATCTATCTGATGCTCTGACAGAACACTAATGTCTGGTCATTACGAAGGATTACCATGTAAGCACGGTCACGGCAATACGCGATATATTACCTCTCGTGTTTGTGTGGTGTGCGTACGAAACAAGGCTAGTGCGTGGAAGCGTTCCAATCCAGATAAAGTCAGAGCAGCCTGTAAAAAGCGCAGAGAACGATACCCTGACTTATGGAAACGAGAAAGCCGCGAAGCGCGCAACGCTCGCGTTGTGGCTTTTAAGAAACGGAATCCCGGAAAAGTGAACGCAGAAACAGCGGCACGTAAACAGCATATAAAAAACGCTACGCCTTCGTGGGTAGACAAAAAAGAGCTAGAGGCATTTTATGTAGAAGCCGCTAGATTGACACAAGATACTGGAATGAAGTATCACGTAGACCATATCCATCCGTTACGAGGCAAGTCACTGAATGGACTGCACGTTCCGTGGAACCTACAAGTAATCCCAGCTAAGCAAAATCTACAAAAAGGAAATCGCTTGTGAAGAAGCTTCTATCAGAACGATTGCCTGAGGGTACGCCCGAATGGCATAAGGACTTGGTGCAGCTCTATGAAGTGGGCGGCTCGGACTCCGAAGCCGTTGTGATCCTAGACCTTACGATGCCCAAGTTCTACGCTTTGATGGACGAGCAGGCAGCATTCCGTGAGATCATCGAGCAGTGCCGAGCACTGTCCGATGCTTTCTGGGACAGCCAAGGCCGACTGAACTTAAAGAACAAGGAGTTCAATACTCCGCTGTGGATTTTCAACATGAAGAATCGCCGTGGTTGGGCAGAGAAGTCTGAGACGAGAGACGAGAAGCTGGTTCGCGACATGAACATCGACGAGCTGCGCAATCGCATCATCAAGACTGCTCCGGGCCTAATCGACAAGATTCCGGAACTAAAGAACTGGGGTCAGGTAGTCCCGATAAAAGAATGAGCGACTTCCTAAAAGACATCGAGGCCGGGTACAAAGCTCAGCGCCAAGCCGAAAAGTTCATCGCGAGCCTGCCCGGCGTCGATCTTAAGAATGCTGACGCAGCTAGCTTGAATCGCTTCGTAGATTTACTTGAAGCCTTCCAGCAAGCGGAGCGATCAATGGGCAACCGACGTTACTTCACGGAGCTGTCTGGTTATCCGATCGACTCGTTGCCTAAGCACAAAGCGTTCTTCAACGCGGGCGATGATTACCCGGAGCGCCTCTTCATGGCGGCGAACCGTATCGGTAAGTCCATCGCGGGCGCGTACGAACTAACCTGCCACTTGACCGGAGAGTATCCGATCTGGTGGACTGGCCGCGTCTTCGATTCTCCAATCGATGCGTGGGTAGCCGGTGCTGACGCCAAGGCCGTGCGAGATACCGCACAGCTTGCGCTAATGGGTCCGCCCGGAGAATGGGGTACAGGCATGATCCCAGCCGACCGCATCGGTCAGCAGTGGATGTTGTCTGGTACGCCACAGGCTATCGACATCCTGAAGGTGAAGCACAAGAGCGGTGGCTGGTCTACCGTCGGCTTCAAGAATTACCAACAGGAAGTCAAAGCTTTCTACGGTACTTCACGCCACGTCATCTGGCTCGACGAGGAATGCCCACTAGAAATCTACAACGAATGTAACATCCGTACAGCGGTCGTATCCGGCGACACGAAGGGTATCATCTTCGTAACGTTCACCCCGCTACACGGCCTAACGAACCTGATCGTGAACTTCTGTAAGGACGCAGACTTCCTAGTCGGCTCCAAGCCGTTCGTATCAGTAGATCAGGACTTGGAAGGTAACAAGGATGACGAAGAGAACAACCTCGACAAGAGGGAACAGCTCGTCGATCTACATCGCCGTAAGGCTGTAGTACAGGCGGGTTGGGATGATGCTCCTTGGCTAGATAAGGAGACTAAGGCTCGACTCTTGGAGGACACACCACTCCACTTGAGGGCCGCTCGATCGAAGGGCGAGCCGGGTATGGGCTCGGGTAACGTTTACGCTGTCGCCTTAGAGGATATTGTTGTCCCGCCGTTTGCGATCCCTAAGGACTGGAAGAAGATGTACGCTCTTGATGTCGGCTGGAATAGGACCGCGTGCCTGTGGATCGCGATCGATCCCTCGAACGATGTAGTCTATGCTTACGATGAACACTATATCGGAGAGCAGCACCCGGCGATTCACGCCCTCGCGATCAAATCGCGTGGCGACTGGATCAGAGGCGTCATCGACCCAGCATCTCGCGGGCGTAGTCCGCAGGATGGACAGCAACTAATCCGCAACTACAAGGACGCGGGCCTAAAGATTCTACCGGCTAATAATGAAGTAGATGCAGGTATTCAGAAGGTTCACGAACGTCTAGCAGCCGGCAAGCTCAAGTTTTTCAGTACGTGCGTTAACTTGCAGAAGGAATACGCGCTGTACAGGCGAGACGTAAAGGGCAAGATCATCAAAGAGAACGACCATTTGATGGACTGCCTGCGATACGACATCAACAACATTATTCGTGCGTCTAATCAAGACACGTTCAGAATGACCAAGGGAGAAGGAAGTGGCCTCAAGTACTCGATCTGACTATAACGAGCCGACTGGTCTTGCGAAAGACAACGAAGCGCAAATCAAGAGGGCCATTAAGGAAACTCCTGCGGCTGAGATGGGTGAAACCGAGGCTGAACGCCTAGAACGCGTTGCTTTGCTCGACGATCTAGCCAAGAAGATTGAAGACTCATTCATGCAGCGAGCTATGGCTCGTAAGGTGAAGGAAGGTGAGTGGCGTAGGTCGTGGGACCTATACGACAACCCGCTAGCGAACCTAGGCGGCGAGAACTTCCAGAACATGGAATCGTTTAAGGCCGACGGCGCAGCTAACAAGCGTCGTCCAGACATCAACATCGTCCGTACCAAGTGTGATATCGCCATTGCGCAGTGCATCTCCATGCAGTTCGGCGGTGGCGAAAAGAACTGGAACATCTTCCCGCCCGCTAACAACTTCGATCCAGCCGTTTCAGCCTCGTGCGTGCTGATGGACAAGGAGATCGAGACTCAGCTCTCGGCTTCGAAGTACGGCACTCACGCATCTAAGGCGATGGAAGACCGCGTAATCTTCGGTACTGGCATCATGAAGGGTCCGGTCAACACCGGTAAGCTCACGGTCAAGTACACACAAGGTGAAGGCGCTGCTTGGTATCCGCAGACTGTACGTGAGGTCACTCCTACGGTCGAACGAGTCAATCCGTGGATGTTCTACCCAGACCACACCGTAAATGATTTTGCTGAATGCTCAGACACAGTCGAGCTTCACCCGATGACGGCCCTAGAATTGTCTGCTTTCCGCGAGCACGACGGTTTCGATAAGGTAGCCATCCTACAGATTCTATCCAACGAAGGCACGCGTCCTAAGGCGTACAACGATATCGCCTTCGGGGCGATCTTCTCTGCGGCTCAGGCCAATCCGTACCTCTACGTCAACCGCTATCAGGTTCTAGAGTACCAAGGCCCGATCACGTACGACGTAATCACCAAGCTGGGCATCGATCCCAAGTTCGCATCCCCAACAGCCGAGTACTACGGCGAAGTCTGGGTTTGCTGCGGCAAGGTTATCCGCCTCGAACTGGAAGACCTAACGACCCAGTACAAGACCCCGTATCACGTAGCACCGTGGAAGAACGATCGCTCGTCCATCTTCGGTTACGGCCATCCGCTCCTAATGAGCGACCAGCAGCGTGTAGTCACGGAAGTCTGGAAGATCATCCTAGACAACGCCTCCATTGCCTCCGGTCCTCAGGTCGCGATGTACCAAGAATACATCCAGCCCGCTGACGGTAGCTGGGAAATGGCTCCACGTAAGGTCTGGAAGCTGCTCGACCCGTCGGTCAACATCGACAACGCTATTCAGTGGTTCACGCCTGAAGTCGTCATCTCTGATCTCATCCCGATCATGGACATGGCACGGGCCTTCGCTGAAGAAGAGTCGGGTACGCCACTGTTCAACGCCGGCCTAGGTTCCCCACAGAACTCGGATACCGCTACCGGCTCCTTGATGATGAACCACAACTCCAACGTGGTGCTGGATAACTACTCAGCCCAGTGGGACGGATACGTCACGGAACCCCTGATCCACCGTTACTACGGCTGGAACATGATGTTCAACGTGAAAGCCGAGATCAAGGGCGACTACATCATCGATGTGCGCTCCAGCTCGGAGTACAAGAACAAGCAGATGTACATTCGGGACCTAGAGAAGCTGTCGGTAGAAGCCGCCAGTAATCCAGCGGTCGCCATGGCCATCAACCAGCGTGCGCTTCTTAAGGCCCGGTTCAGTTTGATGCACCTTCCGAGCAACGAAATCCTCCGTACTGACGAGGAAATCGCTGCCGCCGAGGCGGAGCAAGCCAAGCAGCCAGACATGAAGATGTTGGAGCTACAGATCAAGCAGCAGGAGGTCGAGGTCCAGAAGGCCCGGACCCTCATCGATCAGGCCAAGCTCAAGTTCGAAGCCACCCAGCAGCAGCAGCGCGAGCTCTGGGAGCACGAAGAGAAGATGTCGGCTAACTACGCCCGCCTACAGGAAGCTGAGGCTATGGTCCTCCGCAGCCAGAACGAGAAGGAAACTCAGTACCTCAAGATCGCCTCCGGCAATGACCAGTTCCTAGCTAAGCTCATGAACAACAAGGAACTAGCCATGATCAACCAAGGCACCCAGACGTTCCTAGCTGGTATGCAGTCACAGCAGAAGGCAGAAGAGAATCTGCTAGTCGAGAAAGAGATGGACATCAAGCTAAGCGAAGGCTCCGGAATCTAAACTATGAACCGACAATACCCACGGATGAACTACCACGGCCCAGATTGGGCTGAGATGAAAGCCTACCTCGAAGAGCAATCAGCCACGGCGGTCAAGGAATTGATCAACCCCGAGACTGACTCACGCAAGGTAGAAAACCTTAGGGGGAAGCTGCAATTTATCTCGCACCTTCTGTCCCTAGAGCTACGATCCGCCAATGATGTTGGCCGATCCGACTAAGGAGTTGAACTTATTATGACTACAGATGGTCTGAATACCAGCTTAACAGAGAAAGCCCCAGCTATGAGTGATGAAGATTACTTCGATGAGATGGTAAAAGCCACCGAATCGGGCGACAGGAAGGCCATAAACGCCTTAATGAATGCTGAATCTGTCGATAAGGCCCCCATTGTGGAGCCAGAAACGCCAGAAGTACCTGAAACACCCCCAGTTGTGGACGAAAATGCTGTTAAACCAGAGGAAGTTACACCAACGGATGCCGGAACTGCCCCGCAGACCCCCGCATCAGGTGATCCTACCCTCCCAGTAAAGACAGAGACGCCAGCTCAGACGCCAGAATTCTGTCTAACCGCCGCGAATGCACGCATTCAGGCCGTTGAGACAGAACTTCACCGGTTTAAGTCAGATGCAGGTCGGGTCCCCGGTCTTCAAAAGAGGATGGCAGAACTAGAGAAAAGATTGACTACTCCTACGGGTGGTGACTCTGATCCCAGTTCTTCCAAAGCTGCTCTTAGCGATAAGCAGAAAGCGGCCCTAGCTGATTTGCGTGAGAATGACCCAGTACTCGCCGATGGCGTGGAAAAGGCACTTCTCGCAGGCAATGACGAGCTACGGCAAGAGCTTGCGGAGCGGCAACGTGAGGCAGATGAAGCGGAATACGCTCGTTTGCAGGAAGAGCACGGCCAAGCTGAATACCAGAGACTCGTCTCCATGGTACCTCAGGCACCGGCCGTATTTCAGTCTTCGGACTGGAAGAATTGGAAGGCTAGCCTAAAGCCGTCTGATCGAGTGGTTGCTGAATCGAACAACGCAGATGAGGTCTATCAGGCGTTGATGTGGTTCAAGTCCGATCTAGAACGGTACTACGCTACGAACCCCAATGCCCGTCCTGCTTCAGCCCCGGTTCAAGCTGCACCGTCAGTTGCGCCAGTAACACAAGCAACTCCGGCCACGCCTGTGCCACAGGTCGCTCCGAAGACGAAAGGCGGTAGCTTAGCTGCTCAGCCCAACGCCAAGGACCTGACTGAAGCGCAGATGTACGCTCAAGTTTGGAAGGAAGTTGGAGACAGAGAGGGCTATAAAGCCTGAAACACATTAGGAGAAATAAGTAAATGAGTACATATTCCCCGGTTACTTACGGTGATATCGGTGCCCGAATTGGCGTATATGCGGTTGTAGAGTTCCTACGCCACGCTGAGCCGATCGCGATCCTTGAGAAGTACGGCAAGTTTGAAGAAGTGCCGAAGAACAAGGGCCTCGTAATTAAGTGGCGTCGCGCTGTCCCGTTCCAGAACGCCGTAGACAAGCTCGTAGAAGGCGTCACGCCTACGCCGCTTGGCTTAGAGTACGAAGAAATCAGCTCGGTACTAGCACAGTACGGTAGCTGGATTCCGTTCTCTGACGTTCTAATCGAGACCCACGAAGACAACAACCTGCGTGAAATGACTCAGCTAGCTGCTGAGCAGGCCGTTCTTACCAAGGAAAAGATTCTGTGGGCTACCGTCACTGGTGGTACCAACGTCATCTATTCCGGTACTGCGACCACGCGCCTCACCGTTGTTGCCCCGTTTGACCTAAACGATTTCCGTCTAGCTCAGATGACCTTGAAGAACGCGTTCGCTAAGCCGATCACCAAGATGCTTAAGCCAACCCCGATGATCGCAACGCAACCTGTCGCTCCGGCGTACATCGCGTTCGGCCATACGTTCCTTGAGCCCGATCTCCGCAACCTCACCGGCTTCGTGCCGCGCGAGAACTACTCGACGTACCAGCCGGTACACGAGCAGGAAATCGGTAAGCTAGAAGATATCCGCTTCGTCCTATCCCCACACTACACCCCGCTTGCGGGCGCTGGTGGCGCTTCGGTCCTAGTCCGTAACACGGCTGGCGTAACCGACGTGTACCAGATCGTCATTCTCGGTCAGGATGCCTTCGCGGTTACTCCTCTCCGTGGTATGAGTGCGGCTAAGGTAGGCGTCAAGAACCCCGAGTTTGCGGGTAGCTCTGAGGACCCGTTGGGTCAGCGTGGCTTCGTAGCTTGGAAGATGTGGTATTCTGCGGCTCGTCTAAACGAGGCTTGGATGGTACGTCTAGAGGGTGCGGTTAACCTACTCTAATTGAGATAGGATAGCGTTTGGCCGTCGGGAGCATCCCGCTCCCGGCTAGCCTCTCGCCACTATAGGAGTAAGACAAATGGCTGTTTTTTCAAGTCGTCAAGTACTAAAGAAGCACACCAACCGTGGTGTGACCTCGATGTCCGAGCAGAGTGTTGGTGGTTATTACCTCCTAGATTCGGCGAAGACCACAGGTGACTCCATCAACATGGTGCGCATGGGTGAGAACACCCGTCCTACCGGTATCAAGATTTGGGCTCGTGCTCAGTCAGGCGCGTTAACGCTCTCGACTGCTGCGTTCTCAGTGGGTGTTACGTCTGTCAAGGCGACCAACTTCACCCGCGCCGATGGTACGGTTTATACCCCAGTAGCTACGTCCGCCACCGTTCTTATTGCCTCTGCTGACCTTGCGACCGACGGTTTCTTCGAAACCAGTGCGGTTCTAGCGGCTCCGGGCAACAAGGGCTACGGTCCGTACTTCATCACGATGACCCCTCTTGCCACCGTCACCCCGACTGGTGCCCACGAGCTCATCATGGAAGTACAGTTCCAAGGTGAAGAGGATGCAACTGCTCTCGGTTACACCAGCTTCCCGTAATAGATACACAACCCTAGCAGAGTCTAGGTTCAACCCGAAACGGGGCCTTCGGGCCCCGCTTTCCAGTTACCAGAGGAGTAACGCAACATGTCAGATGACACCGAACTACTCGGCGGCTCAGCCGTCACAGAATCAGCTCTAAGCCCTGTAGACAAGCTAGACTTCAACGAACTAAAGCAGTGGTGCTCGATGTTCGGAGTCAAAGCAGAACCTACGTGGAAGAAGGTGGACTACGTTACTGCGATCAAGCGTCACATTGAAGAGCAGAACGAAGCCCGCGTAGTTAAGGAAGAAGAGGCTAAAAACGCTCCGGCTCCGGGCTACGCTCGTGTCAGATTCAACAAGGATGCTACTCCGGGTGCGAGCAACCGTGCGGTTTTCATGGGTGTTAACGGGCGTATCATGCAGGCGCCGCGAGGTATCATTGTAGATATCCCGCTTCCGTTCCTTGAAGTTATGGACAACTCCATGACCACGCACACGCAGAATACCAACCCGAATGCTCCGATCCAAGATCAGAAGTTCGAAGAGATTTCAGCGCAGTCGTATCCGTACTCAGTACTGGCCACGACCCCCGGCAAGTTCGACAACCCGAACGACCAACGCCTACAGAACTACAAGCAGCGATACTTCATGGCCGAAAAGTACAAGCACTGGCCTACTGCTGGAGAACTGAAGAGCGCCATGGATCGAGGAGTGTTTGATCAGCCGGAGTTCAAGAACTTCGTACTGCCGGCAGTTTAATTTAGGAGAAAGGCTATCAATTTCTTGGAACTCACCAACGAAGTAATCGAGGAGACTAGGACTGATCTAGACCTACTGACATCTTTGACCTTCGTGAATCCTCCGCGTACGAGCATGTACCGTAGGATCAAGCGATGGGTAGCACAAGCCTACGAAGAAATTTGCATGGCTCGCGAAGAGTGGCAATTCAAGGCGGAGCGCACGGTAGTAACTGTGCGCCCGCGTATTCGTGTAAGCAACGTCTCGCCCGCTATCATCGCAGGCGACCATCTTATCGGCACTGATTCCGGCGTATCCTTCGTCGTGGTTAACGTAGTGCTCAACGCAGACGACCCCGACGGGGACGTTTACCTAGACTTCCTGTACGATGACGAGGACGATAACCGTCTCGTGCTAGGCGAAGTCATCAATCGCATCGCCCCCTCAGCCCCCGTATCAGACATCGCCATGCTCGAAGGCGTGCAAGGCTATGACTTTTCGCAGTACATCCCAACCGTGGAAGAGGTCGATATCACAACTCTATACGTGCAAGACGTACCGAACAGCATCAACGATGACCTTCCGGGTGCCCCACAGTACATCTATCCAGCCGACGAAACCTCCATCGCAGCGTACACCATGCGCGAGTGGGAGGGTGCTGGTAAGCCACAGTACGTCCATCTGGACCCGCAGGGCTACGTCCAGTTCTTCCCTCGTATCAACAAGCCGTACTCGATCATCCTGCCGTACTCACGTACAGTCAAGACGATGGACCCTACACTGTACACGGATACGTTCTGGCCGATCCCGGTTAATCTACAGAAGGCTATCGTGTGGCGTGCTGTTATGAAATACGCCAAGTTCGACAACAAGAGCAAGCTATATCT
>Ga0193752_1002103_pt1 | contig 15420 bp, 10 predicted proteins | sample H1c1metaG_FD_144924 | JGI IMG/M metagenome (GOLD analysis project Ga0193752, IMG submission 144924) | Soil microbial communities from a riparian zone of the East river system, Colorado, United States - H1c1 | ecosystem: Environmental > Terrestrial > Soil > Riparian zone | place: USA: East River... | reverse complement strand
CCGACGATGACGAGCTGGGCTTGTTTCCCGGTCGCGGCGGCGGTCTGGCGGACATTGCGGTGCAGGCGCGGCACGATGGTCTCGACCGGCGCCATGCGGGTCTGCGAAGTCAGATGCTGCAGTTCGCGCATGAGGCGCTGCTGCTGGTGAACGATACCGGCGAGAACGGCCAGTTCGTCCTTGAGCCCGACACCCAGGTCGCGGGCGTCGGTGGATTCTTCCATGAGCGCGCGCGCGATCGACTGCACTTCGTTGTACTGGTCCATTTCCAGCGAGTCGAAATCGGAGTGCGCGTTGTGGACCTGCAGCTTGTGGCGCGCGGCCAGGCCGCGGATGTCGACGGAATTCTCCAGTTCGAACAGCCGCTTCTGGATCGACCGGTCGTGTTCGACCAGCTCGCGCGAGTGACCGGCTGCCGATTTCAGTTCCTGGTCGAGCTCGCCGATCTTGATCGTGAGTTCGCCCACCATGCGGACGAGGCTCTCGAGCAGCTCCGTAGGCACGCGCGTCGTCGCCTTGGGTTCGGCGCGCGGTGTCGCGGCAACCGCGGCGTCAGCGTTTGCCACGGCCGCCGGGGCAGCTGCGCGCGGCGCCGTCAGCACTTGCTGGCGCACCGTGTCGGAAATGTCATTGCTGCGCGCGGCATCCAGCAGTTCGACGATGGCAAGCGCGTTTTCGGGCGGCGAGTCGGTGCCTTCGACCGCGGCCACCATCTGTTCGAGGCAGTCCGCCGCGGACATCAGCGCCTGGGCGCGGCTGGCGGAAGGCGCGCCGCCTTCGGCCTCGCAGATCTCCAGGATGTCCTCGAGGCGATGCGCGAGTTTGGCGACGCCGCGGATGCCGAGAATGTTCGCGGATCCCTTGAGCGTGTGCGCCGCACGCTTTGCGTTGCGCAGCAATTCGGTATGTTCGGGCGCGCCGATCCAGCCCTGCAGCGAGAGTGTCACTTCGGCGGCTTGCGGCGGCGAATCGTGCATGAAGGCGTCGAGCAGTGCGCCATCGACGTCCGCCGAGATGTCGAGGTTCAGATCGGCGGCGACCAGCGCTTCGGGCGCCGCCTGTTCGTTCTCGTCGAGGGCTGCGCCAATGGAGTTCGCCGCGGACAACTCGACGCGCAGCTCGTTCAATGCGCTCTCATCGAGAGGCAGGGGCACCCAGCCGCCGCCGAAATGCGTCAGCAGCGATTCGATCGGGCCATCCTGTTCGGCAGCGCGCAGATGCGCCTCGAGTAGTTGGGCCCACTCGGTGAAAAAGGGGCGCACCAGCAGCCGCCCGTCCTGGTCTTCGGTACTCAGATGCTGGAGGTTGTCGAGCACGCAGGCGCAGATGCGCTGCACGCCGTTGAGGCCCATGTAGCCGGCGGCTTCGGAAAGCCGCGACACGGAAGTTACATACAATTCATTGGCATGCACACCCGCGGCCGCATCGCCCGTGGCGCCGGCGTCATAGCTGTGCACGAGCTCGGGGGCGAGTCCCTGCAGCTCGTCGGCGAGTGCGGTGAGGAGATCCTGTCCTCGCATGTCGGCTGGCTTTCCTTCCCTGTGTTCTGTGGGCCGCGTTCAGGCCGCGCGCGCGGTGGTCGGGAGCTTGAACACGCGCACCGATTCCACCAGTCGATCGGCGGACTTCGACAGGTCGGCGGTCGCCTCGGACTGCAGCAGAATTTCCGCGGCGGTCTTTTCCGTGCTGGCGCCGATCTGGTGCACGCGGTTGCGCAGTTCGGTGGTGATCTTCATCTGTACCTGGGCGGACGAGGTGATGCGCTTGACGAGCTCCACGAGCGACGCGGTGGACTGCTGCGTCTCGCGCATCTGCTGACCGGACTTGGCCGCCAGTTCCGATCCCGCCACCACCTGCGAAATCGTCTTGTTGACGGTGTTGATCGTGTCGGCCGTTTCGATCTGAATGTTGTTCACGAGCTGCGCGATCTGTTGCGTCGCCTGGCGTGAGCTCTCGGCGAGACGCTGCACTTCTTCGGCCACGACCGCGAAGCCGCGACCCGCGTCGCCGGCAGCGGCCGCCTGCATCGAGGCGTTCAACGCCAGAACGTGGGTACGTTCGGCGATCGTGTTGATCAGGTTCACGATGCTGGTGATTTCCTGCGAACGCTCGCCCAGGCGCTTGATGCGCTTTTCCGCCTCGGCGATCGACTCGCGGATGCCTTCCATGCCGCGCACCGTTTCGTTCACCGAGCTGAGCGCGGTGGTTGTCGAAGTGGTCGCCTGCTCGGCGGCGCGGTTGGATGCCGCCGCGAGCTCCGCCACCTGGGTCATGACCTTGGACGCGTTCGCGAGGTTCTCGCCCGCGCGTTCGACGTCGGAGCGGCCGGCCAGCGCCGAGGCGTTCACCGATTCGGCCTGGCGCTTCACGCGCTCGGTCGAGAGTTTCACCTGCGCGGCGATGCTGGTCACTTCGGACAGCACTCGGCCGGTTTCGTAGGACAGAAGGTTGATGGAGTCGGACACGGTGCCGATCACGTTCGCGGAGACCGGCGCCTTCGCAGTGAGATCCTTGTTGGACAGCTGCGCCACGGCTTGCAGCAGCTGCACGACCGAGTTGTTCAGGTCCTCGTTTTCGCGCTCGGCGTCGGCGAGACGCGCCACGCGGTCGTCGAGCAGGTCGTCGAAGGCGCGTGAGAGTTGGCCGAATTCGTCTTCGCCACCCAACTGCGAACGCGCGGCGTAGTCGCCGGCGGCGATCTTGCTCACGGTGTCCTGCATCTTGGTGATTGGCCTCGTGACCGAGCGCAGCAGCGAGAACGCGATCAGGAGGCCGACGCCGAGCAGCGCGACCGCAATGCCGGTCGACCACACGACCACCTTCTCGCGCACCGCGGTGACCGGCGCGAACGCTTCGGCGGATTTGATCTCGGCGACAATGGCCCACTTGAGACCCAGTACGTTCAGCGGCGCGTAGGCGCCCAGCACCGGCGTCTTCGCGTAGTTGGGATACACGCCGAAGCCTGCGGTGCCCTTCTCGAAGACGTCGGCGGTGGCCTGCGTCTTGATCGGCACGAGACCGATGCTGGTGCCCTTGGCCTGCACGGCGTTCGCCAGACCCTGCGCGAAGCCCGCGTCCTTCACGCTCTTCGCATAGGCCTCGATGTTCTCCACGGCGAGGCGCGCGATCGAGCGCGGCGTACCGTCGGCTCCCGACACTAGATAGGTTTCACCGGAGTCGCCGAGGCCGCGCTCCTTCCACTTGGCTTCGTGCGTCATGACCGAATTGATCTTGTCGATGGGCACCTGCACGACGAGTACGCCGATCTTCTTGCCGCCGTCGAAAACGGGCGTGCCGAGGAAGGCAGCTTGGTCGTTGTAAGAGGGCAGGTATTCACCGAACTCCGACAGCGCGACCATGCCGGGCTTGTCGAGCGACCAGGAGGCGCGGAACGCATCGCCGAGACGCGTTTTGGCATACGGGCCGTTCACGAGCGAAGTCGCGAAGTCGAGCTCCTTGAATACCGTGTAGACGATGTTGCCGCCGCGCGGCTCGACCAGAAAGATGTCGTACAGACCGAACTGGCGCAGGGCGGTGCGCAGGAACGGGTGCAGCGCGCCGTGCAGTTCGGAGTAACGCGTGCCGTCGTTGGCGCGATCGAGATTGTTTTTGCTCCCAAGCGGATGGCTGTTGTTGGCGATGTAGTGGAACTGCAGGTTCATCGCGAGGTCGGGCAGCTGCGCGACCGTCGTGGCCATGTCGATCATCTTGCCGGTGTTGCGGCGCTGGAATTCAGTCTGGAAGTCGCCCGTGTAGTACTTCGCGAGACGCGCGCGTTCGGCCGGCAGGTCGCCGATGTTGAGCACGGAGTTGTCATACGCGGCCGGCAGCTCGCGCATCGCGTTCACGACATCGGGCGCGGCGGCCAGCACCTGCACCTGGTTGGAGAGCGCGTTGAAGTAGTCGGAGATCTGCGCGGCCTTCGAGGCGCGCTGCGCGATCAGGCCTTCGCGCGCCTGCGATTCGAGCGCCGCCTTGCCGGAGTTGAGCGACTCGCGTCCGACGATGATGGAGGTCACCGCCACGGGGATGATGGCGAGGAACAGCGTTCCGAGCAGCAGTTTCTGCCGAATGGACTGAGCGCCAAAAAGGTTGCGGACGGCCATGGTTTAGCTCACGAGTTGTTCAAGTAGTTGCGCGTAGTCGAATTCGAACCAGGCGTCGGGGCCCTGGCGGTACGTCGCGATCACCGCGGTGGCCGCGGCCTGGCTGAGCGCCGGCGGCACGATCTGGGATTCGGGCATGAATGCCATGCGGCGCGGCAGGCCATCGATGACGATGCCGGCGGCGTCGTTGCCGTGACCGATCACCAACAACATGCGTCGTTCGCGCGCCAGGTGTTCGGTTTCGAACAACGCGGCGAGATCGAACAACGGCACGATGCGGCCATGCAGGTTCACGAGGCCGAGCAGATTCTCCGGCATGCGCGGCAGTGGATAGACGTTGGGCATTTCCACGAGCTCGCTCGCCGATGCGAACGGCGCCAGGAGGCGCATGTGACCGATGCGAAACGCCTGGCGCACGATCTCGTCGGGGTTCTCCGCACCCGCGGCAGGTGCAGCCAGTGCCGCGAGTGCCGCGGGCAGCGGTGGCAAACCCAGCGAGAGTGGGAAGGTCGCGTTCATTAACGAGTGGGCCTCAGGCGCAGGCCTTGATGGCAACGAGGATCTGGTCCGATGTGTACGGCTTGGTGACGAAGCCCTTCACGCCGAGCATCTGCGCCCAGACGCGATCGGCCTTCTGGTTCTTGCTGGTGACCAGCACCACCGGGATGGTCTTGGTCGCCGCGTCGCCGCCGATGGCGCGCGTGGCGGCGAAGCCGTCCATCTGGTCCATGTTGACGTCCATGAGGATGACGTCCGGCTGCTGCGACTTGGACATCTCGACCGCCTGCAGGCCGTTGGTCGCGGTCAGGGTGGTATAGCCGGCCGCACTCACGATCCTTTCGAGATTCATGAGATCCGGGCGTGCGTCGTCCACGATCAATACTTTATGAATGGCCACGAATACCTCCCAAGGCGCTTCTGCGCCCACTGACACGGAGGGAATCTTGGCCGGTATGTGACAAAACCACGGTGATGCGGATCACACGGGGTACGCCTGGGAAAGGCTCCAGTTCGCGGTTCGGCCGGGATTGGCACCGCCGGGGGCCGCGTTGGTGCGCTGCATGGATTCGTGGGCCGGCGCCGCGGCCGGCTGCGACCGTTACCAGGAGGCCCGCCTGGGCTTAGTTAGCTGGCCTGGGACTGCCAGTAAAGGTTGTAGCGCTCGTGGGCCATGCGGAACCAGGGAATGAGTTCGACTTCCTTGCCGCCGTCGAAGCCACGCGTCGTGAACCGTAGCGTCTTGGCATCGGTGCGTGAGGTATGGGTCAGCAACTCCGCCAGCCAGCGCGACCAACGTGGGACGTCGACGGGTTCGTTCAGCATGTTGCCGGATTCGCGCTCATTGACGATGAGCTGTGCACCGGAAGTCAGTCCCTGCGTATCGTGCCTGCCCGCGAGCACGATGGGGCCGTACATGATCGCGGCCCACTCCTTCGAAGAATTGGCGGGTGCGTTCGGCAACGGCTCGAGCGCGAGTGCCATCGGCAGCCGCAACTCGACCACATCCCCAGCGCGGAACATGCGCTCGACGATGCAGTACCGTCCCGGCCGCCGGCTCACGAGGTGGCGCTTGCCGTTGAGGGTGACCGTCATCGCCGCGCACCAGGCGGGCTGTCGCAGCGCGAGACGCAGGGTCTGGGGCTTGCCGGTGTTGAAGATGAGGCGCGTGGTGTCTGCGTCCGGAAATCGCGTCTCCTGCGTGAGGGTGACTCCGCGCTCGCGCCAGTCGAGCGTCGAGGCGAGGAACAGATTCACGTACAGCGTGTGCGCATTGCGCGCGTAGATGCTCTCGCCGTAGCGCGCGTGATTTTCCATGCCGGATCCGGTGCAGCACCAGAACGAATCGAACGGCGTGTGATACAGCCGCACGTAGCCCGGCCGCGTCGCCTGGAAGTACGTGGTCATTCCCGAGTCGGGATCCTGCGAGGCGAGAATGCCGTTGAACAGCGCGCGCTCGAAGTAATCGAAGTACGCGGCCTCGGGATCGCGCGCGTACAACGAGCGCGTGAGCCTGAGCATGTTGTGGGTGCAGCAGGTTTCCATCGTCTTCGCGGACGGCAGGCGCTGCGGGAACTCACGCACCGGGAAAAAATGTTCGTTGTCGCCGTGGCCGCCCGTGGCGAAGGAACGTTGCTCGACGACCGTGTGCCAGAAGAACTTCGCCGCCTTGCCGTGCGGTCCGTGCCACGGCTGAATGTCCGCCAGGCGGCTGAAGCCGATCACCTTGGGGATTTGCGTGTTCGCGTGCAGGCCGGTGAGGTAGTCCTTGCCCTGCGAGAGTGGGCCGAGCAGGGCGGCGTGACAAAACTTGTCGGCGAGCGAGGCGAAACGCTGATCGTTCGTGAGGACGAACACATCGGCCAGCACTTCGTTCATGCCGCCGTGCTCGCGATCGAGCATCTTCTGCATCTGCGCGTCGCTGAGCGGTGTCGCCGCGTCGTGGATCCAGTTGGCGAATCGCACCAGCACTTCGAGCGCCTGCTGGCTGCCGCGATGAACGTGCGCATCGCGCAGACCGGCCAAAACCTTGTGCGTCGTGTACCAGGGCACGCCGGGAAAAGGTTTGCCGGCGAGACTGTCGGTGAGCGGCGCGACGCCATCCGGGAACGCGGTCAGCCAGCCGCCGGTCTTCGCCTGGCATTCGGCCAGCTCTGCGACGATGTAGTCCACCCGCTCGGCGAAGCGCGCGTCGCCGGTGCTCTCGTACATGCAGGCCGCGGCGCCCAGGTAGTGACCGAGCGTGTGGCCATGGCAGCGGATCTCTATCCAGGGCTGGACCGATTCCCAGCCGCCGTACACGGGCGCTTTCGGCAGGAGGCCCGCGTTCTTGCGGAAATTCGCCAGCATCCGGTCGGGCTCAAGCGATAGTAGATAGGCCGCTTCGAGCTTTTGCGCGGCGAGGAACGGTCCATCGCCGAGCCGCACGGCGCCGAGGCCGAAGAACGCAGTTTTCGGCGGCACAAACTTCGGCCGGGGAGTGAACGCGTGCGCGGGCTGCGCACAGGCAATCGCCGCGCCCGCGCCGAGGATCTTGAGAGCATCCCGGCGCGAGTGCGGACCCACCGTCATGGTTTCAGACCGCGAGATGCACGACCGTGTACGAACGCGCCGGCAGTTTCACCGACATCGTAGAACCGGCCTTCATCGCGTCGAGCTTGGTCGTGACCACCTTGTTGGGGCTCTCGAAGGTGTTGAACGCCTTGAGGTCAGCGCCGGTGACCGTCTCGCACGCCAGCACCTTCGACGGCTTGATGTCTTCGAAGGTGAGCGCGAGCTCGCGCTCGTTCGAAAGGTCGCGATTCAGCGCGAACACGGCGACGCGTTTCTCCTTGGCGTCGTACGTGGCCACCACGTCGAGGAACGGCACGTTTTCGTTGCGCGCGAAATCGGCGCGCAGGCCGGCGGCGCGGATCGGGTAGGTCTCTCCTTCGACCTCGATATCGAGCATGCGGCCGTGCGCGTACTTGAGCACCATCGCATACGGGAAGTAGATGGACTGGCGCAGGATGCCTTTTTCGTTGGTGACCAGTGGCGCGATGACGTTGACGATCTGCGCGAGGCAGGCGACGCGCACGCGGTCGGACTGGCGCATCAGGGTGTTCAGGAAGCCGCCGGTGAGCAGCGCGTCTTCGAGGTTGTATACCTCCTCGAGCAGGTGCGGCGCGAACTGGCCCTTGCCATCGAGATGCTCATGCGAGCGGGCGCGATACCACACATTCCATTCGTCGAACGACAGCCACAATTTCTTGGGCGAGCGATACAGGCCCTGCACCAGGTCCGCGACCGCGGTGATCTCCAGGATCTGGCGCTCCATGTCGAGGTTCTGCGCGAGGAAACGTTCGGACTTGCCGCCCGACAATTGCGGCTCGTTGCCGAAGTAATTGTGCAGCGAGATGCCGTCGACCTGGTCGTAACATTCCTCGAGCACTTCACGATCCCAGTTGAGGTAGGTGGGCATGATGGTGTTGCTCGAGCCGCACGCGATCAGCTGCACGTCGGCATCGATGGTGCGCGCCTGCTGCGCGATGTCGCGCGCCTTGCGGCCGTACTCGCGCGCCGTGAGGCGGCCCATCTGCCAGGGCCCGTCCATCTCGTTGCCGAGACACCAGTACTTCACCTTGTGCGGTTGCTCGTAGCCATGCGAACGGCGCAGGTCGCTCCACTTGGTGCCCTTCGCGAAGTTGCAGTACTCGATGTACGCCACGGCCATCTCTGAATTGCCGGTGCCGAGATTGAAGCCCAGCAAGGGCTCGGTGCCAACGGCCTTGGCCCAATCCATGAAATCGTTGGTGCCGAACTGGTTGGTCTCGAGCGAATTCCACGCGCGTTCGAGCACGGTCGGTCGATCCTTCTTCGGACCGACGCCGTCGAGCCAGTTGTAGCCGGAGACAAAGTTGCCGCCGGGATAGCGAATGATGGGCACGTGCAGGTCGGCAACTTCCTTTATGGCGTCCTTGCGAAAGCCGCGCTCGTCGGACAGAGGGTTGCCCGGGTCGTAGACGCCCGTGTAGATCGAGCGGCCCAGGTGTTCGAGAAACGCGCCGAACAGGCGGCGGTTGAAATCGGCACGCGGCGCGGTAAGGCCCAGGGTGGCGCGCGCGGTTCGGCCGCTCGCCTGCGAGTAGCTAGGCAGGGCGAACACCGACGACGCGGCGATGCCGCAGCCTGCGAGACCTGCCTGGGAAAGGAATTTACGTCGGCTCGAGCGGTTCATTCTTGTCTACTCCGGAAGGGAAGCGAACGATTTGTATGAGTATAGTCAGCGCAACTTCGATGGCCAGCGCGGCGGCGCTGCGATACACGCGCGGCTATCGATCGCGCAATGAATTGCCATCCTTGAGCGCGGACGTATCGAGCACCGGCCAGCCTTGCGCGTTCCAGCTGAGCTCCATCACCTTGAGCTTCGATGCACCGCGATCCTGCGCGTCGTAGGCGTGCGTGACGAAGTAGTCGCGGCCGTCGAAGGTGTACACGCTGTTGTGACCGATGCCGGGCCAGCGCGGGTTGCCCGCGATCACGAGCGTGCCGCCACCCTTGTCCATGCGCTCATCGTTGGCGTCCAGGTACGGCCCGCGCAGGTCCTTCGCGCGGCCGACGACGACCTTGTAATCGCTGTTCACGCCGCGGCAGCAATGGTCCCAAGAGACGAACAGGTAGTACCAGCCGTTTTTGCGAAATATGAACGGCGCTTCGATGGAGGCGGGCTCGGGCTCGGCGTCGTCGATCAGCACCGAGCGTTCGCGCTTGGCGAGCGACCGCCATTCCTGCGGCTGCGAGATCTGTAGACGATCCGGTGCGAGTTTCACGAGGCGCAGCCCAGCCCAGAACGAACCGAAGGCCAGCCACGGCGTGCCGTCGTCTGCGACGACGAGCTGCGGATCGATGGCGTTCCACAGGTCGCGGTACGGAATCGACTGCACGACGATGCCGTGGTCGATCCATTTGAAGTCGCGTGACGTTCGGTCGAGTGTGTTGTTGGTTGCAACACCGATGGCCGAAGTGATCTTCCCCCCGGCGGACACCGAGTAATACAGATAGTAGGTGCCATCGTGCAGCGAAATGTCCGGCGCCCAGAAGCGGCCCTCGAATCCCGCGACCACGCTGGATGTCCACGCGGGCGGTGTGTCGAACACCGGCGGTTCCGCCTTCCACGTGCGCAGATCCTTCGAGCTGAACGTGGCGATGCCGCGACCCGTGCCGAACAGGTAATAAGTCCCGTGCTCGCGGATCACCACCGGATCGTGGATGCGGATGTCCTCCGCATACTTAAGCGTGCCGGCGGCGCTCAGCGCAGGTGCGCAGATAGCCGCGACCAAGAGAAGAAGAAAGCAGCTGCGTTGCATGTCTGGCCTTCCTGATATCCGGATGCCGCCGCCGCGCTTCACGCAGCGGCCAGCCGGTATTCGATGGTGGCGCGGTAGGGCACCCCGGGCCGCACGATCGCGGACGGGAAGCGCGCCTGGTTGACGGCATCCGGAAAGCCCTGCGGCTCGAGAATGATTCCGCTGCCGAGCGTGGGATGGGTCTTTGACAAGAACTGGCCGTTGTAGAACTGCAGGCCCGGCCCGCTGCCGAGCATCGTCAACGTGACGTCGCCCGCCGGCGCGCTCAATTCGCAGGCGCAATCGGCATCTGGCGAGAGCACCCAGCAATGATCGTAGCCGCCCGCCAGTTCGAGCTGCGGATGCGTATTCACGGCCGGTGGGCGCAGCGGCCGGGCGCGGCGAAAATCGAACGTCGTGCCTTCGACGGGCGCCAATTCGCCGGTGGGAATGAGGCCGGCAGCGACGGGTAGATAGTGTGCGGCGGGGATGCGCAGGCGGTGGTCGGTCGCCGTCGTACTGACGTCGGCCGCGAGATTGAAGTAGGGGTGATAGGTGAGATTGACGGGTGTAGGTGCGTCGGTGCGCGCGGTGAACGTGATCGAGAGCGCATGCCGCTCCACCTTGAGCTCGACCGTCGCATCGAGCGCGCCGGGATATCCTTCCTCGCCGGCCGGGGACTCGAGGCCCAGCTGCGCGCGCGGGCCGTCCTGATCGGTGGCATCGAGTACGCGCCACAGGCGTTTTCCAAACCCGAGCGCACCGCCGTGCAGGTGATTCACTCCTTCATTCGCGGTCACGCGATGTCGTTTGCCATCGAGCTCGAAGCTCGACTTGCCGATGCGATTGGCGAAGCGGCCGACCAGCGGTCCCACGTAGGCGCGATCGCGGACGTATTCTTCGAGATTGTTGAAATGCAGGATGAGATCGCGCCGCACGCCGCGCACCGGGTAGGTGAGGCGGCGCAGGATCGCGCCATAAGTGAGGACTTCCACCTGCAGGCCGGCGGGATCGCCCAGCGCGATCGCCTCGACGCTACGGCCATCGGGCAGCAATCCGAAAGGATTCATCGCCATTGTCAGTACTTGCCTTCAGTACTTGCGCTTGGGCAATTCCTGAGCGGCGACTTCCTTCGGGAACACCGACTCCTGGGTGACGATTCGTTTCTCGATCGGCGAGCCTGCGACCACGTCCTTGACCGCGGCCATCAGCTGCGGGCCTAACAAGGGGCTGCACTCGACGGTGACGTTCAACTTGCCCGCGATCATTGCCTCGAATGCTCCCTTCACGCCGTCGATGGAAATGATGGTGATGTCGGTGCCGGGTTTCATGCCGGCTTCCTCGATCGCCTGGATCGCGCCGATGGCCATGTCATCGTTGTGCGCGAACAGCACGTTGATCTTCCTGCCCTCGGCTTTGAGGAATGCCTCCATGACCTCCTTGCCCTTGGCGCGGGTGAAGTCGCCGGTCTGCGAGCGGATCACCTTGTAGCGCGGGTCGGCGGCGATGATTTCGGCGAAGCCTTTTTTGCGATCGTTCGCCGGTGCGGATCCGACCGTGCCTTGCAGCTCGACGATATTGATGTCGCCCTTCACATCCTTGGTGTTGTCGAGCAGCCAACGGCCCGCCTTGCGGCCTTCCTCGACGAAGTCCGAGCCGATCAGGGATAGATAGAGCGAGTCGTCGGTCACCGCGACGGCGCGGTCGGTGAGGATCACCGGAATGTTGGCGGCCTTCGCCTCGCGCAACACGGTTTCCCAACCGGTTTCGACGACCGGCGAGAACGCGATGACATCGACGCGCTGCGCGATGAACGAGCGCAGCGCCTTGATCTGGTTCTCCTGTTTCTGCTGGGCATCGGAGAAGCGCAGCGTAATGCCGGCATCTTTCGCGGCTGACTGCACCGAAGTGGTGTTCGCCGTGCGCCATTCGCTTTCCGCGCCGATCTGGCTGAAGCCGAGCACGATGGCCTTCGGCGCGTCGCCGGCCGCGGGTTTGTCGGCGCCACCGGAACAGCCCGCCAGCACGGCGGCGCTTGCGAGCGCGAGCACGAGTCGGGCCCGCCCGAATTGGGCCCGTCCTAATTGGATAATACGGAACATGCTCCCCTCCCAAGTAGTTAGACGGTAGCGACCAAAGAATACCCGCGCCCGCCGGCGATGCCGGCAAACGAAAGTTTCGAGGCCGACATCATGGAATCAGCATCGATATACAACAAGCCCGAGTTTGCTACAGATATATACTCATCGATGTATCCATGTTTCGGGACGACGGGGGATCGAAAGCCATGCCTGCAAATACGCCCTGGTTTATCCGCGCGCGGCTCAAAACACGACAACTCATGCTGCTCACCGCCATCTGCGACGAGGGCAACATTCACCGCGCGGCGGAAGTTTTGAATATGTCGCAGCCGGCGGCATCCAAACTGCTCAAGGATCTCGAGGACATGCTCGGTGTGACACTGTTCGAGCGGCAGCCGCGCGGCATGCGCGCCAACTGGTACGGCGAAACGATGATCCGCCACGCGCGCATCGCGCTGTCCAGCCTGCGCGAGGCGGGGCAGGAGATCGAAGCGCTGAAGTCGGGGCTTTCGGGCCACGTGAGTCTCGGCGCAATCACCGGCCCTGCGCTCAGTCTCATTCCGCAGGCCATCATGATCGTCGCGCGGGAGAACCCGAAACTGCGGGTCGAGCTGCACGTGGAATCCAGCAACGTGCTGATCGAATCGCTGGCGCAGGGCAAGCTCGACATCATGATCGGCCGACTGTTCGAACGTCAGGACAAGACCGTGCTGCGTTATGAGCGGCTCGCGGAAGAACCCGTCTCGGCGGTGGTGCGTCCGGGCCATCCGCTGCTGAACGTCTCGGGATTGAATCTCGCGGCGGTTGAGAAGAAGGCCTGGATCGTCCCGCCGGCCGGCAGCGTGCTGCGCCATCGCTTCGACCTGATGTTCCGCGAGGGCGGACTTGCCCCGCCGAGCCAGCTCATCGAAACCGCATCCCTGCTGTTCGTGACGAAGATGTTGCAGCAGACGGATTTCATCGCGGTCGTGCCGACCGAAGTCGCGCGCTACTACGCAACGTACGGAATGGTCGCGCTGCTGCCGATGCAGCTGTCGTGCTCGATGGATGCGTTCGGCATCATCACGCGCACCGACTGGTTGCTGTCGCCCGCGGCGAACGTGCTGATGCGCGCGATCAAGACGTCCGCGGTGAGTAGTTATGGCTGCTCGTGGAAGCAGGCGTCGTGAGCGCGTGCCGCGTGACTGTGCCTCGTGAATGTGTGACAGGGCGTCATGCCAAAGCAGGTATCTTTCCGCGGTAGAAAATTATTGTTCGCGTATGTTCGCGCCTTGTACGCTGATCGCGAATGGACGATTCGAAAAAACGCACGCGTCGCAGCCAGGCCTGGTTCGGGCGACCGGGCAAAGACGGATTTCTGCATCGCAGCTGGATCAAGAATCAGGGATATCCGGACGATCTCTTCGATGGCCGTCCGGTCATCGGCATCTGCAACACCTGGTCCGAGCTGACTCCTTGCAACGGGCATTTCCGCGAACTCGCCGAGTTCGTGAAGCGCGGCGTGTACGAAGCCGGCGGATTTCCACTCGAGTTCCCGGTGATGTCGCTCGGCGAGACGCAGTTGCGTCCGACGGCGATGCTGTTTCGCAATCTCGCCAGCATGGACGTCGAAGAATCGATTCGCGGCAATCCACTCGATGGCGTCGTGCTGCTGATGGGCTGCGACAAGACCACGCCGGCGTTGCTGATGGGTGCCGCGAGCTGCAACCTGCCGACCATTGGGCTCTCGGGCGGGCCGATGTTGTCCGGGCATTTCCGCGGCAAGCAGATTGGCTCGGGCACGGGCGTGTGGCAGATGTCCGAAGACGTGCGCGGCGGCAAGATGAGCCAGGAAGAATTCACCGCCGCGGAATCCTGCATGCATCGTTCGAAGGGACACTGCATGACCATGGGCACGGCATCGACGATGGCCAGCATGGTCGAAGCGCTCGGCGTGGCGTTGCCCGGCAATGCGGCGATTCCCGCGGTGGACGCGCGTCGCTATCGCCAGGCGCAGCTCACCGGCCGGCGCATCGTCGAGATGGTCGAAGAGGACATGCTGCTGTCGAAGATCCTGACGCGCTCCGCGTTCGAAAACGCGATCCGCGTGAACGCCGCCATCGGCGGATCGACCAATGCGGTCATCCACCTGCTGGCCATCGCCGGGCGCATCGGCGTGAAACTCGAGCTCGACGACTGGGACAGGCTCGGCTCGCAATTGCCCTGCCTCGTGAACCTGCAGCCGTCGGGCAAGTTCCTCATGGAAGATTTCTATTACGCCGGCGGTCTGCCGGCGGTGATGCGCGAAATCGCCCACGTGCTCGATGGCAACGCCCTGACGGTGAATGGACACAGCGTCGCGGACAACATCGCCACGGCGCCTAACTACAACCGGGAAGTGATCAGGCCGCTGGCGCAGCCCTTCAAGGACCAGGCCGGTATCGCCGTGCTGCGCGGCAACCTGGCGCCCGATGGCGCCGTGATCAAGCCCTCGGCGGCCTCGCAGCACCTGCTCAAGCACACGGGCCGCGCGGTGGTGTTCGAGAACATCGAGGATTTCCACGCGCGCATCGACGACGAGAATCTCGATATCGACGAGAACTGCATCATGGTGCTCAAGGGCTGCGGCCCGAAGGGTTATCCGGGCATGGCCGAGGTCGGCAACATGCCGCTGCCACCCAAACTACTGCGCCGTGGTATCACCGACATCCTGCGCATCTCCGATGCGCGCATGAGCGGCACGGCCTATGGGGCCGTCGTGCTGCACGTCTCCCCGGAAGCCGCCGCGGGCGGTCCGCTGGCGCTGGTGCGCAACGGCGATCTCATCGAAGTCGACGTGCCCGCGCGGCGCCTGCATCTGGCCGTGAGCGACGCGGAACTGGCGCAGCGGCGCGCCAGCTGGAAGCCGGCGCCAACGCCTGCGCGCGGCTGGTACAAGCTTTACGTGGATCACGTGCAACAGGCGCATCTGGGCGCGGATCTCGATGTGCTCGTGGGCGGCAGCGGCGCCGAGGTTTCCCGCGACTCGCACTAGGGGACAGATTTATTTATTGACGATAAGACGGCGACGGGACAGACCCGGAATCCTTTTCGCCTTATCGTCAATAAAGAAATCTGTCCCCCTAACGCAGGTGATTCGCCAGCGCGGCGCGCACGTCGACGAGCTTGGGCGGCTTGCTCAGGACCTCATCGACCCCGGGCGGGATATCGCCCTCGGCCACCAGCCGCCTGCCCCAGCCGGTGAGCATCAGGACCACGGTCGTCGGCACCGACGCCTTGATGGTCGAGGCCACCTTGCGGCCGTCCACATGCGGCATGCCGAGATCGGTGATGACCACCGGGAACGGTGTGCCCGCGGCATGCGATTCGACGAACGCCTCGATGCCGGCCTGGCCGCTGTTCGCGGATGTGACCTCGTGCCCGTCGATTTCG
>Ga0193752_1002102_pt1 | contig 15432 bp, 7 predicted proteins | sample H1c1metaG_FD_144924 | JGI IMG/M metagenome (GOLD analysis project Ga0193752, IMG submission 144924) | Soil microbial communities from a riparian zone of the East river system, Colorado, United States - H1c1 | ecosystem: Environmental > Terrestrial > Soil > Riparian zone | place: USA: East River... | reverse complement strand
AGCGTCTGGCCCACGGCACATTGAATGTCGATGTTCGTGATCGCTGCAGCGCCGACACGACCGGCATTGTTGCCGCCGCTAAAGACGCAGGAGTAGCCCGCCGGCGAAACCAAATCGAGCTGATACTCGGTATTGGCCGGGGCCGCAGGCAATCTGTAAATGCCGTTCCCCGAAACCGATGCGGTGGTGATCGGGGTCGATGGAATCGTGTTGCTGACTGTGACAACGGGCGCGGGGACACCAGTAGTAATCGTGAGGCCGGACACGGTCCCGCCAATGGTGTAAGCGGCTTGCTTCTCCTCTAGATTGCCGCCATTGCCGCTTCCACCGCACGCAGCCAGGCCGGCTGCCAATGCGAATACTCCAAGTCGGTCGAGGCGGGCGTAGTTCACGATGAATCCGTTGCTGGCGAAGGGGCGGGCATGGTACGAGCGACAGGTCCGCTTCGCAATTTGACAGCGTTGTGTGCAACTGGCGACAGTCGAGCTCAAGTTGCAGATTCGACTAGTCGAAGCGTACCAATGGCCTGTTGGCGGATGCCTCAAGCTATGTCTCAATAGCGAAGTTCCCGAAGACCTGGAGACACGCGTGGCCTTGTCCAATCAAGCGATCGGTTACTGGTTCTTTCAGTACCAAGCGGGCGAACCCGATGGGCGGCAGATCGATACGCAAAAATCCGGAGCGCAACTGCAGTTCGAGCGTTGGCCGTTCGGCACCGAGACGCGGCCTGGAGATATTGTCTATCTATGGCGATCATCCGGAGGCGAAGTAGCGCTGAAGGGATGGGCCACCGTTTTCTCCCAGGGCTCACAGAATTCGAAGTCCGCGACGAGTCTCGGGCTGCTGATTGCGCAGAGCTTGGAGCAACCGATTCCCCGAGTGGAGCTATACGGATTCGCGGGATTATCGGACGCGCCGCTCATTCGACAGCTGCAAACCGGCGCGTATTTTCGCCTGTCGGTCGAGCAGGCGTTTGGTGTCGCCGAGTTTCTGCGAACGCGCAATGTGCCGGCGCCGGAGATCGCCATCGAAGCGCTCATGGAGCCCATCACGCGTCGCATCGAACGCGAGCTGGCGGAAATGCCGAAGTTGCTCGGCGAGCTACGTGACAGCGACCTTGCCAGACAACTGCTCGACCTCACCGAACGATCGGCGCAGGCGCTGCGGGATTCCGATTCCAGCCAAGGGGCACTGGCCCGCTACGATCAGCTTGAAAGCGTCGCCGTCGAACTCGAACGCGCGGTCGCGCAGAGTCGCGAGCAAGGTTCGAGTGTTGCGTCACCCCTTGATGCTGCTCGGACTCGCTTCGTGAACGACATCACTCAACTGCGTCGCTTTCGTACGCCTCCACGTGCAACGGAACCATCACAGCCGAACGCGTCTGCCTCATCGAGTCCAGCAGCTACCCCGATGCCTGTGCCTGCACCGCAGCCGGGCGGCCTGTCCGGGTTGGGCGCTGGAGCTAGTGCCCACGCGACTGCGAAGGCTGATGATTCTGCGCTCGACGCCATTCAGCCAGAAATGAACGCGCCGGCGAGCCCCGCACTAGCGCCGCCGAAAGATCCGTCGTTTCGATTCTGGGAGCAAAGAGATTTCATCGGCATTGGCGCAGCCGTAAACAATTTGGCGCGGTACATCTCGCATGAAGGCCTGGTGCCTCCGCGAGCGATCGGCGTGTTCGGCGATTGGGGATCGGGCAAGACATTCTTCATCGATGCGCTGCAAAGTCAGATTGCGCTGCTGGCCTCTCAGTCACGAGACGCGCTCAAGGAAAAGCGCACAACCGTGTTCTGCAGCCACATCGTGCAAATCGAATTCAACGCTTGGCACTACGTCGAATCGAACCTGTGGGCGAGCTTGGCCGCGCATATTTTCGAACGCCTCTATAACGAACTCGAACGACGGGCCAAGGAAGAGGAGGGCAACGATAACGTCGACGGGCTCTTCCAACAATTCTCTGCGTATAGACAAGCGGTCAACGAACAGAAGCGGCTCAACGATCTTGTCACTTCGTTAACTGCACGACGTAAGGACTTAGCGAAGCGCAAGCTGGACGCCGAACGCGATCTCGGCGTTCGACTTGTCGCACTGGGCTCCGTTCTCTCGACAAAGTTGCAGGCACTCGCCACAGAAAAGCTGACTCCCGGTCAACGTAAACAATTGGACGACTTACTGACTGCCAGTAATCTCGCTGAACTGCGCAAGTCCGCCGCGGAAGCCGAAGAAGTGGTGCGCGATGGCCGAACTTTCTCCGGTCGGGTGCGAGCGCAAGTGCAATGGTGGGGATGGCCGCAGATGCTGCTGCTGGGCGTCATCGCAGCCATTGTGTTGTTTGGATTGCCGCTCCTTGCTGAGCGGCTATTCGAGTCGCAGCACGAAGTGTTCATGCGATGGATGGTGGTTGCCGGCGGATATGTGCTCACGGCGGCCGGCGCCATTGCCAAGTTGGCGCGCGGCGGCCGCAGCATCGTCAGTGCCGCACAGAAAGTCCAATCGGTGCTTGACGAGACCCGGAAACAAGTCGAAGAGCAGCCTGACGAGCAATTGACGCTCGCGCAACAGCAGTTGCAATCGGCGACTTCGGAGTTGGAGCTGCTCGACCAGGAAGTGGTCGAGCAACGCGCGCAACTGGCAAAACTATCGGACGACTTGGACCCGAATCGATTGGGCATGAGGCTCCGTGAATTTTTGGAGCGGCGCGCCAAAGAGGGCAGCTATCAGAAGCACCTAGGACTCGTTTCGCTGGTGCGCAAGGATTTCGAGTCGCTGTATGATTTGATGCGGCGCCACTGGGATAGCCGCAAGAAGCCGACTCCGGAAGTGCTGGCCGAAGTGAAAACGGCCATCGGCGACAGCGAACAGATGCACGTCCCGTTTATCGAGCGCATCGTGCTCTACATCGATGACTTGGATCGCTGCCCGGAAGACAAGGTGGTGGAAGTGTTGCAAGCCGTGCATTTGATGCTCGGCTTGCCGCTGTTTGTTGTCGTCGTCGCCGTCGATGTGCGCTGGGTGGGTCAATCGATTCGCAAAGTGTATGGCGATCTGGTGAACAGTTCCTCCACGCTTGGAGCGAAATCCACAGAAGGCACTGCGTCCGCCGACGATTATTTGGAAAAGATTTTCCAGATTCCCTATCGAATTCATCCGATGTCTACCGATACTCGGCGCGAGTTGCTCGGCGGCCTGTTGCGAGAACCATTTCTGGCCGCTGCCGGCACGCAAAGAGAAGCTGCAACGCCGACAGTGACGCAACAGGAATTAGTGCCAAAAGAACTATCGCTATATCCGCAAGAGCAGACTGTAATTTCAGAGCTTTATGCCTGCGTCGGCGATTCGCCGCGGCGCGTGCGGCGATTCTTCGACGTCTATCGTTTGATGCGATCCGGTATGGAGGAGGGCGATGTTCAGGTCGTCATCGTCGAACGCCATTACGAGATCATTCTCGGCTTGTTTGCGATGCTGAGCGGCGCGCCACAATTCGCGCCGCGCGTGATTGCGCAGTTGTATGACGACGCGGCCAAGCATTCGACCGATGCGGTCCGATTCAATCAGTTGAATCTCGTCGCATGGTTCGATGAGCGATTCCCAATCACGGGGTCCGAGCCGGAACGGCACACGGTGCTGTGTACGATTCTCTATCTCGATCAGCGAAATTTTCTCCGCGATCAACTCGCGGGCATCTTGCAGCGGTGGATACCCGAGGTGGCGCGATACAGCTTTAGAGAGGTAAAGATGGGGAGGGCGAGTTAGCGCAATCCTGTATTCCCCCTGTCGACGCCCTTTACGAGACGCCACATTGTGCGGGTGCACGTCCGCACCTGGCTCTCGTAACCCCCTAAAAGTCCCGGCAAATTCCGCTGCGGTCCGGAATATGCACCTATGCATCCAGCAAACAAATGGAATCAATGGAGGAAGGTATGCGCAAAAGTGCGGGACTGAAGTTGAGTGTGTTGGCGGCTGCATTGCTCGGGGTAGCGGGAACGGCGAATGCGGTGCCGTACTACTACGTCGATTGGACCGCTGCGAATGCTGGTGCGGGTACCGCATCCGGGACGATTACATTGCCGGACACGTCGACGGTGAATGTCGGCTTCTCTGTTACTCAGGCCAGCGGGGCGCCGGGCACCTTCGCATTTGCGCAAACAGCGGGCGGCACCAACTACTGGGCGCCTTCTACTCCGTACACCAGCTCGCAAGTCGACAATGCACCGGGCACTAGCGATATCATCGCCTTGCTCGGAGGCAGCGCGACCACCACTTACACTCTCACTCTGTCTGAAGCCATCAAAGATCCGATCATGTCGATCGTAAGCTTGGGCCAACCCGGCGTGAACGTGACCTACGACTTCGATCGGCCATTTACGATCGTTAGCCAAGGCGCAGGTTACTGGGGCGGTAGTCCCACGGCTCTGTCGCAATTGCCGGGAGACATCCTGAGTGGCAACGAGGGCCATGGCACCATCCAATTCATCGGCACTTTCTCCACGTTCTCGTGGACGGCGCCTGCCCCTGAGTACTGGCACGGCTTCACGTTCGGTGTTCGCACAACCGAACGCATCGAGCCTACGACGCCGGTGCCGGAACCTGCTTCACTCGCGTTGTTAGGATTAGGCCTTGCAGGCTTAGGTCTCGTACGGCGCAAGCGAAGATAGTCCAGACTTCTCGTCAGATATATCCCAACTGAAGCCCGGCACTGCCGGGCTTTTTTTATTCCGCCGCAAATTGAACCCGTGCTCAATGCGCATATTGCTCGTTGTCAAAAACGGCCGGCATTACAAAGAGCGATGCAGATTGAGGCGAACGGCTAGTCGTCCGACGTAGGTTGGTGCTGCGTCTTCGAAGCCCAACATCTTCTGACAAGCTGTCGCTTTGTGTTGGGCTTCGAAGACTCAGCGCCAACCTACCAACTGGTCATCCCGATGCACTGGCAACTGCTCCTGCGTTGCCAGTATTACGACCGCCATGGATGGCGTAGTACCAGCAATGCAGGAGCAATTGTCAGTACGCCATCCATGGCGGGCAAAAATCGGGATCCATCTTGGGTTTTGTTCAGATGGATCCCGTCTGCAACGGGATGACGTTCGCTTCTTGGTCATTCAGGATAGACCCTGAGGTTTCCCCACGAATGTCACTTCACGATCAGTCACTTATCTAAAGCCACTCCGTTCACCCTGAGGAGATCGAAGGGATCCGAAAGAAGAAGATCGTTTCGACTCACTCAACGCGAACGGAAAGGACAGGAAAAGTAGGCCATTTCATACGTTCTAGATTCGTGGGGAAACCTCAGGGATAGACCCCGTTCTACAACGGGGTGACGTTCGCTTCGCTCACGTCAGTTTCAAAAAATCTTGCATGGCGATCCGTCGTTCCTTCGTCGGGTCGTTCACGATGGCGCTCGTGTCATTGAAGACCATGGACGGGCGTTGCACACGGTTATAAGGCGTCCAGATCGGCAGCTTCGATGTGTTGGGATTGCCGGTCTTCGCGAATGCAATCCACGCATCGCTCATCTTGTCTGCGAGCGCCGCTGGGCGTGGGCCGCCGCCGGTAAAGCGTTTCGAGATGTCGGTGTTGTCGAAGACGAATGGAATCTCGAGGGCATGCGCAGACCGCATACGGCCGCCGTTTACAGGGGATTCCCAAGAGAAGTAATAGAAATACGTCGGTGCACGTGAGGCCACTGCTCGGCGCTCTGCGATCGTCATGATGGGCACGCAGTAACGGTTGTCGCTGGCCATCAAAAAGAAGAGTTCGGACGGCGACGCTTTCGGCACCGACTGCTTGTACACAGCCAGCATTTTGCCTCCCTGCTCGCCGAACAGATCCTTCGCGCGCGCTTTCAAGCCCGCTTCATCGAGATTGAATGCTGCTTCGTCACCGGCGAGTTGCAGGGTGAGTTCCGTTCGATTAGTACCAATGATGGTCGGCACATCGGGCATGATCGCGGATGCCTGCGGATGGAACGGATGCTCGGGCAACACCTTGCCGTCGACGCACGGCGCATAGCCGGTCGTCGTGTGATTGAGGCGATGCTTACGTGCGGCGGCGAACGTTGCAGTGAGTAGTTTATCCAGCGGCACATCTTGCGCCTTGCGAGCTTCGTTCTTTGCAATCTGCAATTCGGCCAGCACGGCTTGCGCGGCAGCCGTCGCATCCTCGCGCGACACGACTCGAATCGAGGCGCCGCTCTCCATGACGGCCCGATGGAATAACCCTTTCGCTTCCGGCATGGCAAGCAGCACGCCGATTTTTCGGCCGCCACCCGATTCGCCGAAGATCATGACGCGATTCGGATCGCCGCCGAATTGTTCGATATTGTTCTTCACCCATTTGAGGGCATGCACGATGTCCAGCATGCCGACATTCGCAATACCGGCGAATTCGCTGCTGAGATCGGAGAAGAACGAATGGCCCATGAAGTTGAGTCGATGATTGATCGTGACCACAACGACATCGCCACGCTTGCTTAAGTTCACGCCGTCGTAACCGGGCGATGAACCGGAGCCTGTCGTAAATCCGCCACCGTGGATCCAGAACATCACCGGACGCTTGCCGTTGTCGGCGAGTCCGCGGCTCCATACGTTGAGCACGAGACAATCCTCGCTTTCCGGCCGATCGCTCAGCTCGCCGATGAAATCGGCGGAAGCCGCCGGTGAGCGTTTAGCACTAGGATCGCTCTGCGGCGTGCTCGGTCCGTACGCAAGCGTGTCCCGCACATCGGTCCAAGGCGTCGGCGCGACCGGCGGCATGAAGCGGTTCTTGCCGGCTGTGGAGGCGCCGTAAGGAACGCCTTTGAAGATGTTGACGCCGTCTTGCGTAACGCCACGAACACGCCCGTAGGCCGTCTTTGCAATAGGTGCATCGGCAGCGAAGGCGCGATGGCCGAGCAGACCGGTTGCCGCTACGCTTGCACCGGCGACCAAGACGCTGCGACGGGAATAGCGATTCGAATCTTCGGTCATGGCGGGCCCCTGCGATGATGCTATTTAGAATAATGCGATTTAGGAATTCGGCGTGGAATAGTCACTCAATGGACAGCCGGCCGCAAGCTGCGAATCGCTACGCGGCGCGAATGAGGGTCGCTATTGGAAGGGACGCTGCCGGGATCAGTTTTTTAAATTTTTATCGAGGAATGCCAGCACGCGCTCGTACACCTCACGACGAGTTTCCTCGTCATAGATGCCGTGGCCGCATCCGCGAAGCGGTATCAACTCGAAGTTCTTGTTGTTCTTTTTCAGCGCATCGCGCATGCGAGTCACCTGTTCATAGTCGGCTCGCCAATCTTCCTTGCCGTGGATCAGCAGGATCGGCACCTCGATCTTCTGAGCATTATGAACGGGTGAGCGAGCACGCATGCTTTCGCGATCAGTGCCCAGATAAAGCTGGAGAAGCGCGCGCCCGACACGAGAGCCAGGAATATCGGCGCTCGTGAGCATGAGTTCGAGATCGTAGACGCCGACGTATCCGATTGCGCAGCGATACAGCTTCGGCTCGCGCACGGTTCCCATCAGCGCTGCGTAACCGCCGTAGCTTGCGCCGAAAATACAAATCCGGCTGGCATCGGTGACTTTGTTGTCGATGGCCCAGCGAGTTGCGTCAGTCAGATCGTCTTGCATCTTCGCGCCCCATTGCTCGTGTCCGGCGGCCTCAAAATCCCATCCGTATCCGCCGCTACCGCGAAAATTCAATTGCAGCACAGCATAACCGCGGCTCGCCAGTAACTGCACTTCCCAATCGAACGATTGATCGTCGCGAATGCCATGCGGACCACCGTGCGGCAGAACAACCAGTGGAAACGGTCCCGTGCCGTCGGGGCGAGTCACGTAGCCGTGCAATTGCAAGCCGTCGCGAGCTTTCATCGTGAATGCATCCTTCGGACGCATTTTTTCTGGCGCGATCCAAGATTTCGCCGCGCGCAAGTAGTCGGCTTTCATCGTCGTCGTGTCGAACAGGTAGTAATCGCCAGGATTGACATCGGAACTGACCAGCACGACTGCCGATTTTCCGTCGGTGGTGGTGCTGATAATTGACACGACTTGTTTCGGGAAGGCTTGCAGCAGTGCGCGATGTATCTTGCCGGCGCGATTATCGGTGTCGATCCAATGGATCTCCTGTTCATTCAGACCGCCTACTACGCCAATCACATTGGTGCCGGCGAAATCGTAGATTACGTCGCTGATGTCGCTGTCACTGAAACCGTGGACCTTTGTCACAGCCTTCGTTGCAAGCTCGACGCTGAAGAGCGAGACAAGCGATTCGCCCTGGCTCACTCCGGTAAAAAACACTGCAGCATTGTTTTCGCTGAATGCCAGTGGTTGAACGCTTTCGCGACGGAAATTGGGCAGCGCGAATTCAGACCAAGGAGCATCCGGCGTCGCTCGCCACACGACAGCGAGTTCGGATTGCGATTTGTAACCGATGCCGAAGCGAACGTTATCGTCGTGATCGACGAGAACGTCCGCGCTGGCAAGGGGCACTTCGCCTAAGCGGCGCTTACTGCCGTCTTGAGTGTTGAGACGAGCGAGAATGGGCTTGGCGTCCGGATTCTCTTGCCAGTACGACGCAGTTTCGCGCCATGGATATTCTGCTATCAGAATATTTTTGTCGTCGCCCTTGAGGCCACTTACCAGTCTTGCAGTGGCAAACGTTGCCTCGCGCGTGCGCAATTTCGTGCCGGTCTTCTGTTCGGACGCGCGGTAGCCGTAAATCATTTCCTGTTTGCCGCCGTCGAAATCCACTGCTAGCATTTCCCCGGTGAGCGTAGGTTCGATCAAATCCTGGTTTCGTTCCGCAATCCGATACACGATGCGTGTGTTCGATACCCAGTGATAATCATGAATCTCGAAGCCGTCTGGACATCGAATGCCGCCTGTGAATTTCTGTGCTTTCAAATCGAAGAACGCAATCGATGTTCGTCCGTATTTGCCCGTCATGTAGGACAAGTATTGGCCGGTCGGCGAGAGACGGAGTGCGTTGAACTCGTCGTGCTTCGTGAACTGCGCAATCGGCAATTGCTGGGCGACGCCGTTTGCGGTTGAGAAACCGGCGATGATAAATAGTGAGAGCAATAAGTGCTTCATTCGATCCTCCCTGAACGCGATTCCACACGCTTTTAGTTCTCTGCATTGTAATACGCGTCGCTCGCTGGCGATAGTTTCCGACGAGCGACGTATACTTTCGCAATGACTGAAATCGATTTTACATTCGTCTTCGTTGCCGCGCTGGCGGCCTTCCTCGTGGGCTTATCGAAGGGCGGCTTAAGCAACATGGGCGTCTTGGGCACGCCGGTATTGGCGCTTGTCATTTCGCCCGTCAAGGCCGCGGCATTGCTCCTGCCGATCTTCGTTGTCAGCGATCTGTTTGGCCTATGGGCCTACCGTCGCAACTTCGATCAACGCAATCTGAAGATTTTGATCCCGCCGGCTCTAGTTGGAATCGGACTCGGCTGGGCCACGGCATCGCTAGTGTCTGCGTCCATGGTGGGACTTCTGATCGGTATCCTGGGCGTTGCGTTCACGGCAAATGCTTGGTGCGTTCGTCATCGGCCGGTCGAGCCAAAGCCCGCTGACGTGTCGCGCGGCATCTTTTGGGGCACCGTGATGGGCTTCAGTAGCTTCGTCTCGCATTCCGGTGGGCCGCCATATCAAGTATATGTTCTGCCTCAGCAGTTGCCGAAAACTGTATTCGCGGGGACGACCACCATTGCGTTCGCCATCGTCAATGCAGTGAAGCTGATTCCGTATTGGGCGCTTGGCCAGTTCAACGTGACCAACATTCGAACAGCAGTATTGTTGATGCCGGTGGCAATCGCCGGCACATTCATCGGTGTGCGGTTGGTGCGCATATTGCCGCAGAAAACCTACTACGTCTTCGTGCAGGCCATGCTCTTCGTCGTGTCGATCAAATTAATCTACGACGCCCTTTCTTTTTCTTGACCTCTGCGGCCGCTACTCGCTGGGCGCGTGCGGACCGCAGCGATCGCTCGGATTGTCGAATCTACCCTTCGTTTTACTACGCCGAAGCCGCCTGCGATCCGGTCGACGCGGTGCTTGGGTGGAGTAGGGATGATCCTTCCTTTGATCCACCGGAAGCGGGTCCTCGCTCTCGGGCTTGTGGTCGCTGGTCATGGGAATTCCGCGCGTGTGTCTTGGATAACACGCGGGACGTAAGAGAAGTTCCTGCGCGGAAAGCGGGTGGTGAAATCCTGAATCGGGAATCGAGACTCGAGATTCGGCCAGATCGGAATTGATTCGGATTCTGAGATCTAAACGAGTCCCGAATCCCGAATCCCGAATCTCGACTTCATTCCGTGCAGTAAGCCAGTCGCCACCTTCACGCGATCGACTTCTCGCGTTCCATGGCCGCACCCAACCACCGTGTCAAAACAGCATGGAGACGCTCGCGATCGATGGGCTTCGACAGGTAGTCGTCCATGCCGGCCGCTGTGCAATCGGCATCCGCGCCTTTCATCGCATGCGCGGTCAGCGCGATGATCGGAATGCGCTGGCCTTGCGATTCCTGAGCGCGAATTTGTCGTGTGGCTTCGTAGCCATCGATCACGGGCATTTGGCAATCCATCAGGATCAAGTCGTAGCCACCTGTGCGCCAAGCATTAATAGCCGCCTGGCCATCCGGCGCGACGTCCACTTGCAGACCCATCTTCTCGAGAAAGCGGCACGCGACTTTCTGATTCACTACATTGTCTTCGGCCAACAGGATACGCGGGGCGCTGTGACGGCCGGCGAAAGCCGGTGCCGACGCTTCGGCCTCGCGTTTGCTGGCTCCGATGCGACGCATGCCCGAGTCGTCGCTCGTGGACGCGGGGTGCGGTAGGGCGCGTTGCGATGCGCCAAAGCGCGCGGTAAACCAGAAGGTTGAGCCTACGGCCATTTTGCTGGCAACACCCACTTCGCCGCCCATCAACTCAACGAGTTGTTTGACGATAGAGAGACCTAACCCGGTCCCGCCGAAATTGCGCGTGGTTGAAGCGTCCACCTGCGAGAAGGCTTCGAATAACGAACCGATGCGGTCGGCCGGAATGCCGATGCCGGTATCCCGTACTTCGCAGCGCACGAGGGTCCCGGTTCCATCCTGACTCTCCACACGGCATTCGATGGTGATGCCGCCCTGCTGCGTGAATTTCACGGCATTGGCGCCGAGATTGAGCAAGACTTGTCGCACGCGACCTGGATCTCCGGACAAGAGCGGCGGCAGTTTCGGGTCTAGCGTGACGTCGATCCGCAGATTCTTGCGTTGCGCCTGAATCTCGAGCAGGCGCGCGACGTCTTCCACGATGCCATGCATGTCCAGATCGATGCGTTCGAGTTCGAGCTTGCCGGCCTCGACCTTTGAAAAATCCAAGATGTCGTTGATGACGGTCAGTAGCGCGCCGGCGCTATGTCGCACTGTATTTGCGTATTCGTGCTGCAACGGATCGAGCGGCGTTTCCAGCAATAGTTCGGCCATGCCAATGACGCCGTTCATTGGCGTGCGACTTTCGTGGCTCATGTTCGCCAGGAAGTCGCTCTTGGAGCGATTGGCGACTTCGGCCGCGGACTGCGCGTTTTCCGCAACTTCCTTCGCGGCCTGCAGTTCCTTGGTACGCAGCTCGACCAAGCCTTGCAGTTCGCGTGCGCGAGCATTCATCAGCCGAACCTTGAGTCGATAGACGCCTGCGATAAGTCCGACGATGCTGATTGCGATCAGTGCAATGAACCACCACGTCTCGTAAAAGAATGGTCTGACCGAGAAGGCAAAAGACGCGTCGGTGTCGGTCCAGACATCGCTGCCGTTGTCCGCTTGAACGCGGAAAACATACTGACCCGGCGCAACCTTGGTGTAAAACGCAGCGCGACGGGTGGTCGGCTCGCTCCATCCCTGGTCGTAGCCCTCGAGTTTGTAACGAAAACGAACTTTGGCTCCAGACTTGAAATCGATGGCGGTGAAATTGAACTCCAGGTTGCTACGCCGTTCGGCCGCGATCGATTCGTTTGCGCCGACGCGATGGCGGTTCGCCAGCAGCTGTTCGAACACGACGGTCGGCGGAGTTGTGCCCACCGTGATGGTCTTCGGGTCGATTACGGCCGCGCCTAACACAGTTGCGAACCAGAGTCGGCCGTCGTGCGCGCGCCAACTCGTGGGATTCATGGCACCGTCGCCCGACATCGAGAACGATCGAAGTCCGTCGCTGCGGCCATACTCGGTTGATCTGACGCGGTTGATCGTGCCGTTCGCGAAGGCCTCGATCTCGTTCTTCGATACGTGCCAAATGCCTCGCGAGCTGCCCATCCACAGACGTCCGACATCGTCTTCGACGATGGAATGAATGCGATTATCGAAGAGGCCATTGGCTTCCGACACGACGGTGATCTTCCCGTCTTTGACGCGGTTCAATCCGCCACCGCCGGTACCGAGCCACAACACACCGTCGGCGCTTTGATAGATAGCCAGCACCGAATTGCTGCTCAGACCGTCTTTCATTCCTAAGTACGTCATCTTACCGTCGTGATAACGAGCGAGGCCCTGCATGCGCGTGCCCAGTAACAAGTCGCCGTTGCGATCCTCCATCATCGTGAGCGCGCGCATTTCTTTCATCACGGGCGCCATCGTCCCGTCGTCTTGCTCGCGATAGACGTTCGTGCGAGTAGCGACCCAGAGTGTTTTGTTGCGGTCGATCAGCAACTGATAGATGAAGGGTCGGGCCGGCAGCGATGCGGCTTGGGGCGTGCGCACGGCTTTCCCATCGCGAAGCAGGTTCAACGACGAGTTGGTTGCGACCCACAACTCGCCGTCGCGTTCGGCCAGCGAGGTGATGTAGAGAGATTCCAATTCCGTATGGTTGGCGTACGTTTGCTTCTCGCCATTGGGCGCAATGCGCGTGAGGCCCGCGCGCGTGCCCAGCCACATGTTGTTGCGGCTGTCTTCGCGCACGACTTGAACGATGTCGGAAGGGAGCCCTTCCGGCGCGCCGAGGACCGAGAAACTGCCGGTCGAGAATAAATTGAGTCCGCCGCCGAGGGTTCCGACCCACACGTTGCGGTCGCTGTCTTCGAAAATCGCGCTGACAGATTCGTCGGTCAGGCCATCGGCCAACATGTAGTGTTCGACTTCACCGTCGCGCCATCTAGCAATGCCGGCATTCTGTCCGATCCAGACCGTGCCTTCGCGATCGACCATGAGAGCTCGAATCACGCCGTCGTACGGCAGCGCGCGCACGAATTCATTGCCGTCGAGTTTATAGAGGCCGTGATTGGTGCCGACCCAAGGATTCCGTTGTGAGTCGAGCGCCATCGTCGTGATCGTCAGTCGCGGCGGCGCATCGCGAAACACAGCGCGGATGAAACCACTATCAGTAGACTGATAGAGCGTATCCGAGTTGATCCACAATCGGTTTTGGGCATCGCGGAAAACGCTGCCGCCTAGGATACGCGGCAACCCTTCAACGGGCTCGAAGCGCAACGAGCCGTCTTGCAGTTGTGCGTAGTGACCGCGGCTCGTGCCCACCCATACTCGGCCGCTGTCTTCCTGGTAGACCGACTGGATGAACAATGTCGTCAATCCCTGCTCGGTGCCGATGCGCGTGAACTTGCCGTGCTGCATGCGGACCAGGCCGCTGTCGGTGCCGATCCACAGCGTCCCGTCGATTCCCTTTTTAACGGTGGTGATCGTGTCGTTTGGAATCGCGGGCGTGTTGGCGGAGTTGAAAATGGTGAAGCGCGCACCGTCGAATCGCACCAAGCCGTCGCGCGTGCCGAACCACAGATATCCTTCGTCCGATTGCGCGAGTCCCACGATGGAGTTTTGTGGCAGGCCTTGATCAACCTGCCACGAGCGGTGCACGAATTGGCGAAGGTCGGTGGCAGGATCGAGCGCCAGCGCAGGCATTGCCGCACTCATCGCTGTCAGCGCCCAGGCGAGCATGCGCACGGCCGCATACCGCATGGACGGCAGGCCGATAAAACGGGCAAATTCTAAGCAATTGAGCATGGCGGTCGGTGGCGCAAACTCTGGAAATTCGAGGCCATTCGAGCGGCTTAAAATAAGCCTATCGTCAAGCGTGCGGGATCAGGAGTACGCTGCAATGGCAGCATTTGCCGAATGCGTCAGAGTTCGCCCCACTCATCCGTGATCTCGCGCTCATTCATCGCCACATGCGCCGAAAGCTCGAGCGTGATCCCGGTCACCATGGGGAATTTAAAAGACGCTGGCGGCGCAAACCTGAGAACTATCGCAGTGCGGCAATTCCGCGCGGCTACTCGACGTATCCCGCGGCGCGCTTTTGGTTTTAGCGCGGAGAAAAAAGAGCTTCTAGTGCAACCGGTGCGCGGCCCATTGCTTCCAAATATCCGACGACTGTCACACAATCCAAGAGGATAAAGAGCGCAGTCTGGTTCCGGCTCGATAAGGCGAATAAACAATCAGGGTGGATGTATGCGTCGCGTCTTCATTGCGTTGACGGGATTGCTGTGGGTTTCGACCGGTCTGATGGCGGACACCACGGAGCAGGTGACGCCGCCGGCCGATCAGCCGAATCTTCTTCCGCCGGTTATCGTGCAAGAAGACGAACCACGCTACGTTGCGCCCACGTTGCGCGACCGCATCGGACGCATTTGGGCGCCGGTCATGATCAACGGCAAAGGCCCGTATCGATTGGTGCTCGACACGGGCGCCAACAGCTCCGCGATCATTCCTTCGGTCGTCAAGAGTTTGGGCGTGCCTCTGCACGCATCGAAGAAAGTGCAATTGCACGGCGTGACCGGTTCAGCGGTCGTTCCCATCGTCAGAGCAGACAGTCTCGAAGTGGGCGATCTATACATCGATGGCGCGAACCTGCCCGTCGTCGCCGATGTTTTCGGGGGCGCAGAAGGCATCCTCGGCCCGAAAGGCTTGGGCGATAAACGTATCTTCATCGACTTCAACGACGATTTGATTCGCATTCAGCGCTCGCGCGGCGAGTCGCCGGGGCCCGGCTTCACGCGCGTGCCGGTAGAGTTCACGGCGGGTCAGCTTTTGATGTTCGAGATTCGCATCGGCGGCATCCGCACCAAAGCCATCCTCGACACGGGTGCTCAAATCACGCTCGGCAACAACAGTTTGCGTGAGGCGCTGCTGCGCCGTAAGCGGCAAGGCGAAGAGCAGGACATCATCGGCGTGACGCTCGATGTGCAGACCGGCGAAGCTTTCTACGTGCCGACCATCGCGTTGGGCGGCATTGAAGTCCGCAACATGCGCGTCACGTTCGGCGACATGTTTATCTTCGAACAATGGAAAATGAACGATGCACCGGCCATGTTGATCGGTATGGATGTCATCGGCTCGCTCGGTACATTGGTGATCGACTACAAGCAGCGCGAGTTGCACATGCGCCCGCGCCGCCGTTAAAGCTGGAGGGTCCTGTTTCGTCCGAGATAATGTAGCTATTTCACAGCT
>Ga0193752_1002101_pt1 | contig 15440 bp, 14 predicted proteins | sample H1c1metaG_FD_144924 | JGI IMG/M metagenome (GOLD analysis project Ga0193752, IMG submission 144924) | Soil microbial communities from a riparian zone of the East river system, Colorado, United States - H1c1 | ecosystem: Environmental > Terrestrial > Soil > Riparian zone | place: USA: East River... | reverse complement strand
CGTTTTCGTAAAAAATATGGCAGCTTAAGTAGCTTGCATACCATTGGGCAAGTAACACTCGTAGCTTGGGTGGGTTATCAACGTTTATTTGGCAGTACTGCTCTTAGTAGGATAAACGTAGGCTTAGAAACCCGATATTTCATAAACATGTTGAGTGGCTGGCGAATAGTATTGCCGTTTATATTGATTCTATTTCTTGCTGTGATAGCAGCTTGGGCAATAAATAGTGTTTTTAAAGGTTTTGAGTCGTCAGATCCTGCGCCACGTGGTGCTAGGCCTTTCTCGGCATGGCTGTTACCTCCACAGCCAAGTAAATTCGGTACGTTTTTAGTGACAGTTTGGCGTGTAGTGTTAAGCGATCATGAAGTGAGTCTGCCCAATATTTTGATTATCGTTATAATTGCTGTGTCTGTTCTAGCAACAAGATTGCATGTTTTTTCTGAAGCAATAGGGCTCGTGATATATTCGATTTATAATGTTTTATTTCTCCTGCTTTTTTCTGGCTGGGCAATATCGGCGCGTGGTCGACTAGGGACAAGTCGAAGAGTGGTTTATGCGTTGCCAATCGCACCCCGACAATTTATAACAACGCTAAGCTGTATAACAATAGTGTCTGTTCTCGTTTCCTATGTTTGTGTTGAATTATTTCTTATGTTGCTTTTTGGTCATATGGTTGGCGAGACAGCAACTAATATTGCTAAAAATTCGGTAATGCTAGCGGCTGTTACGACTTTTACTTTTGCGCTCGGGGCTGTTAGCTATGCGGGTCAGAAGAATAAACTCAACCAGGTACCAATAGCTGTTGGTTTCGCTATCGTCAATATTTTAGGATTGGCGCTACTTGCTTGGCTGAATGGGAGGTATGGCATGATTAGTTTGGTACCAGTGGCCATTCTTTGTATATTTGCTGGCTTAGTTGTATCTATGCGGTATGAAGAAGGACACCTATTGGATGAAGGCTAGTGTAGTTATTATTTGTGGTGTATTTGCAATGTCACATGGGCTACTAGCACTACTTTGGTTTGGCATTGGTGTAGCGGTGCCCAGAGAAATTATTGGATTATTATGTTTGGTTTTCTTTGCTATCTGGCAAGCATATATACACGAAGCCGCGCATTTTTTTGTTGCTCGCTCGTTTGGGGCCCAAGATGTTAGGTTGAAAATTGATTGGAGAAAAGGCTTTCGAGTAAGTTACGTTCTGGCTAACTCCTCGTTAAAACCAGCGCTTATTAGCATGGCGGGACCAGTTAGTGGTTTGGTGTTTGCAACAGCGGGACTAGAGTTTGTTCATTGGTGGGGCCACGGCCATCAAGCATGGGCAACTTGGCTGACTATGATCTCTCTGGTTGGCGGTATGCAAGTAGTATTTTTGCTTCCATTTGCGATAGATGGCAACATATTTGTCGGCAGTGTTTGGAGTTTAATAACTAGAAAGAAGGAGATACATGAAAACTAATAAAGCTATGTCTTGGAGCGCGGCAGTGTTTATCGGATCCTCTGTTATTTTGCTTTTTGCTCCACTGGCATATTTGCTTGTGGTTGGTAAACACGATGGACAATGGAATCTCAAACTAGGTATTGATGTCTTCTCGGTGAATTCGCATAGCTCAGGGGGGTTTGAAATGTCTTATGCTATTGGGGTGATACTTTTTCCGGCCTTGCTCAGTGTATTAGTTTGGGGCTTGTTACTCAAAGTGGCTAAAAATAACTAGCCGGTAGAGAATAGTCTATTCGGCTGGGCCGACAGGTGGCTCGGCTTCTAGGTGCTTGTCTATGCATCTTTGGACTTCTATAAATACTTCTATATCTGGTGGCGGGCCGTCACTTTCTACGGTCGCGTCTATCGCTGATTCGTGTACTTCCTTAAAGGGTAGGCCGCTCATGGTGGCAATCCATCCTAGGCCAGAGAGTAGGTCTGGGCCGCCTAGGCTACGGCGTTCTAGTCTGCCCTGGTTGGGCAGCTTGCAAACGGGCTTGCCTCTGTCTTCGCAGCCGTCACAATAAGTTTCTCTGTCTTGGTTAATCACCGGACGAGTTTAGCACTACACCTGAGGAATAACTAGCTGGTAGAGATTAGTTTACTCATCTTGTTCACCAAGTAGGTCGGCTAACTGGTGGGCGTCTATGCAGTGTTGGACTGCTTGGAACGCATCTATATCGGGGGCGGGACCAGCATCTGTTGCATCTGCTTCTATTTGAACCTCGTGTGCGGCAATAGATGGGAGACCGGCCAGTGTCCCTATCCAGGCTAGGCCAGAAAGTACATCCTTGCCGCTGAATCCTTTGGAGCCGGGTTTATCTATGTTGAGTAGCTCGCAACCGGGCTTGCCGTTATCTTTACATCCACCACAATAATTTCCAACTGTTTCACCCATAGGGTTAAGAGTCTAGCACTACACCTGAGAAATAACTAGCCGAAGCATTTCATCTGGCATGTTGCTGGGGTGGAAGGTTTTGTAGTCGTAGTTGGGTGGAAGATCGTAATGATACTTCAGCAGGTGGGGGTATATGGTTTGGGATAGGGTCATGGCAGCGCGAGATTCTTTTACTTCACCCACGCATTCTAGCGGCTTTTCGCCGGCTAGGCCGAGGAGCCGTTCGTACATGTGGTTGAGCGCTGGGTCTTTGAGCAGGTTTTTGCCACTCCATAACTTTTCTAATTCTGCTTGTGCAACAAATGGGGTGAGCATGAGGAAGGTGAAAGCGCACTTACTGCACTGGCCGCACCAAGACATGCTGTTGCTGGTGTGTATGTACGCGCGGTTGCAGCTGCTAAATACGTCTTTGTAGTTGTTGAAGGCGAGCTTGTCGAACAGCTCGGCAATGCGCAGCTCGCTAAAGGGGCGGAGCAGGGAGTAGTAGCGGATGGTGTCACCGTACAGGTGTTGCAATACGGCTTGGTAGTCTTGTTCAAACTCTTGGGATTTGGAGTACTGGTGGTTGATAGCTACGCCTTGGTACTGCAGGGTGGGTTCATTGGCGGACTGCTCGTTAGACATCACCACGTCTTGTTTGCCAGACAGGATAGCCACGATGGTACCCACACAAGCGAATAGGCCAGATATGGGGATATGGCCATTGAGGGCATCTTGTTTGTTGAGTTCTTGAATCTGCGGGTCCCAGGTGCGCTCTACCCAATAGTGGGGCAGGGCAATCTTTTCGACCAGCGGGGTTAGTTGTGGCCGGTGGTTAACGCTCCAGGTGGCCAGGTCTGGGTGGGTGAGGCGCAGTATTTCTATGGTTACCAAAGAGTCTTTGCCACCGCCAACACTTGCCAGTTGCCCAGTGCCGGCATGCTGTGAGGGTTTGGGCGCATCGGGTGTGGTAGGGAAGGTTACCGGTGTGCGGGGGTCTAGCTGGTTAACGTACCAGAACTCGCCCAAGCCGCGCTGGTATGTTTTGGAAAAAAAGTCTGCCAGCTGTTTGTCCAGGTGGCCTCGCTCTACTACGATTTCTGATGGGAGGTACATTTTGTAGTACGAGACGCCGGCCATGTAGAACAGCAGTTGAAAAGCTTGGTCCAGGGCTTGGGCGTTGTGCTCTACGAACTCAAAATCAAACTTGTACGTTTCGGTGAAGGTGAGGGCGTTGTCCATGCCGTAAGTGAGGGTCAGAACTTTGGTTTTTGCATCAAAGTCGTAATTTTTGAAAATGAATTGTTTGTACTTAGGGCTCATAGGCCGTTTACCGCTTCTTTGAAATGTATGCCTCGTTCCTCGAAGTTTTTGAACATATCAAAGCTGGCAAATCCTGGCGACAAAATAACTTTGTCTCCGGAGTGGGCAGATTCTTGCGCGTGAGTCACCACATGTTTCATGGTGGCGTTTTTGAGCACATCGTAGTTGTTAAACCCATGGACAGCCAGTGCCTGTTCTATAGCAGGGGCGGATTGGCCGATGATAATTACTCTACGCAGGTCGGTTTGGTGCGTAGCGATTGCTCGGGCTAGTTCGTTGAGGTCGAGACCGCGGTCGAACCCGCCGATGATCATAACTTTGCTGCCGGGTATGGCTTCCATAGAAGCTACAGCTGCGGGTGGCGCAGAGGCAAAGGAGTCGTTGTAGTAGATTACGCCGTCTACTTCTCGTACTTTTTCGAGCCGGTGCGGCAGGCCGGTCAGGCTGACAATGGCTTTGTGAATAGCCGGGACGTCTTGGGTGATGTTCCAGACGGCGGTTACCGCTGCGCAGACATTTTGCCAGTTGTGCTTGCCTAGTAGCTTTATATCCTTGGTTTCGCAGATCTTGTGACCGTCTATTCTGACTTCTTCGGTGCCGTCCATAGTGTCGGTAACTTCGGCGCCCGGGCTGGCCATGAACGGTATGAGCAGGCCCTTGGTGGCCTCGGCTACAGCCAGCGAGTAGCGGCTGTCTGCGTAGTAGATGGCCAAGTCGTCCTCGGACTGGTGCACAAACATCTGGCGTTTGGCTTCCATGTACTCTTCGATGTCGGCATGCCAGTTGAGGTGTTCGGGCTCAATAAGCAGACATACGCCAATATGGGGTGAGGCCTGTAGGTCTATCAGCTGAAAGTTAGCGAGTTCTAGCACCACCCAGTCATCTGGCTGGATGTTGTCTTTGAGCAGTTCTAGCGGTGCAATACCGATGTTGCCGCCCAGGTGCACCTTGTAGCCGGCAGACTCAAGCATGTGAGTAATCAGGGTACAGGTGGTACCTTTGCCCTTGGTGCCCGTGACGCCAATGACGTTTTTGGTAGGACAGTTAGCAAAGAACTCATTAGTGTTGCTCCACATTTTTTCAAGGATATCGGGTGCGTCTGGGTTGGCCTCGAGAATTTGCTTGGGGTGAATAACGGGGGTACGGATGAGCAGATCGTATTGGTTGAGATTGTCTAGATAGTGTTTGCCCAGCTTGGTGGGCGCGTCCTTGGGTACTTCTTTGTCTGGATCGAGGTCGTGAATCACAACCTCATTACCAGCCTTGTCCCAGTACTCGTAAGCACTGCGGCCTTGCGCCTCATAACCTAATATAGCAACTTTCATTAGAGTTATTGTAGCAAAGAAACTAGAGTTCTTCTGGCGGGCGGCTTTGGGCTATGATCAGTTCGGAAAAAGCAAGTACCAGGTTGCCAGAATCTCTGTAGCGAAAAACAGGGACGCCATTTGCCTCAAATTCACCAGTTGTTTCATCCAGTTTAGCCATATCTTCTTGTCTGGTTTGCGAGAGTCGCCTGACCTGTGTAACGAGCCCTTCGTTGGTATTGCCACCAGAAGTGTCTCTAGAAATTGATCGGCGTGCTACGTTTGCGTAGTTTCGTGTTCGGCCTGGCCTAACATAACCAATAGCGTCTGCTTTTTCCCAGGTTATATGGCGTATTGATCGATAATTACCGTCCGCAACCCACCCATCCTCAAGGTGTGGCTGTGCAAAGAATTCTTCAGCGTCTTCGATAAACCTGTCCTTTGGCTTCGGGCACTTGTTTTCATCTAGCATGATTTCATCTATGCGTACTAACGGTCTCTGAAGCATCTCAGCAATTCGGCTAGCAGCAAAAGATTTGCCTGCGCCAATAGGGCCTACAACAAGAACACGGTCTAGTTCAGGGCTTTCAGTACTCAATTTATCTATCTCACAATCTATTTGATTAAAAAAACACTATATATTATAGTATATAAATATTATAGAGGTTTATTGTACCCCAATAACATAACTTATGCCACCATTAGCCATAGCCAAACCAGAACTACTCATTCCATACTACGATGCCGAAGTCGGCAATTTTCTCGTTGCTCCTGCCAAGGAGGGTATGGGGGCACCTCCTATAAATGTGATGCGATCACTTGAAGATATTAGGGTGCGCTCCGGGGTCCAACTCTCTGATGAGCAGACGGGAATGATGGTGACTGACAAAACTCATCCCCACGCAGTTAGGGAAGCTATGTGGATGCATGGTGAGGATGAGCCTATTGCCACAGTAGGTGAATATTTTGCAAAAGACCCAGACTTGAGTCGCAGCCTAACCTTATTCCAGCAAATGGCTGGCAGTGCTGTGGCTGCCGAAGAGGATGGTAGTTATGTGACACTTGCATGGAGTAATGATCCGCTGACGCTGCATCGTGCGAGTATCCAAGGCGAAAAAAGACTGCATTTTCATCTGACAAGCCGCCACGGTGAGCTTGAAGAGATCCCTAGTGTTACAACTCGTATTGGCGATCTAGACATTGTGGACAGGAGTAGAATCGCAGAAGAATACTCATACGCTGCATCTGCCTATTTGCGGGATTATATTGACTCACGGCCCGACTCTCCTTTTGAGTTAGAAAATCTCCACCCTTGTGTTATTTCTTTAAAAATAGGTGACTGGTCTGACTTGGCCACACCCGAGGGGGTGCAAAAAGTGGCCTCATTTATCGACCTATTAGAGACGCAGCACTCTCAAATTGCTAGCAGTTTTGGCGGCGAAGACAACGAAGGTTTCTTCTACATGAATGACACCCGCAACCCTATAGAAGTTATTAGAGATGTAAGTGGACTTGATGAAACAAGGTTGGGGTTGGTTTTGCTTGCCGACTTCGTTCAAGGCCTAAAGAATGGTCGGCTTGGGTTTGGCAATATGATTGGCTCTGGCAGAGATGTGGATCTAGCGAAGCTACGAAAACACTACAGAACTCTTGTTACGCCCTCTAAAGGGTTTGCTTATGCTGCTGGCTTCTCTAAGCATGATGGGACCTTGTCCCTCAATATACGACCAAGTAAGTTTTCCGATCTGGGTGGTGCTGGCTGCGCCATAATCGAAGGCATTCCTGTGCGTGTCAAAAAAGGCTCAATACCAATGACTCCTACACAGACCAGACAGCGTCAAGCGTTTATGCGTCAGGTTGTGGATATTGCCGCAGTTGGCGCTTAACTGCTTAAGTTGCGAGTTCTTTTTTGACCATCTCTGCTACTTGGCGAGGGGTCATTTCGGCTTTTACGATAAAGCGGCGTACGTTGAGTGTCTTGATAACTTCTGGGGCTTCTTGTTCGCCCATATTGGTGAGCACAATAACTTTGATAGATTTGCCCCAGTCGGTAGCACGTAGTTTCTGGAGCATTTCGTCACCGTTCATTTCTGGCATCATGAGGTCTAGCAAGATAATATCGGGCTTCATATGCTCTGCCAGAGCAAGACCTAGCTTGCCATTGTCGGCGGTTTCTACCTGGTAACCTTCGGCCTCGAACTTGATGCGGTACATCTGCGCGATGGCTTGGTCGTCTTCGATAATTGCTATTTTCACCATGTTTGTCATCCTCTTATCACTCTAACATAATTCTTAAACCGACTACATTTCGTCCAAGACGTCTTTTACAACCGCGACCACCTGGCTTGGTGTGTGGTGGGCTTTCACGATGTACCTATCCACATTTAAAAAACGAAGTCCGTGGGGAGCTTCGTCTTTGCTGAGGTTGGTGAGGATGATCACTCGGATCTTCGCTCCCCAGTCAGTCTGGCGGAGCTTCTCGAGCATCTTATCACCGTTCATTTCTGGCATCATCAGATCTAGTAGGATGAGATCCGGGTAGAATGATCCGGCAAGTGCCAGGCCCTCCCTTCCGTCTGGCGCGGTGGCTACTTCGTAGCCGCATGCCCGCAATTTGAAGTCATACATGGCGGCGATAGCATAGTCGTCTTCTACGATTGCTATCTTGATGGGAGTGGTACTAGGTGGAGTACTTTTTGTCATGAACTACAAATTAGAGCATAAGGTCTACTGTATGGTTTTTGCAAGTACTTACAGCTAGATTTTTTGCTCCAGTTAACACAGGCATTGCAAATAATAATAAATAGTATATAATATGTTCCATTATGGCTATTGCCTTTTTTGAGTCAGCTGCTGGTCATCAACCCCTGTCAGAAGCCGACAAACCTTACGAACACTACACTAATTTTCCTCTTACTACATTCCCTAAAACGGCTGCTGATGTATTGGGCAACAACCTCGCAAGTTTTTATATTGTGCTTGCCCGTAGAGGGCTGGGCGTTATACCTGATGAGCTGCCCTTCGGCGCAGACGGCCAGTTGCTTGACGATGTGGTGCCATTTTACCTAGACACTACAGCTACTACTTCAGGACGAATTGAAGAGCTGCGTCTTGCCGTACAAAAAGAGCGGCCAGATGCCTGCACAGGTTGGGAGGGTGAGCCTATGCCAGTCTACGTGACCTCTGTAGATGTAGAAGAGATGGCAGTGCTGGTTAGCTGGGTTTCTGGTGGCTCAGAACCTCCTGCAGCAGGATAGAAATAAAATTCTTATTGACTTTTTAGAAATATATAGTATTATATAAACATAGCTTTTCCGCAAGGGAAGCACGAATATTAGAAGATGAAACAGGCACCCTGGAGGGTAAAACCTCCTGGGTGTCTTTTTTGTCTTAAGTGAGGTTACTATGCTCGCTCATACAAGTTCGTTACAGGATTCCACCCCACAGATTGAACTCGCAATTGAACATGCAGCTGATGCCCTAAGAACTGAGATAGATGCTGGGCTGCCCGACTTTGCATCATGGACAGTATTTGGTAGCCTGGTTTATATGAGCGAACAACGCGCAGCCGACTACGAAAGCCTTAACTCCCTGCGGACACACCCTATTGATTTAACTGATGGTTCATTTACCATGGTCTCCTATCGCGATGGTCGCGAGGGCATGGATGAATTAACAGAAGTTATTACACGCAGCCGTCAAGAATGGTATAAAAAAGCAAACCTATTACAGCCATCTGCCAAAGCGGCTGATGAGATTCGGGGCCCACAAGTAGAGTTTTACGCCGTGATTGAAACGCGCAGTAATACCGAAGAAGGTAATGAGGCCGAAGAGGTACCAATAGCCTCATTCCGCAAGGTTCACGGATCTAAACCTGGTGCTATTCACGAAATGCCCTCGCATCAGAAATTTGTTACCGAAGATGCCTTGAGTGATGAAGGCCGAGCACTAATAGAAGAGCGGGTTAAAGGCAGGGAAGTAGTAGAAATCGCGGCTTTATGGAAAGAGAAGGGTTATGCACCTGACGGACAGATGGCGATGTATCGCCAAGCTATTCACGACTCTATCGCCCGCAACGAAGTCTGGTTTATGGGCGTGGTAGATAAAGTCCATGGTGATTTGACAACCATGTTTGGCCCACGAGTTATCCGTGATGTAGGTGAGCGTATTGAAGTAAAAGGCGAAGATGCCGTAGAGGGCACATATATCACTCCTGCCTTAGTAGACCCCAGTACGTTCTTTGACGATATGCTCGATGGGGTTGACGATGACAAGGCCGCAGGCAGGAATTTCGAGTCAAGGCAGAAGAGATGGGTGATTTCATACTTCTTAGAAGGACTTGATATGAGTCTACTGTCAGAGGAAACCATCGCTCGACTTGATGATCGACAGCCTATGGGAGTTGAAGGAAAGGCTGCGGCATGAGTGACACGATTGCAGAGGGTGGTCACTCGGTGGCAAGCGTTAACCCATATGCAAGTGGTGATGAAGCCTGGCGCAATGCAGAGGCGAACCGTCTGCGGGACATGGATGCTTTTTTGGAGCCATTTACTCGCCAGGATTTGGAGCCAGCCATTGCTATGCAGCGGGGCGAACGCCCTGATCGCGCCGTTGAGTTACTGGATATCGGTGCGGCTGTCAGCCCTACCGTAGAAGCAGTTGCTGCTGAAGCAGACGTGACCTATTACGCTCTGGATGTTGACGCTGGCTTACTAGAGCAGCGTGATACACCTGCCGAGCGAACCATCGTAAGCCCCAGTCAAGAAATGGCAGTAGACTCCGGACGCTTTGATATTACTTATAGCCGTGCCGCAACAGCCTGGAGCCCTGACCCACCAGCTTCTATTTCTGAACAGCTGCGGGTAACGCGGGACGGTGGTGTAGCAGTATTCTCAGAGTTCGACTGGTCTGCCGCAGGAGCCGATGCACATACAGAGGCTGGACGAGCGCTTAATGGCATCAAGTCCGTGTTGGAGATGGCTATTACTTTACGTGGTTTTAGGACGGAGTATGGTCACGCGCAGTTAGCACAGGATATCGATGAAGCAGCTGATCGTGACAGGTTAGCGTACAACCGTGAAGAAACGGTTCACGAACTTCCTCCTGGTGACTATCGAGAGTTTATGCTCAATATGGCAGGTCAACTAGTAGAAGCGGTGGCAGACGAAGAAGATCGTTTTATTCGTATGCTTAGTCACGATCTTCAGATGCACATGAAGGTTATAGAGCAAGCTCAAGAAGTAGAATTCTCCCTGCCCCGGATTGTAACCCAACGGGTTGAAGTCATGGGTCGTACTCCTGACCCCTTTGCTGACGAAGCTGCCGCCTAGGTAGTTAACAAGTTTCTCTGTTTTAGCCCGCTGTTGTATATAATAAGCATATGCAATATCTTCAGGCGGTGCCAACCTTGCTGACCGTCTTGGCACTGGCGTACATGGGCTTTTTGGTGAGTCGCAACAGCCGCCAACGAACCAATCAGTTATTTCTCGTTTTTGTTTTGTCTGATGCTTTATGGCTGACATCAGTATTCCTTATTAACAATACCAACCTAGGCACCAACAAGCTGCTGGCTCGGCTGGTGTTTGCTTTTGCGTTGCTGCTGATAATGGCTATTCATGGGTTCACTACTGCTTTGCTGGGAAATGTACGGACCAACCTGTTCAAGATCTTTGTGTATGCTGCAGGCATAGGAACGTTCCTGCTCACTGCTTTCACGCCCCTGGTTATTAAAGGGGTTACAACAAACCCCGATGCAAATGGTAACTTGTCACCGTTTCCGGCGTACGGAACCTTATACCTTGTCTTCCTGGTGTATGTAGTGGTGGCTATCCTGATTATCTTGGCTTTACTAGTCAGAATGGGCTGGGCATTGCGCGGTACAAGTAGCTTTAAACGTAGACAACTGAACATCGTGGCGACAGGCTTGATTGCCTTCACGATAGTTAGTGTGCTCACTAACTTGGTGTTGCCCGAAGTTTTTTCGGCACCGTGGCCATCGCAGTTTGCCCCGCTCGGGAGCTTGATCCTGACAGCCTCTTTTTATTATGCGATCAACAGATATCGCCTGTTCGATATCCGTGTTGCAGTGGTACGCAGTACTACCTACCTGTTTTTGGTGATCTCTTTGGCGCTGGTATACGTGGCTGGCGCTTCACTTGTTACAGCTTTGGGGGCGGGAGGTCCGGCCGAAGAACTGTTCAACGTTCTGGTGGTGCTGTTTATTGCAGTATCTTTCCAGCCGCTTAAACATGGCTTTGATAGGGCAACCAATAGGTACTTTTTCCAGGATTCGTATAACACCAAAGATGTGGTCGACAGTCTAAACAGTATTTTGATCAGTAGTTTCGACTTAGATAAGCTAACCCAAGCCTGCCAAGACCTCTTGCGTGACAAACTCAAACTAGATTTTTGTGCGCTGTTGGTACTTGCCCAGGCTGATGACCACAAGATAATCGGGCAACACAAAGGCCTGTTTACGGTGCGTCAGTACGAATTGCTTGATGGCAGTTTTGCGCAGTTGCAGCACAAGGTCATCACCGAACGCGATGCTCTGCAAGACGGCCGTGAACTCCAAGGGTTATATAAAGACAAGAACATGAGTGCTGTTGCCAAAATGGCCACCGGCAACCAAAATCTTGGCTATATAGTGCTGGGCAAGAAAAAGAACGACAAAGACCTCTCACCCCAAGATATTGGCGTGCTAAACATCGCTGCAGACCAGATTGCCATTGCCTCGCAAAACGTTATGCGGTTTGAAGAAATCCAGAACTTCAATGCAACGCTGCAGCAACAGATCGAAAACGCTACCGGACAGCTGAAACGCACCAATGAAAAACTACGCCAGATGGACGAAACCAAAGACGACTTCATCAGCATGGCTTCGCACCAACTGCGTACGCCGCTGACGAGTGTAAAAGGTTACCTGAGCATGGTTCTAGAAGGTGACGCTGGGCGGGTAGACCCCAAACAAAAGAAGCTGCTCAACCAAGCCTTTATCAGTTCGGAACGCATGGTCTATCTTATCGCGGACTTACTGAACGTATCTCGGCTCAAGACTGGCAAGTTCATCATAGAGGCTACGCCTATAAATCTGGCAGATATTATTAACAGCGAAGTTGGCCAGCTTACCGAAACGGCTGGTGCTCGCGGTTTGAGGCTCAAATTTGAACGGCCAAAACACTTCCCAACACTCATGATGGACGAAACCAAAATCCGCCAGGTAATCATGAACTTTATTGATAACGCTATCTACTACACACAAAGCGGTGGCCATATTATAGTAAAACTAGAAGAGAACCAGCAGACCGTTTCGCTGAAGGTGGTTGATGATGGTATTGGCGTGCCCAAGCACGAACAGCCACATTTGTTTACCAAGTTCTTCCGCGCTGGCAATGCCCGCAAGGCCCGCCCTGACGGCACGGGCTTGGGCCTGTTTATGGCCAAGAAAGTGATTATAGCCCAAGGCGGTAGCATTGTGTTCAGAAGTCACGAAGGCAAGGGCAGTATCTTTGGCTTCACCTTTGCCAAAGCCAAGCTCACTCCACCTGTCAGCCCAGGCGAGCACCACGTTGAAGAGATGCTGAGTGAGCAACCACAATCAAGTTAAAACTTTATTAAGAACACTAACTATTTATATTGTTAATAAACTTAATACTCCGTACCATGCCTCATACAACATAACGGAGGTTGAGCAATGTCTCAGGTAAATTTGGGGTCCGTGTTATACAAAAATAAACTGCGCATCACGTCTGCTGTATTGGCTTTTGTGATGATGAGTCTGGTTTTAGCGCCTGTAGCGGCATCTGCCCAGCATAGTAGTCGCAAGACAAATCGAGACAGGCGGGTTACTCGATCGGAAGTAGTGGAGTCTTTGCACGAAACAGCAGGGGTACTAGAAAGTTCAGACCAAGTTGCGGTAACTCAGGACGCCGACTCTGCAGCAACATCTTCGGTAAATGGCACTGTTGTTGACGTACCTAAGGACGCAAAACGGGGTGTTACTTTTGGTACAGAGGGTGGTACAAAGCTTGATATCAAACTACCAAATGCAGATCAAGCAACTGAAGGTACACAGATCGCATCTGGGGTAGTTGCCTATGAGTCAAACAATGGGTCAGCCAACGCCGTGCAAGCAACCGAAGATGGCGGTGTTCGGATGCTCACGGTTATTGACAACCCCAGCGCGCCAACAGCGTACGACTACAAAGTTACAGTGCCTGGCGGCGGCGAGATTCGTTTGGCAGAAGATGGCAGCGCGATGGTTCTTGATATATCGGGCGCGGTAATCTCTACGGTAGCTATACCTTGGGCAAGGGATGCAGCAGGCAGTGCCGTAAAGTCGTATTTTACAACTGATGGCCAAACCTTGACGCAACATGTTGAGCACAATGTACCAGGGGTGGTCTATCCGGTAACCGCCGACCCATGGGTAAGACGATGGTATGGCTGGGATTTTGAGTTAAATCGCAGACAAACAAATATGATCATGCTTGGTGCTAACTCAGCTGCAATAGCTAGCCTAGGCATACCAGACCCAACGGTAAGTAAGGTACTCGCAGGTACACTAGGTATGTATGTTGGCTATGCTGGCTGGGCGTATAATAATGGGGGCTGTATGAAGTTTCGTGTTACATACGTGTTGCATGTAATCCCCAGTCATTACTTCGGGGGTAATTGTCGTTAACGCTATGAGTATTCATTTAAGCAAAAAACAACTGGGTGTAGTGATTGCTGCCTTGCTAGTATTGAATGTACTAAGTTTTGCCTATAACTGGCGATGGATAATTGGGACAATACCACTCATAGTAATTTTCCTTACTGGTAGCCGAAAACAGTAAAGTAAAGTCATGAGTGTATATTACGCAATCTCACTTCTATTTTTGCTCTCTGCGGCTGGCGCTTGGTTTGCCGAGAAAAATGAGTGGCTGGCGCTCGTACTATTTGGCACTGCATTCGCGGTTCTAGGTGTTAAAAACATCGTTAGAAGAGACGATTACTCGCTTGTCTATAACTTAGCACTAATGAGCATATTTTATGTTAAGGCATTCATATCCTATAGGAAGGGCAGGACTCGCGTTTAGTAAGTTGGTCTTGGCGCTTAATGAAAATATTCGTACATTTTGTAGGTAGATGTATTCTTGGTTCTGTCGTGGGAGCTGGGGCCATGGTGGTTTTTGGCCCAGCTTCCAACGTAGCTATGAATGCTGCTATAGGCGCGCTGATCGGATTACCCTTATTCCTGGCCGTGCCGCCAGCGCGTGGCGCTCATGAAAATGGAAAACGAAGTGAAGCGTAGGCAGATATTCATGACGAGGTTAAAGTCTGGGAAAGGGCATTTTATGTTACGTGCCCTATCCCTGCTTTTCTTTTTTTATTTCGGGCTATTGATACTAAGGAGTGGGGAGCAGTTGTAACCATAGTTGTATGGTATGGCCTAGGCTTTTTAGGACAGAGACAAACCAAAGTAGGCACGCAATAACTACATAGTGTGAAATAATTTACGGATTGTCGGCAGAAGAGAGCCTACTATAGAGGTAGCTAATTTGGGGCGGCATAGTGGAACATGATTTGTGGTTGGAGCAATAACGTGGTCAAATAATTGACAGGTGGCGCCTCATATTGTAGAGTTTTATATATAAGACTAAGAAATTAGAACGAGTGGTGGGGCATAAGCGGTCGGCATGCCACAGGCAGATGACCAAAGGAGGATACGATGACAGAAGGATTAGAGGCAAGCTCGTCACTAGAGGTAGCTAGAGACGTTGAAGACCCTGAGCAACTTTTAAGGGAGCAGCTTGACCGTGTCGGCCAGCACGTACGAGATTATCTGGCAGACAGGGATTACGATATAGACCCAGACGCATCTGAAGTAGATGCAGATCTAGATGACCTTATACCAGCCGAGGGGGATCTTGCTCTGGGACTGGACGATGCCCTAGAAGATGCCCAGCCGTCACGAACCTCAAGGTTTACCAAAGCAACTGGCGAAAAAGTAAGTGCTGCTAAGCAGTCTCTTAGTAGAAGGTGGGGAACGGCTCGCGAAGGTTTAAAAGGCGCCGACCCCGAAGCTAAACGGGGCTTAGTTGGCATGGCAGTAGGTTCCGCTGTCGCTGCATTGGTGCTGAATCTTAGCATGGCTTCCGGTCCTTCATCAGAGCGAGACGCTGCTGACGAAGCTGCCGCAGCAACTGTTGATACAGAACTAGTTGCGGAAATGGCCAACATCGATGTACCAGAAGCAGAAGAAATTGCGAGCCATATGAACCCGCACACCGAAACAATCGCCGCATTCTATGGGGTTGAAAACGATGTGCACGAAGATATTATTTACTACGCCGACTGGGCAACCAGCCGGCACTGTTTCGGTCCAGAAGGTATCCGCACAACTGCACCTGACGCCTTCAATGACATGTTTGCTCGTATGAGCCATGACCCAGCACTGCTGGCTGCTCAGTTAGCC